>Ga0080064_1004963_pt1 | contig 16233 bp, 17 predicted proteins | sample Subgrocontami54m_FD_69260 | JGI IMG/M metagenome (GOLD analysis project Ga0080064, IMG submission 69260) | Subsurface groundwater microbial communities from S. Glens Falls, New York, USA - GMW46 contaminated, 5.4 m (SPADES assembly) (version 2) ...
GTCTGCCGTGGAACTCCGAAGATCCCGGCGACCTCGACCTGGGTATGCCCTGCCAGAACCGCTTTGACCGCCCGGATGCGGAGGCTTTCCTGGGCCGAAGGAGAGAGTGTGCGCGTGTCGGTTTTCATGCATCAAGCGTACACCATCCTTTACCGAAATGCAAGATATATTATGCTCCGGTTAATAAGTAGTTACGTCGGGTGTAAGCCCAGGGACGCATCGACAAGACTGCTGATCCGTACCGTTCTGGTGTCTCGTAACAGGCGTGATCCCGTAGCATCCATCGCGTTGATATGTTATGCTTATCGGGGTGATGCTGCCCTGCTGTGATTTATCCTGGCGGTACCGCGGGGCTTGGTTCACTGCGAGAAAGGGGTCAGGCATCAATTTGCCGAGGGAGGGTTATGTATCCTGTTATTACTGCATTTGATCACTTGGTCTTTGCCGAGGCTCCGAAGCTGATCTATTGGGAGCTTACGCGGGCCTGCGACCTGGCATGCAAGCATTGTCGCGCTGAAGCCATCGCGGAGCGCGACCCCTTAGAGCTCAGTACGGAGGAGGCGAAGGCGCTGCTGGCGGAGCTGCGGACGTTCGGGGACCCGCCACCGCAACTGGTCATGACCGGAGGCGACCCACTGAAACGTCCGGATTTTTTTGAGCTGATACGGCACGGCAGAAGCGTTGGGTTGCCGATATCCGTGGCTCCGAGCGGCACCCCACTGCTCACGTCGGACGCGATCTCGGCTTTGGCGGATAACGGGGTCATGAGTATGTCGCTCAGCATCGACGGTTCAACCGCCGAGAGCCACGATCGGTTCCGCGGAGTCGCGGGTTGCTTCGATACCACCATGCGTGCTATCCACGCTGTCCGGGCAGCGGCTATCCCACTTCAGATCAACACCCTGGTCACCCCCGAAACCATGACGGAGCTGCCTGGTGTGTTCCGGTTGCTCCGGGACCTGGGGATTATGCGATGGAGTCTCTTCTATCTGATCGCTACTGGGCGTGGTCGGGCCCTCCGTGAGATCAGACCCAGCGAGGCCGAGGCGCTTCATAACTGGATCTACGATATTGTCAAGACTGCCCCATTCGCGATCAAGGCAACGGAGGCCCCGCACTTTCGTCGCGTTGCCTATATGCGAATGCGGCTGGAAGGCCTGGATGATGCCGCGATCCGGCAGACACCCGTCGGGCGGGGGTTTGGGATCCGCGACGGGAACGGTATCATGTTTATCTCGCATACCGGGGATGTCTATCCATCCGGGTTCCTGCCGGTAGTTGCCGGGAACGTGCGTCAGCAGAGCCCTGTGTCGTTATACCGTCACTCGGAGATATTTACCCAACTTCGCGACGCGGATCAATATGCCGGCAAGTGCGGCCTCTGCGAGTTTCGCTGGGTCTGTGGCGGGTCGCGGGCCCGTGCATTTGCCGAGACCGGCGATCCCATGGGAAGCGATCCCCTGTGTGCCTATAGGCCGGAAGCCGCGCTGGTAGGGGCGACGGAAGGCGATCGAGGATGAGCGCCGACCACGGAATAGCAGGGCAGGAGGGCGGGAACTCCGGAGGAAGGTTTCAGGGGCTTGGCGAGCCGATCTGCCCCTTCTTCAAGAAGGCCAGCGCCGACTGGCTCTATCCGGTCACAGGCTATTGTCTAGGCCGGCTAAATGGGAGGCTCATGATCCCAAGCGTCGTCGAGTATCGCGAGCTTTGCACAACCGAGCACTATCGATCCTGTCAATACTGCAGCAAGGGACAAGCAATTGAGGTCAAAAAACCGGATGCCTGAGGTGGCGCCCGCAGCTCTCCTCCGTTCTGAGTGGATGTTGGGACATCTGCTGATCAGTATGGGGTACGTCGGCCCATCAGGACCAGATCTGCGATTCCCACACGTTAAGCGCATCGACCCCTGAGAGGTGAGGTGGTAATGCTTCACCAACGTGGCCTTCAACAGTGGTCGGCTATGACGGCTGACCGAAAACCCCATTCATTCCTTCAATCGACCCATTTTGGCATTCAGATGCTCTAGCCGATCAGTGGTATCCGATATAGATTGTGTATAGGTAACTACTCAGGTAGATAGACTCTAGGCTTTTAGGCAGTAGGAACGCGCACAGATGAGCCAGGCGTTTCCGAATGCGACGCGACAATGATGGAGACCGAAAAGGTTCTGGGCGCCTTGATTCGGTCCCTGCGCAACGACTAACAGCCTTCAGCCTACAGCCTAAACACCTGAGTAGTTACGTGCATAGAAGACGCAGCGCTCTAAGCATCGGGCCGATAGTCTGTGAGGAGCTTATGGCGCATTAGCAGGGGCGGAAGGTTAGTTATTGCAGCCGACAGGAGGGACGAATGCAGATCTCACGGATTCTTTTTCCAACCGACTTCTCCCATGATGCCGAACACGCGTTCCAGTATGCGCTCACCTTGGCCCGCGCGTTTGGCGCCGAACTCTACTTTCTTCATGTCATCTACTTTCCCCCGCAGACGCCGGAGTACGACATCGGACAGGTCATCGACGGTCTGGTCAAGAACGCTGAGGAGAGCTTGAAAAAGCTGGTCGAGAGCGCCAAGGAGCCGAGCTTGGTCTTCCACCTTGACGTGCAGGTCGGGGTGGAGCACAACGAGATCACGAGGTTTGCTGAGAAGGAAAAGATCGATCTCATCGTGATGGGGACCCGCGGACGAACCGGGCTGGCTCATGTCTTTCTGGGAAGTGTCGCCGAGCGGGTGGTTCGCCACGCCTCCTGCCCCGTCCTGACCGTGAAGCTCCCGGCGACGAAAGGTGCAGAGGCGGCAAAGAGGGGGTGAGTGAGGTGACGGTGCAGCACGAGGCGCTGGCCCAGTATCTCAAAGTCGCCCTCGGTGGCTTCGTACAGATACAGGCCCTTCGGCCGCTTACGGGCGATGAGCCTACCTTTGCTGTGAAGGAGCCCGGAGTGTTACGGGGTCACGACCTGAAGGCGTTTGGCTATGGCCAGCCGATCCAGATCGACCTGCTCCTGAACGGGATTCCCCGTTCGTACGTCCTCTCCACGATGCGGAGCGGCCCGGGTTTTGGCCACGATCACATGGCCGACAGGGCGGGTGCCTTGATCTGGGCGCATGACGCCTACGGTAAGCTCGCGCGCCACGTGGGGAGCCTTGACGTCGGCTTCTTCACCGGCGAAGGGCAGTTGCGATCGGCTGGGCGCGCAGAGGAGTACTTCCTTCTTGTGGAGAAGGTCGAGGGGGCTGCGTATCGGGTCGATCTTGAACGGATTCGGACCGAGGGGAAGGCGACCGCTTCCGACTTCGACCGCGCCAGGGCACTTTCGGGGTATCTGGCGAAGATTCACGCAGAGAAAGGTCGGGATGTCCAGTTGTACTTCCGTCGGATCCGGGATCTGATCGGCCACGGTGAGGGGATCATGGGGATCCTTGATGGGTACCCGGCCGATTATCCCCTCCTCTCTTCCAAACAGCAGTACGTCATAGAGAGCGGATGCATGGCCTGGCGACACTACCTAAAAGAAAAGGCCGAGCGCCTGAGTATCGTTCACGGCGATTTTCACCCCTGGAACATCCTCTTTCGAGAGGGGACCGATTTCACGCTGCTCGACCGGAGTCGTGGGGAGTGGGGGGAGCCGGCCGATGACATCGCGGCCCTGAGCATCAATTACCTTTTCTTCTCGCTCTTGCGGTCTGGGCAAATGGAGGGGCCATTCCGGGAGCTGTTCGATCTCTTCTACGGCGAGTACCTTGAGCAGACCCACGATCTGGATCTCAACTCCGTAATCCCGCCCTTCTACGTTTTTCGGGCTTTAGTGATCGCGAGCCCGCGCTGGTATCCTGACCTTCCGGAGCAGGTGCGCGTGAAGCTATTCCGGTTCGCCCGGGCGATGCTTCGAGTTGAGCAGTTCGATCACAAGGATCTCAATCGATACCTGAAGTGAGGGCATCGCGATGGCGTGGGTGGCGTGGCTCACAGGACTTCCCGGAAGCGGCAAGAGTAGCGTGGGGCGTGAGGTCGCTCGGCGCCTGGAGGAGTGCGGAATTCGGGTGCGGGTATTGGAACTCGATGAGATCCGCAGGGTGGTGACCCCCTCACCAAGCTATACAGCCGAGGAACGCGAGGTCCTCTATCGCGCCCTCGCCTACATGGCTTGGCTTCTCTACAACGAGGGGGTGAGCGTGATCATCGATGCGACCGCCCACAGACGACGGTTCCGCGATGTCGCCCGGGCGCTGATCCCGGCCTTTGCTGAAATCTTTCTCCGCGCGTCGCTTCCGGTTTGTCTGGCGCGGGCGGGGGATCGGCAACGTGGCTATGCCCCTGCGGATGTGTATGGGCAAGCGGGCCGCAAGGGATCGACTGTTCCGGGCGTTGATGAGATGTACGAGTTGCCGCTTCATCCTGAGCTCGTACTTGATACCGAGGAGCTTCAAGTGACGCAAGCTGCGGATCGGGTGGTGAGGTTTCTTGAAGCCTTTCAGGTCGGCCAGGCGACAGTCTCGTTGAACGCGGATTGTGAGGACAGGCTGACCGCGGAGGAAGCGTGATGAATGTGCTGTCGGACCTACAGGCGCCGGATAGCGCAGGTGAGCAGGGTGAGCGAAGTGAGGCGTGCCCCTACCTGCAACGAACCACCCCCCACTCCTGGTACCGCATCGAAGGATACTGCTTGGCGCACCCTTACGATGGGCTTCAAGTTGTTACCGTTGCCGAGTTTCGCGATCTGTGCACAACGGACGAGCACATTCGGTGCCAACTGTACCGCAGACGGCACGAACAAGCCCTGGTCGAGGGAGATCCAGAACGCGGAGAAGCCTGATGTGGGTGGAGAAGCCGTTAGTTCCTGGCGAGTGCTTCCTGATGCCGAAGCATGGTGGAGGTGGGGAAGATGTTCAAAGGCTATCCAAAGCTCGCGAAGCTGACCGACAATACGGTCGTGACCTTGAGGCTGATGGCGAAAAATGATCAGCAGGCTCTCGTTGAATAGACGTTCGAAGTTCCAGGTGCCGAGTTCTGGGTGAGGGGTACGAGATGCCTAGCGCGAAGCTCAATGCACCGTGGATCTCGAACCTGGAGCATGGGGGAAGATCGATGAAGACGCCAGTAATAGCGCGCAAGCGGACCGCATCGTTCAGGAAGAAGGTGGATACCGAGACCGATCCCTACATGGCCAAGGGAGCCCCTGGCAAGATGGTGGTGTGTCACGAGTGCCATGCCCTCTCGACGGGGAAGCGATGGTATCAGGATGAGGCGGTTTATACCAAGCTCCTCAAAGCAGGAACGGCGAGAGAGGTGTTCTGTCCAGCGTGTGAAAAGATTCGCGACAGCTACCCGAACGGGCAGGTGACGCTCAAGGGACCATTCCTGGCTGAGCATCATGATGAGATCCTGCACATCATTACCAATGAGGAGAAACGGGCCAGGAAGCTCAACCCGCTTCATCGGATCATGAGCCTTCGTGAGGAGAACGGGCAGCTTGAGGTCACGACAACCGACGAGAAGCTGGCCCAGCGGATTGGACGGGAGCTTCGCAAGGCCTGCGGGGGGACCGTCGCGTACGGCTGGTCGCACAACGATAAGTTCCTACGGGTGCAGTGGGAGCGCTGAAGGGAAGACCGATGCCGCAGGTTCTTATTCAGCGGTTAGTGCAGCCGCCCATCGGCGAGCAGCGGATAGAGATTGTCGAGCGGAAAGGGTTGGGTCATCCGGACTCGATCTGCGATGCGGTGATGGAGGAGGTGGCGCGGGCCATCAATGCCGAATATCAAAAACGCTTTGGCCAAGTCCTCCACAACAATATCGATAAGGGGCTCCTGGTAGCCGGGCGGGTGCGCCGGCGGCTCGGCGGGGGGCGCGTGCTTCGACCGATGGAGCTGGTGATAGGTGATCGTGCCACCTTCCGCGTCGGCAAGGTTAGAGTTCCGATCAAGGAGATTGCGGTGGAGGCGGCCAAGGAGTGGTTCCGAAAGTCGCTACGTCACGTGGACCCGAACCGGCACCTGCGCTACCGGGTTGTCCTCTCAGAGGGCTCAGACGAGTTGGCCGATATCTTCCAGCGTGAGGGAGTGCGAGAAGCCAATGATACCTCAGCGGCCGTCGGCTACGCCCCCCTGAGCGAGACTGAACAGATGGTCCTCTGGGTGGAACGATATCTGAACTCCCCTGGCTTCAAGACGGCATTTCCTGAAACGGGGGAGGATGTGAAGGTCATGGGGGTTCGCGCGGATCGGGAGTTGAGCCTCACGGTCGCCATGCCGCTCCTGTGCGAGGCGATCGCGTCTGAAGGCGTCTATTTCCGCAAGAAGGCGGAGATTGCGCAGGCCTTGCGCCAAGCGCTGCCATCCTCGCCAGGCCTGGACAGCGTCAACCTTGTCTTGAACGCGCTTGATCGAGAGGGTCGCGGGCTTGGTGGCATGTACCTCTCGCTGCTCGGGACATCAGCGGAGGACGCCGATTCCGGGCAGGTGGGAAGGGGTAATCGAATCAATGGGCTGATCCCGCTGAACCGTCCAGTGAGCGGAGAGGCGGCGGCCGGGAAGAACCCGGTCAGCCACATCGGCAAGATCTACAATGTCCTGTCGCATCGGATGGCCGATCAGGTCTATCAGCGGGTCGGCGGGGTGCGCGAGATCTACGTCTGGCTTGTGGGTCAGATCGGCCGACCGATCGATCAGCCCTGGGTGGCGGTCCAACTGATCCAGGCGTCTGATGCGGAGTGTGAGCGGATCAGGCAAGAGTCCGAGCTGGTGATCGATCAGGAGCTGAATCGCTTGGCCGATTTCTGCATTGAGTTAACCGAGGGGAAGTATCCGGTTTGCTGAGGCGAAGGAAAGGAGCGTGACGATGCGAGTTAAGGATCGAATGAGGCATTCGCTGGTCAGCCTTGCCCAGTCTGACACGCTGGATCATGCGCTGATGACGTTGAGGCGGTTCAATATCCGCCACCTCCCGGTGGTTGAAGGAGACCGTGTGGTGGGGATCGTCTCAGACCGGGACGTGAAGAAGGCCGCCCCCTCTCCCTTTGACTATCCAACCGTGGAGGAGTTTCGGGCCTTCACGTCTGCAGTGACCGTCAAAGAGATTATGACAAAGGATGTGGTCACGGTTTCTCCTCTTACCCCCATCGAGGAAGCAGCCTGTCTGATGAACCAGAAGCGGATCGGCGCGCTCCCGGTGGTCCAGGATAGGAGGCTGGTCGGGATCCTCACCGAGACCGATGTCCTTGGTGTCATGACTGAGATGATGGGGGCCACACAGACCGCGTCTCGCATCGAGATCGAGATCCCGGCAAGCCCAGGCGTGCTCACCGAGGTCATCGGGATCGTCGAGGGGAAACAGGTGGAGATCGCCAGCCTCGTGACCCTGCCGGCTCGTGAAGGGGCGAGGCGTCTCCTGATCTTGAGGCTTCGGACCATCAATCCAGACCCCATCGTCAAGGCTCTGACGGAGCGCGGTTATCCGCAGGTTGTCGGTGAGTTCGTGTGCTAGTGCGGTGATGCAGAAGATCCTGATGATGGTGGACGGCTCTTTCGCTGCGGAAGCCGGAGCGCGCTACGCTCTCGCTTTGGCCAAGGCCTGCGAGGCGGAGCTCGAGTTGCTCTTTGTCGCGGAGGATCAATCTGGTGGGGCGATGAGACGCGCCGAGGAGTCGTTGCTGCGTCTTTTTCGACAGGCGCATGGCCTTGATCTGAAGGCGCGGAGCGTGACAGAGATCGGCGATCCGGTTCGGGTTATGCGGGAATATGTGGCGCGCGAGGGGATCACGCTGGCCATGGCGTCCGTGACAGGACCGGAGGTTGTGCCTCGCCTGCTCCGTGAGATCCCATGTGCGATATTGCTGGTCCGGGTCGTCCATCCTGGAAGGATGGCTTCACCACATGAGATCCTGGTCCCGGTCTATTCCGGTGAGTTTGAAGGCGGCGGCCTCGAGGCGGCGGCCGACCTCCTGGCCAACCTTGGAGGGTACTGGCAAGCCCGAATCGTCCTCTTCCAGTTGAGGCAACCGTTAACGCGACTGTTCGATCGCCAGCGCTTTGGAGAGGAGACACCGGAACAAGCGGAACGTAAGTTGCACCCGTTCATCGTAGCGCTCTCCCGCCGGGGCCTCGCTCCTGGGATGCGGGTCTCGTGGGGCCATCGCCACGGCCCTGGGATCACGGCTGAGGCGGCGGCCAGGCGACACGATCTCATCTTTTTGGGTACCAAGGGGCCGAAGAACTTCCTGCGGTGGTTACGTACTGGTACCGTGGACTATTTGGTGCGGAAGAGCCCTTGCGATCTGATGCTTTTCCGGCCGGCAGCCGCCTGAGACCATTGGGGCGATGAGCGAAGATGCAAATTCACCGTCTGTCACCCGAAGAGGCGCTGAAGGCCCTTGGAACGACTGTCCAGGGGTTGAGCGAGGCCGAGGCAGAGAGGCGGCTCAGCGAATTCGGTCCCAACGAACTTCAGGCCGCAGAAAGGATACCGGTCCTTGCCATGCTGGGGAGGCAGTGTACCCATTTCCTGGCCATTCTCCTCTGGACTGCGGCGGCGCTGGCGTTCGTGGCGGATCGGATGAAGCCAGGGGAGGGGATGGATCTACTCGGCTGGGCCATCATCGGAGTGATTGGGGTGAACGCCCTCTTTTCCTTCGTGCAGGAGTACAAGGCGGAGCGGGCGATCATCGCCTTGAGGCGCCTCCTACCTATGCGCGTGAAGGTCGTTCGTGCCGGCGAGATCAGGGAGGTTTCAGCGTCTATACTGGCGCCGGGTGATGTTGCGATTCTGGCTGAGGGAGATCGAGTGCCTGCCGATGGGCGGGTGATCGCTGCGGTTCAGTTCCGGGTCGATAACGCGCCACTGACTGGCGAATCGATCCCCAAGACCCGTACGGTCGAGGCCGCGACGGAGGGGCCTCTCGTCGAGAGCGCTAACGTCGTCTTTGCCGGTACTACCATCCTCTCAGGGACGGCGAGGGTGGTCATCTTTGCGACGGGGATGAACACGGAGTTCGGCAAGATCGCCCACCTGACTGCGGGCGTCGAGGCCGAGATGAGCCCTCTTCAGCAAGAAATCCGAAAGGTCACTCGACTGATCGCTGTGATCTCCGTCGGCATCGGCCTCGCGTTCTTTGGGCTCGGGGTCCTGATCGGTCGGAGCTTTTGGGAGAATTTTGTTTTTGCGGTAGGACTCCTGGTGGCCAACGTTCCGGAAGGGCTCCTCCCGACGGTGACCCTCGCACTGGCCGTCGGCGGGCAGCGGATGGCCAAACGGAAGGCGCTCATGAAGAACCTGGCGTCGGTGGAGACCCTGGGATGCGCTACGGTGATCTGCACGGATAAGACCGGAACCCTCACGGAGAATCGGATGGCTGTCACACGCATCTACATCGACGGCCGCGAGATTCAGGTTTCGGGTGGTTCAGTGACCACGGAGGCCGGAGGACCGGTGACCCCCGATCTGCTGAGGCAGTGGGCGCCACTCTTTGCGATAGCGGTCGGGTGCAATAACGCCAGTCACCACCACAACCGGGATGGAACAGCAGCGTCAACGTTCGTCGGTGACCCGACGGAGATCGCCCTGCTGGAGTGTGCAGCCGCTGTGCTGCCCAACGGGCCTGGCGTGTCGCCTCGAATTGGGGAATTCCCGTTCGATGCCGACCGGAAGCGGATGACCACGATTCACGCGACAGCATCTGCGAGCAGAGTGGCCTACGTGAAAGGCGCCCCCGAGATGGTGTTGCCGATCTGCCGCTGCCTCCTTCGTGATGGGCACGCGACCCCACTGGGGGAGGCCGAGCGTGAGGCGATCGTTGACCGGCTGAATGCGTTTGCCGGATCGGCCATGCGGGTATTGGCCCTGGCGTACCGGGAGTTGCCGGAAGCCGCCCAGCTCCCATCGATGGAAGAGACGGAGGGGGATCTGACCTTCGTCGGCCTGATCGCCATGTACGATCCGCCAAGACCGGAGGTCCCTGATGCGGTAGCCCGCTGCAGGAGGGCTGGGATCAAGCCGGTCATGATTACCGGGGACAACAGCCGCACCGCCCTGGCTATCGGACGGGCTATCGGGATGGTCCACGGGGATGAGGCGCTGGTTCTTGAGGGTAGCCAGGTCGAACGGATGCGGGATGAGGAGCTCAAGGCCGCCCTCGCCAGCCCGGAGATCCTTTTCGCTAGGATGACCCCTACCCAGAAGATGCGGGTCGTGACGCTCCTGCAGGAGATGGGAGAGGTGGTCGCTGTCACGGGCGACGGGGTCAATGATGCCCCGGCCTTGAAGAAGGCCGACATCGGGATCGCTATGGGGATCGCCGGGACCGATGTCGCCAAGGAGGCTGCCGACATCGTCCTGCTCGATGACAACTTCGCCACCATCGTCAACGCCGTCGAAGAAGGGCGAGCGGTCTATGAGAATATCCGGAAGTTCCTTATCTATATCCTCGCCCACAACATTCCGGAGGTCGTTCCCTATCTGGCCTCGGTGGTGTTTCGGATCCCCCCTTTGCTCACGGTGGTTCAGATCCTGGGTATTGACCTGGGCACCGATGTGCTGCCGGCCCTGGGCCTTGGGGCCGAGCCGCCGGATTCGAATACGATGGATCGCCCGCCGAGGTCCAGAGAGGAGCGCCTTTTGAATTTCCCGTTGCTGGCCAGATCGTACCTGTTTCTCGGACCGATCGAGGCGGCTGCGGCCATGAGCGCCGGGCTGTGGTATCTTACTACCGGTGGATGGGAGTGGGGCAGCGACCTGTCGGCGGCGAGCCCACTCTACAGGCAGGCGACGACGGTGGCGTTTGCCGCGATCGTCATCTGTCAGGTGGCGAACGTCTTCGCATGCCGGAGCCCGAGGGCATCGATCCTCTCCATGAGTCTCTTCAGGAACCGACTCATTGTCTGGGGTATCGCAGTCGAGATCTCGATTCTCGGCCTGATCGTCTACAGCCAGATCGGGAACCGGATCTTTGGGACCGCCGCCTTCGATGGAAGGTTCTGGTGGTCTCTGCTTGTCTTTGCGGCGCTGTTGCTCCTTGCGGAAGAGGCGAGGAAGGGCATCGTTCGCCGCCTCGATCCAGGGAGAAGACTTCGTTATCAGGAGGGGACCGCATGAGGCCAAAGGCTGCACCATCACAGAAGCGACGGACGAAATCGACAGAGGCTGAACCTGCGAGAGATCTCGGGACAGAGACCGAGAGGCCGCTTGATGCCGAGGATGTGGCCCTGTCCTTGCTCGATGCAAAGGTACGGGCAGAAGAGGCGCGGGCAGATCTCAGTTCGACAGAGCCACACGCAGGCTTGAGCGTGCGCCTCCCGCGCGCTGTGATCTCGCGCCTCCTGGCAGAGGCTGCCAATCGTAACATCACACCGTCAGAGCTTATCAGGCGGGCCCTCATGCAGTACCTGCCCCCGCAGAAGGCCGGGCCCCGCAGGTGATGACGGACACACAGGCATGGGCCACGACAGAAGATCGGCCCTCACGATAAAGGAGGCTCTCTCATGCTAGCCGGATTTCCAAAGCAGGTCACACTTCAGACCGGAACGAGCGTCACGATTCGCCCTATGGTCAAAGAGGATGCGGAGAAGCTCCATGCCTTCTTCTGCAGGATGCCGCGCGAGGATCGTCTCTTTCTGCGGGACGATGTATCCCTCCGGGAGGTGATCGATTCGTGGGTGGAAGAGCTTGATTACGAGAAGGTCCTTCCGCTCGTGGCTGAGGTGGACGACACGATCGTGGCTGATGCTACCTTGCATCGCCGAAAATTCGGCTGGACCAGCCATGTGGGAAAGGTACGCCTGGTCGTCGATGTAGACTACCGGGGAAAGGGCCTCGGGACGCTCATGGTCAAGGAGCTGATCGACACCGCCAAGAAGGCAGGCCTTGAAATTCTCGTCGCCGAGATCATGGGGGGTCAGGCGGGTAGGCTGAGTGCCCTCAAGCGGTTAGGATTCGAAAAGGAGGCGGTCTTCTACAACTATGTCAAAGATCAAACAGGAGAGGAACACGACCTCGTGGTCATGATGAAGAACCTGCAGATTGAGCCGGCCATGGTTCCCTTTTAATGCCGAAGGCTGATCGCCCCGCGCTGCAGGACGACAGCGAAGATTCTGGACTGTGAGGCATGACTTATGAAGCTGGTGATCAGGCTGAAGCCACCCAAGAGACGGGCTCCCCATCGGCCTACAAAGGTAGAGCCACAGCGGGTTCGCTACGATCGGAAGAGGGCCAAGCGGTCGGTTCGGGAGGAGTTGAAGGGGGATAGGTGAGACGATGGCCAGTCCATTGAAACCTGATGCACTGCGTAAGATCTGCCCGCCGGAGAGCCTTCCCTTCGAAGGGACTGATGAACTCAAATCGCTGGAGGAGGTTGTGGCCCAGGATCGTGCTGTCCAGGCCATCACCTTCGGTGTCGGCATCCACAGCGAAGGGTTCAATCTCTTTGTCCTTGGGCCTGCCGGAACGGGCAAGACCACAGCGATCAAACGCTTCCTGGCCAGCGAGGCGGCTAAGCTTCCCACCCCCCCTGATTGGTGTTATGTCAATAACTTCGCTGATCCTCAACGTCCCCGCGCGCTATGCCTTCCGCCAGGCCGAGCCCACCTCTTCCAGGCCGACTGCGAGCGGCTCCTGGAGGAGCTGAAGACCGGTGTCCCCAGAGCCTTCGAGTCCGAAGCCTATGAGCAGAACCGTCACACAATCCTGGAGGAGTTGCAGAAACAGACGAGCGACGAGCTGGAGGCCTTGCGGAAGCGTGCGGAGGCGCTTGGGTTTGGGCTTGCCAAGACGGCCAGCGGCTTCATGATCATCCCCATGTTTCGAGGGAAGCCACTGAAGCCGGAAGGGTTTGAGGGCCTCGATGAGGAGACCAAGCGACAGGTCAACCTTAGAAGCGAGGAGGTGCAGAAGGATCTGGCCGCGACGCGCCGCCGAATCCGCGACCTGGAGCGGGAGGCGAAGAATCGCCTCGACGGGATAGACCGCGAGGTCGCGACCTTTGCAGTTGATCACCTGATCGAGGAGGTCAAAGAGCGTTATGTAGATCACGCAACGGTACAGGCGTACCTCGAGGCGATACGTGAGGACGTCATCGCCAATGTGGATCTGTTTCGTCGAGATCAAAGCGCGGCACAAGGGCTACCGGAACTGACTGCCATGCTGCGGCAAGGGTTGGACCCCTTCGACCGGTATCGGGTCAATGTCTTGATCGAACATGGGGAAGATGGCGGCGCGCCGGTCGTGGTCGAACCTCACCCTACCTGTCAGAACCTGCTTGGGCGGATCGAACATCAGGTCCACATGGGTGCCCTCTACACCAACTTCCTGATGGCCAAGGGGGGCGCCTTGCACCGGGCCAATGGGGGCTTCTTGGTCTTGGAGGCCATGGAGCTGTTAAAGCAATTCTTTGCGTGGGACCAACTGAAGCGGACGCTTAAGAATCGTCGGATCAAGATCGAAGAGCCAGGGGAGCAGTTCCACCTCTACAGCACGGTAACGCTTGAGCCCGAGCCGATCCCGCTCAACGTGAAGGTGGTCCTTATCGGCAGTCCCTGGCTCTACTATCTATTGCACGCCCTCGACCCGGAGTTTCTGGAGCTGTTTAAGGTTCAGGCAGAGTTCAGCGATCGCGTTGCCCGGACCCCTGAAACGATCCTGGCCTTTGCCCGCCTCCTGGCCACCTGTTGCGAGGCAGAGGGGCTCAAGGCGTTCGATCGGGGCGCCGTTGCGAAGCTGGTGGAGCACAGCTCTCGTCTGGTGGAGGATCAGGAACGACTCGCCACGACGTTCAGTCATCTCCTGGATGTAGCCCGCGAGGCCAGCTTCTTGGCCGAGCAGGATGGGCACCACCGGGTCATGGCGGAAGACGTGCGGGGGGCTATCGACGCCAAGATTAAGCGATCCAATCGACTGGAGGAACGGCTACAGGAACTGATCGCTGAGCGGACTATCCTTGTCGATACCGATGGCGCCGTGGTTGGTCAAGTGAATGGGATTGCCATTATCCCGCTTGGGGAGTATCACTTCGGTAAGCCGAGTCGAATCACTGCGCGAACCTTCCTCGGGCGCGGCGGCATCATCGATATCGAGCGCGAAGCCCGGATGGGTGGCCGTATTCACAGTAAAGGCGTGCTTCTCCTTTCAGGCTATCTCGGTGGCCGCTACGTGCAGCAGGTACCCCTCGCCCTGTCGGCGAGTCTCGCCTTCGAACAACTCTATGAAGAGGTGGAAGGCGACAGCGCCTCCTCAGCGGAGCTGTATGCGATCCTCTCAAGCCTGTCAGGACTACCGATCAAGCAGGGATTTGCGGTTACGGGGTCGGTCAATCAGCAAGGAGAAGTCCAGGCTATCGGGGCCGTCAACGCCAAGATCGAGGGGTTTTTTGATGTCTGCCGTGCGAGGGGGCTGACGGGAGAACAGGGGGTCCTGATCCCGGCGAGCAATATCCGGCACCTCATGCTTAGGGAGGATGTCGTAGAGGCGGTCGCTGCGGGGCAATTTCAGATCATTCCCGTTCACACCATCGATGAGGGGATTGCCTTGCTTACCGGGCTGGGGGCTGGTGAACGCGGTTGGGATGGGACCTTTCCCGAAGGAAGCGTGAATGCGCTGGTGCAGGAGCGGCTGTGCGAGATGGCGGAGCAGGCGAGGGCCTACGGAGCTGAAAGCCAGGTGTCGCCCAGCTCAGACCGCCAGGACGAGTTGCCGTAGCGCCTGGGCAGGGGCATGGAGCCAGATGAGCGGGTCATTGCGAGGGAATGAAGTGACCGAGGCAATCTCTCAGTTCTTGGCCCTGTGTCGTGACAGCGTGGATCCGCGCATGCGAAGGACGGTAGAATTACTTCTCTTGCGGCTCGCAATAACGGATACGGGAACTGACAATGCCGGAACTCAGACAGGATAAGGCGACCAGGGAGTGGATCGTGGTCGCAACCGAACGGGCCAGGCGTTCGCACGACTTCCGAGTGAAGCGGAGCCGAGCGGATCTGACCTTATCGGAAGGGTCTTGCCCATTCTGCCTGGGTAACGAGGCCATGACGCCACCAGAGGTCATGGCTTACCGTCACGGCGGCCAGGCGAACGGCCCTGGCTGGTGGGTCCGAGTGGCTCCGAACAAGTATCCCGCCCTTATCCCGGAGGGGAGCCTCGAGCGGAAGGCAGAAGAAGAATTTTTTCGAAAGATGGACGGCGTCGGACGACACGAGATCGTGGTCGAGAGCCCACGCCATGACCTCTGTATCCCGCTGATGGACGACTGGCAGGTGGAAGAGGTCCTCTGGGCCTATCGGGAGCGCTTCCTGGTTCTCCAGGGGGATCCCCGTATCAGTTTGATCATCATCTTCAAGAATCACGGTTTAGGAGCCGGAACCTCGCTTCAACACCCCCATTCCCAGATTATCGCCACCTCGGTTATCCCACTCAATGTCCGTAACAAGCTCTACGAGGCGGACCGCTACCATGACGAACATGGGCGGTGCGTCTACTGCGACATGCTGAATGAAGAGCTGCGGGATGGCAAGCGGATCATTGATGAAAATGACGCGTTCGTCGTGTACCACCCCTTTGCCTCCCGATCCCCGTTCGAAACGTGGATTGTCCCCAAGACTCATGAGGCTTGTTTTGCCCTGATTTCTCCAAACGACTGCAAGCAGTTCGCCTACACGCTGAAGACCACTTGGGCGAAGCTACACCTGGCACTGAACGATCCGGACCTCAACTTTGTGATCCACACCCGGTGGAGCGCGCACGAGGTGAGCGAGTCGTACCACTGGCACCTGCAGATCATGCCCCGCTTGACCAACCCGGCCGGGTTCGAGCTGGGGTCCGGTATGTACATCAACACCGCCTTGCCAGAGGAGACAGCGGCCTTCTTGAGCAGCGTGCAGCTTTGAAGGTGGTACGGAGGTACGGGGTCCGAGGTGCGAAGTGCGAGGAGGAGCGCGGGGGTACGCGAGGCTGCGCTGATGGCCTGGTGGTACAGGTTCCCGCAGTCGATGTAGGCGACTGGAAATAGTTAATGAGGGGGGGAGACATGGCAGGTCCTAAGATTCCGGTCAAGTCGGTCAAGAAGGTTGGTTCGCTACTCAGCGAGTTGTTAGAGATTGAGCGACAGGTGTCTGAACGTGCCCATGAGCTTTTCAGGGATCATGGTTGGCAAGCCGGCCGCGAGTCTGAGAATTGGCTTCAGGCTGAAAAGGAGCTTCTGTGGCGGCCCTGTGCGGAGCTGGTTGAGACTGATGGAGAGCTTCGAGCAAGCTTTGCCATGG
>Ga0080064_1004968_pt1 | contig 16219 bp, 11 predicted proteins | sample Subgrocontami54m_FD_69260 | JGI IMG/M metagenome (GOLD analysis project Ga0080064, IMG submission 69260) | Subsurface groundwater microbial communities from S. Glens Falls, New York, USA - GMW46 contaminated, 5.4 m (SPADES assembly) (version 2) ...
CGGCCGCGATATGCGCGCGGAATCCCTGCTCCTGCGCCGCGCGCGGACTGTAGTCGTAGTGATAATCGAGCCCCGCTTCGCCGATCGCCACGACCTTCGGATGGCTAGTGCGTTTCACCAGTTCGCCGGTGCCGATGTCGAGTTCTTCATGGGCGTTATGCGGGTGGGTGCCGACGGAACAAAAAACTTCCGGGAAACGCTCGGCGATGCCGAGAACTTCGCCGTGGCGTTTCACCCGCGTCGAGATCGTGACCATGCGGACGATATTCTGCGCCTTGGCGCGGCCGACCACGGCCTCGACCTCCGTGGAGAAGTCGGGGAAATCCAGATGGCAATGGCTGTCAACGAGCATGAAAATCTCAGGCCGGCGCGCTTGTTTCCGGCTCCACATAACGTGGAAACACCGGCTTTGGCGGCGCCACTCTCGTTCCTGACGCTAGCCGGTGCTTGCCACCAAGCTGGGAAAAGTCCCGTTCGTTCGTTGGCACCTCTAGGAGGTCGAGTAGCTTAGTAGCCGACGAAGGCATGAAAGGCTGCACCAGAATCGCCACCTGCCGGATGACCTCAGCGGTGACATATAAAACTCGTCCCTGCTTTGATGCATCGTCCTTATCTAACGCCCATGGCGCTTCGCCCGCGAAATAGCGGTTGGCATCCGCTACTACGCCCCAGATATGGCTGAGTACCTGATGCAATTGCTGCGTCTTCATGTGTTCGCGCGCAACTGCAATCATTCCGTCTGCTGCGGCCAAGATACTTTTATCACGTTCTGACAGTGTTCCCGGTTTCAATAACGTGCTGCCCAATTGCTTACTAACCATCGACAGTGAACGCTGAGCCAGATTGCCCAGATCATTCGCCAGATCGGCATTGATGCGGTTGACGATGGCCTCGTGGCTGTAATTACCATCCTGACCGAAGGGCACTTCGCGCAGCAGGAAATAGCGCAGCGGATCGACGCCGTAGGCATCGGCCAAGGCGAATGGGTCAATCACGTTGCCGACCGACTTCGACATCTTCTCTCCGCGGTTGAAGAGAAAGCCGTGGCTGAACACCCGCTTCGGCAGCTCGATCCCAGCCGACATTAGGAACGCCGGCCAATAGACCGCGTGAAAGCGCACGATATCCTTGCCGATCACATGCAGATTGGCCGGCCAATAGCGGCGGAATTTCGGGCTGTCGGTGTCAGGAAAGTCCACGCCAGTGATGTAATTCGTCAGCGCGTCCACCCACACATACATGATGTGCTTGGGATGGCCGGGTACCGGAATGCCCCAGTTGAACGTGGTGCGTGAGATCGACAGATCCTGCAGCCCGCCGCGCACGAAGCTCGCCACCTCGTTGAGGCGGGATTCAGGCAGCACAAAGTCCGGGTGCCGCTTGTAGAGATCGAGCAGCTTGTCCTGATAGGCGGACAGGCGGAAGAAATAGCTTTCCTCCTCCACCCATTCGACCGGGCTGCCCTGCGGCCCCAGGCGCGTGCCATTTTCAGCGACGGTGGTTTCGCTCTCGTCGTAGAAAGCCTCATCGCGCACCGAATACCAGCCGGCGTATTTCGACAAATAGATGTCCCCCGCCTTCTGCATCCGCTCCCAGATCGCGGCCGAGGAGCGGTGATGGCGCTCCTCCGTGGTGCGGATGAAGTCATCGTTGGAGCAATCCATCCGCCGCACCATGGCCTGGAAGCGCGGCACGTTGCGATCGAGCAGTTGCGCGGGCGTGAGCCCCTCCTTCACCGCGGTCTGTTGCATCTTCTGGCCGTGCTCGTCGGTGCCGGTGAGAAAGAAGACATCGTAGCCGTCGAGCCGCATGAAGCGCGCGATGGCGTCCGTGGCGATCGCCTCATAGGCGTGACCGATATGCGGCGCGCCGTTCGGATAGGCGATCGCGGTGGTAATGTAATAACTCGGCTTGGTCGCCATTGCGGCCTTCTGGTGCGGATTTTCGGCCCGGCAGGTCAATCAGCGGTGTTGGTGCCAATAGAATGAGGGGAAATCAAGGGTGCGGCCGTCTTCGGCTCCGATGCGGCTCAAGGCTGGCGATTAGGAATTCTGCCGGCGGCGGACCGTTTCCACGAAGGCGGAAATTTCCTCGGCATTGGAGGTAATGGTTTCCGCCCAGGATTGTTTGCTGGCTTGGCGCTTGATGGACACGTGAGGATACCAGGGACTGTTGGCGCGGTCCCTAAACCAGTACCAAAATTTTGCATGTCCATGCGGGGCGAAGACCCAGGTCGGTTTGCCCAGCCCTCCGGCCAAATGTACGGTGGTGTTGCTGACGGTCACGACGAGATCGCATGCGGTAATGAGTGCCGCAAGCGCGTCGAGGTCGTCGGTGTTGTCGACGTCCTCAAGCCGCTCGACCAGCAGACCAGTCTTTTGTCTGAGCGCGTCCCGCTCGGGCAGCGTCTCGCCATACTGCAGATCGATATACCGGCAGCCGGGCAGCCGAAGCACGGGCGCGAAGTCGCTCAACAGCGCCGTTTTGAATTTGCCGAGCAACGGATTTTTGCTGATCCACGACAGGCCCATCACAACCTGACCCGCCGGCGAAAGGCGCTGGCGCAGGCTGGCCGCGAGCTTCGCGTCGGCCACCAGATGGCCGTGCTCTCGATGCGGGAACGCGGCCAGGTTCGGGCGGAGATATTGTCCCAGGCTGGCAACCGATATTTGCGCCGTGATCTTATCATGGTCCAGCTTGTCGCCGCGGCCGATCACACGCACACCGGGAAATGAGCGGGCAAAAAGTTTCACCAGCCGGGGCTCAGTTTCCAGGATCACGGAATCGGCGCGCCCGGGGAGATCAGGAAGCATTCCGGAATACAAGACCTCATCACCAAGACCCTGTTCCCCCCACACCAGAAGCGTGCCCTTGACATACTCGCCATTCCACGTCGGCTGGGGAAAGCCGCGCGGCACGTGATTGAACTCCGGAACCGCCCGGCGCCACTCATATTCCTTCCAGCCTCTGGCAAAGTCACAAGCAGCGAGTCGATCCGCGGCTATGTTCCAGTGGCCTAAGGCATGCCCGGGCGTGACGGCAATCGCGCGCTCGAAGCAGTCGAGCGCCTCGTCATGACGGTTCAGAGTTTTTAGGGTGGTGCCGCGATTGTTCAGCGCGTCGGCATTACTGGGATTGATCGCCAGCGCGCGGTCGTAGCTTGCCAGTGCCTCCTCGTGACGCTCAAGCCCGGTAAGCGCGTCCCCGCGGTTGTAAAGCGCGTCGGCAAAATCGGACTTCAGCGCCAGCGCACGGTCGTAGCTTGCCAGCGCCTCCTGGTAGCGAGACATTGCATTGAGCACATTGCCGCGGTTGTTGAAGGCCACGGCACAATCCGGATCGAGCTCCAGCGCCCGCTTGAAGCTCGTGAGGGCCTCTTCGTGATGCTTAAGCTCTGAAAGGACGCTGCCGCGGCTGATCCAAACTTCGACAAAGTCGGGTCTGATCGCCAATGCCTTGCCGTAGCTTGTCAGTGCATCGCCATGACGCTTGAGGGCCTGCAGCGCACGGCCGCGGCCATAGTAAGCCTCGACATAATCCGGACTGATCGCCAACGCCAGGTCGTAGCATGCGAGCGCATCTTGGTGCCGCTTGAGCTCCACGAGCGCATTGCCTTTGGAGAGGAGAACCTCGACGGCGCCTGGCTCAATGGCGAGCGCCCTGTCGTAACAGCCGATGGCTTCCTCGTAGCGCTTGAGCGCCGAGAGCAAGTTGCCGCGATCAAGAAGCGAGTCGAGGTAGTCGGGCCTAATCGCCAACGCCCGATCGAAGCTCGCGAGAGCTTCCGCATGGCGGCCCAATTGCGAAAGTGCATTGCCTCGCGCGTCGAGCGCCTCCGGATATTCAGGTCTAATCGCCAACGCTCGATCGAAGCTAGCAAGAGCCTCTTCGTAGCGTTTAACGCGGCATAGCACCCGTCCATGATTCGAATGGGCCCGGGCGGACTCAGGATTGACCTTCAGCGCGGCAGCAACCAGCTTCAGGGCGTCCTCATATTGTCCCTGCTCGAGTCGAATGACCCCGAGCATATGCAGCGCATCGAAGTGATCCGGCTGCAAATGCAGAATTTGCGAATATAGTTGCCCAGCCTGCGCTAACTGCCCTTGCTGGTGAAAGGCAACAGCGTGCTCCAGAATCTGCATATTCATTCGCGTCTCCGAGCAAGTCGCAACGAAAAGGCTCTTGCAAGCAATCTATTGCTTCTATTGCACAGCGAATAGTGGACAAACGAGCATTGCGACCCGTTCTTTCACCGGCGCGCCGCGTCGGCAAGCAGACCGAATACGGAAAACACCAGCGGCTTTCGCTCCAGGTTGAAAGTATCCGCCTCAACGGCGGCGCGGTTCACTTTGTCCCAGGTCTCGGCGACGCGGGCCATGACCCGGCTTTCCTGCGGGCCGCTTTCGATGCGCGCCGACAGCCAGCCGTTGATGGTGTCCCGAAAGGCCTCCAGCGTTTGCGGATCGGTGCCTGCCATGGCATCGCCCAGGGCATGCAGCGCCATGGGGTCGATGTCGGGAAGTCTGTCGAGAAGCTGGATGAGACGCCGGCGCAACGCCAGCACCGGTCCGCCGAGCATGCTGAACGCGCGGCCGACGCTGCCTTCCGCCAAGCCTGCTGCCTCTATCACCTCCGCGTCTTCGGCGTCGCGGCCGAGCGCCGCGGCGACAGCCCGCGCCACGTCTGCGCTCGCCAGCGGGTGCAGATTCAGCAACCGGCAGCGCGAGCGGATCGTGGCGAGCTGCTGGCCCGGCGCATGGCTGACCAAAAGAAACAACGATCGCGGCGGCGGCTCTTCAAGCATCTTCAGAAGAGCATTGGCCGCTTCAGGCTGCTTCAGCTCGTCGGCGCTGTCGATAATGCAGACGCGCCAGCCTCCTTCGCCCGGCGTCGAGCCGAAGAAGGAAACGTTGCGGCGCACCTGATCGACCGTGATGACCGTGCGCATTTTGCCTTTGTCGTCCTCGCTGCGCTCCAGCACAAGCAGATCGCCCTGCGCCTGCGCCGCGATACGCCGCACCACCACATGCTCGGGATCGACCGCCAGCGAGGGAGCGGATTTCACCGCGGCCGCGCTCGGATCGGGATGCGCCAGCACGAAGCGCGCCATGCGATAGGCGAGCGTGGCTTTGCCGATGCCGCGCGGCCCGCCGATCAGCCAGGCATGCGGGACGCGGGCGCTGCGGTAGGCATCGAGCAGCACCCGCTCCGCCTCCGCATGGCCGAACAGCTCCTGCGTCTTGCGCGGATGCGGCGCCTCAGCCGGCTCCTCGTCATCGGCCGCGCTCATGGCGCGGTCTCGCCGATGTTCGGCGCCGTGGCCGAAGGCCGCAGACGCCTGTCGACGACTTGCCAGATTTTTTCCGCGACCTGGTCGTGCGGCGCGGTGACGTCGATAAGCACACAACGTTCGCTTTCCCGTGCCGCCAGGTCGCGATATGCGGCTCGCAGCTTTTCATGGAATTCCAGCGCCTCGCTCTCGAAGCGGTCGGCGGCTGCGTCGCCGCGGCGCTTTAAGGCGCGCGCGAGGCCCACCTCCGCGGGCACATCGAGGATGAAGGTCAAGTCGGGTTTCGTCTCACCGACGGTGATCCGCTCAAGGCCCTCGATGAGCCGCGGATCGACCTCGCCGACGATGCCTTGATAGACGCGCGTGGAATCGGCGAAACGGTCGGACAGCACCCAGGTGCCGCGTTCGAGCGCGGGCCGAATGGTGGTCCGCACATGATCGTCGCGCGCCGACGCAAACAGGATGGTTTCCGCTTCCGCGCCAAGCGGCTTCGCTGCCCCCGACAAGATGATATGGCGAATGACTTCCGCTCCCGGCGAGCCGCCGGGCTCGCGGGTCAGCAAAGCGTCGATGCCGGCCGACTTGAGACGCTGCGCGAGCATCGTCGCATGGGTCGACTTGCCGGTTCCTTCGCCGCCTTCAAAGGTAATGAAACGTCCGCGCATTTCATGTCTCGCAGTCCGCTCTTATAGACGTTCGGCGCCGACGCGGAACAGCGCGATCACCGATTCAGCAACGGCGTCAAAGGCGCGCTGGGACAAACTGCCTTTGCTGATGTCCTCGCCGGTGCGCAGCGGAACCTCGAGCGCGATCGTGTCGCCGCGCCAAACCTTCAGCACGCCGGCAGGCCGCCCAGATACCACCGGCGCCGGCAGCGGCCCGGTATAGGTCACGCGCGCGATAATCCGCTCGTTGGCATTGCGCGGGACCATCAGCCGGATCGGACCCGGGCCGACGAGGCGCGCATAACCTTTCTCTCCGCCATAGACTTTGGCCTCGCCGACGGTTTGCCCTTCTGCGAAAAGAAGGCGGGATTCGAAACTGCGGAAGCCCCATTCGAGCAGCTTGCGTGCCTCGTCCGCGCGTTCCTTGTCGCTCTTTGCCCCCATGACGACCACGATCAGCCGAAGCCCGTTTTGATCCGTGGAAGCGACAAGGCCGTAGCCCGATTCCTTGGTGAAGCCGGTCTTCAGGCCGTCGGCTCCCCAGGGAAGCAAAGGATTGCGATTGAACTGGCGGATCTTGTTCCAGGTGAACTCGCGCTCGCCATAGATTTTGTAGAATTCCGGATAGGTGCGGATGATGTGCCGTGCGAGCTTGGCGAGGTCCCGCGCCGTCACTTGCATGCCGGGCGAGTGCAGGCCGGTAGCATTGGTGAAGACGGATTTGGTCAGCCCGATTTCGCGGGCGCGCTTGGTCATCATCACGCCGAAGGCGGCTTCGTTGCCGCCAAGGGCTTCCCCGAGCGCAATGGCGGCATCATTGCCCGACTGAATGATGACTCCGCGCAACAGGTCCTCGACCCGCACGCGGCTGTGAATCGCGGCGAACATGCTGGACGTGTGCGACGGAGCCCCGCCCGTCCGCCAGGCGTTTTCACTGATGATGGCCTCGTCGTCGAGCGTGATATTGCCCTGCTTGAGTTCATTGAACACCACTTCCGCGGTCATCAGCTTGGCAAGGCTGGCGGGATACACGAGGTCGTCCGCATTGCGCTCGAACAGGACGCTGCCGCTTTCGGCGTCGATCAGGATCGCGTGGGGTATGCTGGTCTGGAATCCGCCGTCGTCGCGCTTCTGAGCTTTAACGGAGCCCGCGTCTGCGACCGCCAAGATCGCTCCGGCTAGCAATATCGCCGCAACCCGGCGCGCGCAGCCCACAAGACCGCGGGGCGCGGCTATCCGGCAAAAACGAGACGTCCATGCGAAAGGCATGGCCAGGGCGCCCCTCCTTTGAGGCAGCTCTTTGCTGCGCGCGATTCTCTAGCGATTTTAGTCGGTTCGCGTCAATAAAGGCCGCGGCCACTCAAGAATGCCACCGGAGCATCATAGCGGGTCGGGGCAAAGGCGGAAACAGCCGATGAGCCCGGCGTGGAAAGTGTCGCGGGCCGTGCGGCGCTCGGTATTGGCGAGACGGAACCGACCGCCGGCAAAGCCGCGGTTTCCACCTCGGCGCTTCGCTCAACAGATGGCCGCGCTGCTGATGCCCCACCGGCTGGCTTGGATGCCTGTTCGGGCGCTTGGCCGAGGGTGTAAGGCCGTTCTGGCGGCGTGGGCAGAGGTTTTTGCCTTGCCGCAGCTAGATCCGGCGCAGAATATTCCGGCAGGAACGGCCGAGCCGATGCGACCCTGACCACAGACGGGACTGGCGCCTGCTCCCCCTCACGCAGCGTGGCAAGAAGCTGATGATCGTCGGAGCCTTCAAGCGGGGCACGCCCAACATATTCGACCCGCACATTGGCGAGGCCGCGGTCATGGAACCCAAGCAGCTGCGCCGCCTTGACCGACAGGTCGATCACGCGATTGCCCGCAAAAGGGCCCCGATCATTCACGCGCACAATCAGTGAGCGTTTGTTGGCGAGGTTGGTCACCCGCACGTAGCTCGGCATCGGCAGCGTCGGATGCGCCGCCGAGATCGAATGCATGTCGAAGATTTCCCCATTCGCCGTGAGCCGGCCGTGGAAATCGTCCCCGTACCAGGAGGCAATACCTTCACCCCGGTAGTTCACGTCTTCTTCCGGCACGTAAGTGCGACCGGCAATCACATAAGGTTTGCCGACGCGATAGGTGCCGCCGCCCTTTGGAATCGGCTCGCCGTCTTCGACAAGGCGAGCGCTCGAGGCGACGCCGTATTTTGGATCGATCCTGCCGGCGAATTTATTCGAGGAGCAATGGGCGAGCGCCAAGCAGGCGAGCACCGTCGCGGCAAACCGCGCGGTCCCTTTGCTCCGCTCCCCCTGCAGCAAGCGCCCCATCCGCGCGGAATTCCCCCAACCCACCCTTCCGGCCGACAGCCGCGCCGCGGTGGTCAACAAAAACGTTCGATCGCAGAAATGCGGCCGCGCCAATCCGCTCCCCCTGCAGCAAGCGCCCCATCCGCGCGGAATTCCCCCAACCCACCCTTCCGGCCGACAGCCGCGCCGCGGTGGTCAACAAAAACGTTCGATCGCAGAAATGCGGCCGCGCCAATCTTCTTGGTGCGACCGGCCCCGATGATCCGGAAACATAGCGCGCTTGGAAGGCGGCGGAAATGGGGAGCGCTCAAGCGTGGTAAATAGATGGTTGCCAAAACGTCTTCGGCTACCGCCGCGCGGTAGCCGAAAACATTTCACTCAGCTGTTCTACAGCAGCGGGATTACACCGACGGAATGAATTTCATCGCTGGAAACCAGGTCCCCAGCAAGCTCGCAGGCCACGGCACCGTCATGATCTGATCGAAGACGAAATACATGAACAGGGCCAGGATCACCGCATAGGGGATGACCAAGGACCAACGCTCCGGACCTTCGACCCGCATGAATACGATCACGAAGAAGAAGGCGGTCGGAATCAGGCCGATAGCCCACATCGAGATCATGAAGACGACAAGGTAGCCGAAAAAGAGCATCCCCCGCTTGGCGATCGTCTCCACCGAAAGGTGTCCGGTGTCGGACGTCATATCCATGTGCATCTTCTGCTCGACCTTCTCTTGCGCCTGGCCGCCTATGCCCTCTTCCTTGAGCTCCTCCGGTTTGCGGCACATGTCGTTGAACAGGCTTAGCGCCACGGCGATGAGGCCAATCGTCGCGACGACGATCGGCACGATCTTCGCCTTGAAACCCCAGTCGTTCGCCGAGACCAGACCCGCAACCATCACCCCGAGCGCGAAAATCGTGAACAGCTGCGCCGGGTGGAAACGGGGCGCTTGAAATCCACTCAGCATCTTTCGTATCCCGCCATGGATACGAATGTCCTGAAGCAGCGGCCGGATCAGTCCGAAGATGGCCGTCAGGAACAGTATCGCCACGACCGGGCGCGCCAGCCAAGTCAAGCCATAACGCTCGATGGAGATGAACATGTAGCGTTCAATGGTGTCGCCCAAAACCACGCCCAAGATGAGCGGGGGGCGCGGCCAGCGGAATTGCTTCATCAGCCAGCCGACCAGGCCGAAGAACAGCAGCATGTAGAGGTCGCCCCAATCGCGCGAGGCTTCGAACGCGCCGATGTAAACGATGCCGAGAACCGCCGGCAGGATCAGCGTGTAGCGCAGCGTTGCGAGCTTGGCGAATTGCGGGCTGAAGGCGTAGCACAGGCCGGCGCCGAGAATATTCGCCAGCCCGACCGACCACACCATGGTGTAGGTGATGTCGAGATTTTTTGTCAGCATGTCCGGGCCGGGAACCAGGCCATGCATCAGGAATGCGCCAAGCAGGATCGCCATGCTCGCGCTGCCCGGCACGCCGAAGGCGATGGTCGGCACCAGCGCGCCGCCTTCCTTGGCGTTGTTTGAGCTCTCCGACGCGATCACGCCGCGCACGTCACCCTTGCCGAAGGTCTCCGCCGCGCCTTTTTCGGTCTTCAGCGCATGCCCGTAGGCGAGCCAGTCGATGACCGCTGATCCGAGGCCGGGAATGGCGCCGATGCCCGCGCCGATCCACGAGCAGCGCACAATCAGCCACTTATTTTCAAAGCAGTCCTTCACCCCCTGCCATTGGCCTTTATAGACATTGGCCGCCTGTACCTTCCCGGAAATCGCCAGCCGCGTGACCAGCAGGTCGCAGAGCTCGGGCAAGGCGAAGACACCAAGCAGCAACGGCGTAAGCGGCAGGCCGTCCCAGAGATAGAGGCTGCCGAACGTCCATCGCAGCGTACCCGTCTGCGGGTCCGAGCCGATCATCGCGACCATGATTCCAGCCACTCCCGCGGCCAAGCCGCGCAAAGGCGCGTTGCCGGAGAGGATGGCGACCATGGATATGCCGAGCACCGAGAAGGCCAGAAGCTCCGGCGATCCCAGATAGAGCATGGCAGGGCGCAGGATCGGAATGGCCAGCGCGAGCAACAGTGCCCCAAAGACACCGCCCATGAGAGACGACATGTAGGCGGCGCTGAGCGCGCGGCCGGCCTCTCCCCTTTTCGCCATGGGAAGTCCGTCCAGCACGGTCGCGGCCGAACCGGCGCCGCCGGGCACGCCGAACAAGACCGCGGGAATGGGATCGCCAGTGGCCGTCGTTGAGCCAAGGCCGAGTAGCAATGCAAACGCTGCGTAAGGATCCATGGCGTAGGTAAAGGGCAACAGCATTGCCGTGGCGGCAATACCGCCAATGCCCGGGATGATGCCGACCACAAGCCCGATCACACAGCCGGCGCTGAGGAACATCAAACGGTGCGGCTCCATCAGCAACACCAGCGCCCTGCCTGCCGCATCGGCCATAAAGGCCGCTTCCGCCGTAAAACTTTCCATTGTCCCTCAACCCTCATTTAGCGAATGGCAGCATTCCTGCGGTCTCAGGCATCGCGTTCCAACGCGTTGCGCGAGTTGACAGTGTAATGGGAGCCGCCGTTGGAGCTCTCCCCGTCCTGATTTTCGGAGTTGGCTGCTTTCTCGAAGCTCCCCACCAGCCATGCTAAGCCAGAGGCGCCTTAAACCCCCCAGGTTCTTGCCGCATTTATGGCTATGTTCCAACGGCTGCCGAAAAAAAGCAAACGGAAGTCTGACTTGCTTTTTCTAAATGCGGCAGAATGGGATTCTATGGCTGGGCCGGGCGATGGCCGAGTTGACGCCGATGTAAACGCGGTTTTAGACAAGGCCGAGCATAAGGTCTGTGATTGGACGTCCGCCGCGCACCACACGTAATTGAAAAACCAAACATTCTCATGGACTTGGGAAGGGTGGCCGAGTGGTTTAAGGCAGCGGTCTTGAAAACCGCCAGGGGTGCAAGCCCCTCGTGAGTTCGAATCTCACCCCTTCCGCCAGCCCGCTCGGCAAGCTGCCCACACCGGGCATTGCCCCTCTGCCCTCAGCCTTGATCTCGCCTGGGATCGCGGATAGCCCCTGCCGCATGCGAACGGAAAAGCCAATGATGGGTGCCGCGCCGGCGCCGAAGGTGAGCTTTGTTTCCCTCGGCTGTCCCAAGGCGCTGGTGGATTCCGAGCGCATCATCACGCGGCTGCGGGCGGAGGGCTACGAGCTGTCACGCGGTCATGAAGGTGCCGACCTCGTCATCGTCAATACCTGCGGCTTTCTCGACAGCGCCAAGGAAGAGTCGCTCGGCGCCATCGGCGAAGCCTTGGCTGCCAATGGCAAGGTGATCGTCACCGGCTGCATGGGCGCGGAGCCGGAAACCATCACGGAGCGCTATCCGTCGGTCTTCGCCGTCACCGGCCCGCAGCAATACGAAAGCGTGGTCGCGGCCGTGCATCGGGCCGCGCCGCCCAAGCACGATCCGTTCCTCCATCTGGTGCCGCCGGAAGGCATCAAATTGACGCCACGGCATTATTCTTATCTCAAGATTTCAGAGGGTTGTAACAATCGCTGCACGTTTTGTATTATCCCAAAATTACGCGGCGATCTGGTCTCCCGCCCGGCCGCCGACGTATTGCGCGAGGCCGAGCGCCTGGTCGCCGCAGGCGTGAAGGAATTGCTGGTCATTTCCCAGGACACCTCCGCCTACGGCCTCGATATCAAATACGCGGCGAGCGCCTGGCAGGGCCGCGAGGTGCGGGCGAAATTCCTCGACTTGGCAAGCGAGCTGGGCGATCTCGGCGCCTGGGTGCGGCTGCATTACGTCTACCCCTATCCGCATGTGGATGAGGTGATCGGCCTGATGGCCGAGGGCAAGGTGCTGCCCTATCTCGACATTCCCTTTCAGCACGCGAGTCCCGACGTGCTCAAACGCATGAAGCGCCCCGCGGCGCAGGAAAAAACCCTGGATCGCATCGCCCGCTGGCGGCAGATGTGTCCCCAGCTCACCATCCGCTCCACCTTCATCGTCGGTTTCCCCGGCGAGACCGAGGAGGATTTCGACTTCCTGCTCGATTGGCTGGATGAAGCCTCGCTCGATCGCGTCGGCTGCTTCCGCTATGAGCCGGTGAAAGGCGCCGTCGCCAATGATCTGGCGGAAGCGGTTCCCGATGAAATCAAGCAAGAGCGCTGGCATCGCTTCATGCAGCGCCAACAGACGATTTCCGCCAAACGCCTGAAGCAGAAGGTGGGAACGCGGCAGCAGGTCATCATCGACGAAGTGGGTCCGGTCCCCGGACTTGATCCGGGGATCGCCAAGGGTCGCACCAAAGGCGACGCTCCAGAGATCGACGGCGCCACCTATGTGGCCAGCCGCCGGCCGCTCCGCGTGGGCGAAATCGCCACGGTGAAGATCGAGCGGGCCGACGCCTACGATCTGCACGGGACCGTGGTTGGCTTTTAGCCGATTACCCGATACTGCCGCCGGTCCGGCGGGCCGGCGAGCAGCGGTATTCCCTGCGAAAAAGCCTGTTGAACATGCGGTGTCGTCAAATGGGCGTCGAGCGCGGACTCGCTCGTCCATGCCTCGAACAGCGTGAAATCGGCAGCATCGGCTTTGTTTTGCAGCACCTCATAACCGGTGCAGCCCGTTTCCTTGCGTGATTGCGCTGTAAGTTTCAGCAAAACCGCCTTCAGCGCATTGATCGTGTCAGGCCGAGCGGTCAATCTTAGAACAACCCTCACTGCATCCGTTGCCATGCATCAGCTCCTATTTGGCCGCGCCCTCCGCGACAACCTTGATGACCGCCAAGCACAATTTGATCAAATCATCCTCTTCAATCGTGACGGCCGGGGTGAGGTAAATCACCTTTCCGAAGGGACGGATGAATGTCCCCTCCTCCACAAAGCGGCGGCGCAGCGCATCAAGGTCGCCGATGCGCTGCATTTCCACCACGCCGATGGCGCCCTTCACCCGCACGTCCTTTACGCCCGGCAAGCCGCGGCATTGTTCCAGTTCGCGTGTCAAAATTGCTGAAATCGCAGCGACCTGATCGAGTCGCGGCTCCCGCTCGAACAGATCGAGGGAAGCATTCGCCGCAGCGCAAGCCAGCGCGTTGCCCATGTAGGTCGGCCCATGCATCAGCGCGTGCTTGGGATCACCGGACCAAAAGGCCTCGAAGACTTTTCGCCGCGCGATGGTGGCCGCCAGCGGCAGCGTCCCGCCGGTCAGCGCCTTAGAGAGCGTAATAATGTCCGGCATCACGCCCGCCGCCTCGCAGGCGAACATTGTCCCAGTGCGGCCGAAGCCGGTGAAAATTTCATCGAAGATCAGCAGTACGTTGTAGCGATCGGCGGCCTGACGCAATCGCTGCAGCACGGCTGGCTCGTGAAATTTCATGCCGCCAGCGCCCTGCACCAGCGGCTCGACGATGACCGCTGCGATTTCGTCGGCATAGCCTTCCAGCATGCCCTCGAAAGTCGTGATGGTCGGTTCGTCCCGGGGAAGATCAACGATGATATTCTCCGGCAAGATGCTGCGGAACGCTGCGTGCATTCCGTCCTCATCCGACACCGCCATCGCCCCAGTGGTATCGCCGTGATAGCCGCCCTTGAAGGCGATGAATTTGCGGCGTCCGCGCAGGCCGCGATTGCGCCAATACTGCAGCGCCATCTTCATGGCGACTTCAACGGAGACGGAGCCGGATTCGGAAAAGAACACGCGGTCGAGGTCGCCGGGCAGCAAGGCGACAAGCCGCCGCGCCAGGGTCAAGGCCTGTTCATGCGCCAACCCGCCGAACATGACATGCGGCATCACCGCGAGCTGGCGCTCGACCGCTTGCCGGATATGCGGATGGTTATAGCCGTGGCAGGCGGTCCACCAGGACGCTATGCCGTCGATCAGTTCGCGGCCGTCCGCCAGCACGATACGGCAGCCTTGCGTCCGCGCCACGGCCAGCGGCGGGCTGACGGTCTTCATCTGCGCGTAAGGCAGCCATACATGAGCGAGGCCCCTATCAAGCCAGTCAGGCTGCGATGTTTTCTTCCCGGCTTTCTTTCGCGTCATGCCGCGTTTCCAATCCGATCAGGGGTCGTGCTATCCATCTTATCGACGATTTTTCTTTCCACGTCATGGCCAGGCTTGACGAAAAGGAATGGGGGTCTGCGCCGAATGTCGTCTCTTGATAAATTCGCCAGCGACAAACTTGCCGAACTGGATCGCGCGCATTTGCGCCGCACCTTGGCGGAAACCACGCGCCAAGACGGCATTTGGGTGCTGCGCAACGGCCGGCGGCTGTTGTCCTTCTGCTGCAATGATTATCTCAATCTCACGCATCACCCCGCGGTCAAAAAAGCAGCCATCGAGGCGCTGCAACGTTATGGCGCGGGGTCGGGCGCATCCCGCCTGGTGACCGGCAATCATCCCTTGTTCGCCGAACTTGAAGCACGCCTGGCGCGCCTGAAGGGCACCGAAGCGGCCTGTGTCTTCGGCTCCGGTTATCTGGCGAATATGGGGATTATCCCAGCGCTGATCGGCCGCGACGATCTCATGCTCATCGACGAGCTTGCCCATGCCTGCCTGTGGGCAGGAGCGCGCCTAACCCGCGGAACAGTGCTCAGCTTCCGCCATAATGATGTCGCCCATGCCGAAGCCTTGCTGGCGGAGCATCGCGCGCAGCATCCGCATGCCATGATCGCCACCGACAGCGTCTTCTCCATGGACGGCGATCTCGCGCCGCTGGCGGAACTGGCGAGCCTCGCCCAGCGCTTCGACGCCTGGCTGATCTCCGACGACGCCCACGGCGTCGGCGTGCTCGGAGGCGGGCGCGGCTCAGGCTTCATCCACGGCGTGAAGCTGGACATCCCGTTGCAGATGGGCACGCTGTCGAAAGCCATCGGCGCCTATGGCGGCTATCTCTGCGGCTCGCAGCCGGTCATCGAGCTGATCCGCAACCGGGCGCGTACCTTGATCTATTCCACCGGCCTGCCGCCTGCGGCCGCGGCTGCCGCCATTGCCGCGATTGACGTGATCGAAAGCGAGCCGCACACGGTCGCGCTGCCCGTCGCAAAAGCCAAGGCATTTACCCGCCGCGCGGGGTTGCCGGAGGCCGCGAGCACCATCGTTCCGGTCATCGTCGGCGACGCCGAGGCCGCTTTGCAGGCGTCACGCCTGCTGGAGGAGGAGGGATTTTTGGCTGTCGCCATCCGGCCCCCGACCGTCCCGGCGGGCACGGCGCGGCTGCGCCTGACTTTCAGCGCCGCGCATCCCGACGACGAGATCGAACGCCTCGCCGAAATCGTCCGCACCCGCATCTTGGGCCGCTGAGCCGTGACCGCCGTCTTCGTCACCTCCACCGGCACCGGCATCGGCAAGACTTTCGTCACCGCCGGCCTCATCCGGCATTTGCGCCAAGCCGGCCGCACCGTCGGTGCGATCAAGCCCATCGTCAGCGGCTTCGATCCGGCGATAGCAGAGAACAGCGATCCCGGTATTCTGCTCAAGGCGCTGGGGCGGCCCGTCACGCCGGAGGAAATCGCCCGCATCTCCCCCTGGCGCTTCCAGGCGGCGCTGTCTCCGGATTTCGCAGCCAGGCGCGAAGGCCGCAGCATCGATTTTGCCGCCCTCATTGATTTCTCCCAGCGCGCCATGGCCGCAAATGAAACGCTCTGCATTGAAGGTGTGGGCGGGGTCATGGTGCCCCTTGATACGCGGCACACGGTGCTCGATTGGATGACGGCGCTGCGTCTGCCGCCGATCCTGGTGGTGGGAAGCTATCTCGGCACGCTCAGCCATACCCTCACCGCGCTGCACGTGCTGGCACAGCGAAACTTGTCCACTGCCGCCATCGTGGTCAGCGAGACGCCAGGAAGTCCGGCGCCGCTCGATGAAACTGTAGCAACCATCGCCCGCTTCGCGGATTTGATCGAGGTCATCGCCTTGCCGCGACTCGCGCCCGGCGCGCCGGAGCATCCGGCCTTCGCCCGGCTGGC
>Ga0080064_1004971_pt1 | contig 16212 bp, 14 predicted proteins | sample Subgrocontami54m_FD_69260 | JGI IMG/M metagenome (GOLD analysis project Ga0080064, IMG submission 69260) | Subsurface groundwater microbial communities from S. Glens Falls, New York, USA - GMW46 contaminated, 5.4 m (SPADES assembly) (version 2) ...
AAGGTGCCCGCACGACAGCCGGCGAGGGCGCCGGCGCTACAATCCTGAAATGTTGCGCAGGCTTGAATCGTGGCCGGACTGGAAGATCTCCCTCGCTCTCACGGTGGTCTTGCGGGTCTTCTATTCCGGGATGGCCGCCGCGCTTGCGTTCTTCCTGCATCCTGACCCGGCGCGCATCCATAGTAATGCGCTTACCGAGAACCTGCCGGCACCGGGCAGTTTGTACTACGCGCTGCTCGGGATCTGGGAGCGCTTCGACACGCTGTGGTATCTGCGGATCGCGCAGCACGGCTACGACCTGCCACGGGCGGTGATTTTCTATCCGCTTTATCCCGCGGCGATCCGGCTTGTGAGCTGGGTCTTGCCGGTGACCGTGGCGGCACTTCTGGTTTCAACCGTCGGGACATTCTTTTTCTTCTGGGGCCTGCTGCGTTTGGGGCGTGAAGAATTGTCAGGCGCTGGAAGGCTGCGCATGGTGTCGCTGGTGTGCGTGTGGCCAACCAGCTTTGTTCTGTTGGCGGGCTATGCGGAGTCTCTGACTCTGGCCCTGATTGTCTGGGCGGTGGTATTTGCCCGCGGCGGCCGCTGGTGGCCTGCCGCGGCGTGCGGAGTGTTAGCGGGATTGAGCCGTCCTTCGGGCGTGCTGGTGGCAATTCCGCTGGTGCTGCTGGCGCTGCGCAGCCGGCGTCTTTCGTCGCTGGTTGTGCTGCTCACGCCGGCGGGATTGCTGGGTTATTGGGGATGGCTGCGCTGGTCAGGGCGGCTGTCGGTGGTTGAAGCCTACCGCATCTACCAGGGCTCGACCCTGGCGCCGCCGTGGGCGAGCATAGGAGACGCGCTGCGACTCATCGTGACAGAACACGATGGGCTGCTCGCCATCAAGCTCGGGCTGGTGGTGCTGGTGGCGGCTCTCAGCCTGCGTCGCGGAGTGCGGATCGAAGACAAGCTGTTCGCGCTGGCTGTGATTCTTCAAATGCTGATATATACCGGGCGGCCGCTGCTGGGCGCAGCGCGGTATTTGCTGCCCGCGTATCCGGCGTTTGTAGTTTTGGGGAGTTACGCTGAGCGGCGCTGGAACTGGAAGCAGTTCGGCTTCTACTTCGTTGCCTTTGGAGTTCTGAATCTGGCTTGGATGTGGGCGTTTCTGAACTGGAGTTTAGTGTTCTAATTAGTTTCCCCACGTCCCTAACCGGAATTGTCATCCTGAGGCCGCCGTACTTTGGCGAGCCGAAGGACCTGCTCTCCTCGGGCGCCGACAGAAAGCAGGTCCTTCGCTTCGCTCAGGACGACAATTCATAAATTGCTCTCGGCGGGCAGGTTGTTCGTTGTGAGTTGACGCAACGCCTCGGCCGCGGGATCGGCGGCGATGGCGTCGATTAGGCCGACCTCCAGGGCACGCGCGGCACTTACTTTTTCCGCAGCGACAAATAACTCCAACGCCCGGCCTTTCCCGATCAGACGCGGCAGGCGCTGCGTTCCTCCCCATCCGGTAATCAGGCCTAAAGCGGCGCCGCGATGTCCGAATACCGCGCCAGGAGCGGCGATCCGGCGATGACAGGCGAGAGCCAAGTCGAGGCCTCCACCCATGCAGTGGCCTTCGATGGCGGCGATCGTGGTGGCTGGGTAAGTTTCCAGTGCCTGCATCAACGATTGTCCGAGGTGGGCAAACTCCAACGCATCCGGCCCGGACAGCTGGCGGATTTCATTCAGGTCGGCGCCCACCGAGAAGTTCCGTTCGCCAGAGAGCACCAGCGGTAGCACCGGAGCGTCGAGCGATGACATGTTTCGAATTTCTTCGTCCAGCGCAATGATTCGCTTGCGTGTGAGGCGGTGCATGCCGTCTTCGGAAACCAGGGTAATAAAGAAGACGCCACCGTCGTGGCTGAGAGTGAAATCAAACTGGTCTGCTTGAAGATGGATGTTTTCGCCGGCCACGCTACGCCGCCGGTACCCCCTGCGGCTTCACATGTTCGCGGATGAACTGGACGATGTCGTCCATGGGGGTGCCGGGCTGGAAGATTCCGGCCACGCCAATCTTCTTCAGGCCTTCGACATCCTGGTCGGGGATGATGCCGCCGACCAGCACCAGGACATCGTCCATTTTGTTTTGCTTGAGCAGGTCCATGACGCGCGGGACGATGGCGTTGTGCGCGCCGGAGAGAATCGAGAGCCCGATGACCTGCACGTCTTCCTGGAGCGAGGCATTGACGATCATCTCCGGCGTCTGGCGAAGACCGGTGTAGATGACTTCCATGCCAGCGTCGCGCAGGGCGCGGGCGATAACTTTGGCGCCGCGGTCGTGACCGTCCAAGCCGGGCTTGGCGACGAGGACGCGAATTTTGGGGTCAGCCATCGTCCTCATTTAATCACAGAGGGCGCTCGGAGCACAGAGGGCGTAGCGGGCCCTGGACGGGTCAGAGACCCGTCCGTACACAACCCTTACGGCTTCACCCCCAGCTGCCAGAACAGGAACGAATAGAGGTCGGTGTTCTCTTCGATCTGCTTGGCGACGGGCTTGCCTTGTCCGTGGCCGGCTTTGGTTTCGATCCGCAACAGGATGGGCCGCTCTTTGCTCGCGCCATTCTTCGCTTCGGCTTGCATGAGCGCGGCCATTTTCTTGGCGTGCATGGGATCGACGCGGGTATCTGTGTCGGCGGTCATAAAGAGGATCGCCGGATATTCTTGCCCTGCCTTCACGTGATGATAGGGCGAGTAGGCAAAGAGCCACTCGAACTGCTTGGCATCGTCTGCGGAGCCGTATTCGGGGATCCAGAGCTTGGCGATCTGGAAATTCTGGTAGCGCAGCATATCGAGCAGCGGCACGGCGCAGATCACAGCACGAAACAGATCGGGGCGCTGCGTGATCATGGCGCCCATCAGCAAGCCGCCGTTCGAGCCGCCGAGGATGGAGAGATGATCTTTGTCCGTGTATTTCTGGGCAATCAGGTACTCGCCGGCGGCGATGAAGTCGTCGAAGACGTTCTGCTTCTTTTCGAGCATGCCGGCGCGATGCCAGTCCTCGCCGAACTCGGAGCCTCCACGCAGATTGGCCACGGCGTAAATGCCGCCGTGCTCCATCCACAAATACATGGCGCGGCTGAACGTGGGAGTTTCTGAAACGTTGAAGCCGCCGTAGCCGGTCAGCAGCACGGGATTCTTGCCGTTCTTCTCGATTCCCTTCTTGTTGACGATGAACATCGGCACGCGCGTGCCATCTTTCGAGTTGTACCAGACCTGCTGGACTTCGAAGGCGGAAGGATCGATGGAGGGCGCGTCCACCTTGGCCCAGAGAGACGTCTTGTTCGATCCCAGGTCATAGCGGTAGATCGAGGGCGGAACGGTGTAACTTTGAAATCCGAAGAAAAGTTCGTTGCTATCCCATTTGCCGCCGGTGGCAAAGACAGTCCCAATCGTGGGCAAAGGAATGTCGGCGAGCTTCTTGCCGTCGAGGTCGAATATCTTCAGCTCGGAACTGGCGTTGTGTTCGTATTGCGCGAACAGCTTGCCGCCCGTGACGCTCGCGCCCTGCAACACGGCGTCGCTCTGCGGGATGAGTTCTTTCCAGTTTTCGCGCTTGGGATTGGTCGCGTCGGCCACAAACACGCGATAGTGCGGGGCATCTTCGTTGGTGGTGATGTAAAGCTTGCCCTTTAAGAAATCGGCGGCGTACAGGAACTCCTTGCCAGTGGTGATCTCGACCGGGGGAGTCTTCGAGGCGAGGTCCTGAAGATACAGCTCACTCTTGGTCCAGCCTTGAAAGACGGTAATCAGCAGCCAGCGGCCGTCTTCCGAAAGACCGACGCCGGGGATGTCCTGCGCGTTACGGCCCTCGCCAAAGAGGAGCGGATCCTGGGCCGGATCACTGCCCAGCTCGTGATAGAAAACCTTGACGTGATAGACCTCTTCGCCGGCCGGAACATCGCCTTTCTTCGGATGGCGCGTGTAGTAAAAGCCGGAGCTGTCCTTCTTCCAGGCTACGCTGGCGAAGCGCGTGCGCTCGATGGTATCGGGCAGCAGCTTGCCGGTTGCGCTCTCCACCAGCTGGAGCGTGCTTTCTTCCGAGCCGTTGGGAGAGGTGCCGTAGGCCACGTACTTGCCGTCTTCGGCCGGGAACGACCAGTCGAGAGCAACCGTGCCGTCGACGGACATCTTGTTTACGTCCACCAGCACGCGATCGGCGCCGTTCAACCCTTCGCGCACGTACAGCACCGGCTGGTTCTGATTGCCTTCACGACGAGTATAAAAGTAGTACTTGCCGCCGATCTGCGGCGCACCCACGGTGCCGATGGTCAGCAACTGCGAGAGGCGCGCATTGATGCGGTCGCGTCCGGGCAGCGGGTCGAGGAGGCTGCGCGTGTAGGCCAACTCCTGCTCGACATACTGCTTGGTATCCGGGTCGTCACCGTTTTCGAGATAACGGTAGCGATCGACAATCTTGTGACCCTGGACCGTATCCTCAACCGGCGCCACCTTCGCTTTCGGCGGGCCTGAGGGGACGGTCGAATCCCCCGCCCAAACCAGGACTGCCGCGCCGGTCAGCACCAAGATGAAAAAGGCAAGCAAACGAAATCCTCCCGTCATAAACACCTCGCTCGTCTTCTGTTTAGATGTCTTCTCTTTAGATTAAGAGCAGAGCCATAGGTTAGCAGAACTCCGGGCAGGCAGACGCTCGGCGAAGAACGAGGCCGCACGGTACCGTGTACGGTCCGCGACCTGGGAGCGGCCGCAAGGTTCCCAAATCTGTCGTAGCTCTGATATGATTTTGGAGAAGCTGACCGCGCGCTGATCAAGGCGCGCCACCACTCCTCAGTAGCTCAATGGCAGAGCATCCGGCTGTTAACCGGAGGGTTGTAGGTTCGAGTCCTACCTGAGGAGCCATTCTTTCTTGGACTTCGAGAAAATCCTCAAAAGAATCTGGGACAAACGAAAGGATGGGCCATCCGGCGCCCGGCCACCCACGCCTCTGCTTACGTTCTGAGGTACACTCGTGGCCCGGAAAGGTGGGTTCCCCGTCAATCAGCAGCGAATCCCCGGATTTCAGCCGGCTACTCTCGGTGGAATGAAAAGCCGCGCGGAATCCCACCCTTCTCACATGCGGAGATTAAGATTGCGAGGCCTGTGCCGTGACCGGTTCAAATTACCGAAACTTCGGCGTGCCTGGCGCTGTTCAGCGGCGCATAGGCATTGTCAGCAACATTCGATCGCAGGGAGTGCATCAGTTCCCACGAATACTCAAATTCCTGTCCACACTCCAAGCAGACCTGGTACGTCCGTTTCTTGATGGTGAACACGCGACTCCGCTGGCAGTGATGGCATCCGGATGCAAGTTGGAGAATCCAAGAAAGTAGTTTCATCAGTCCTGCGCTCCCTGCCGGCGCTCGCTACTCCCATGGGTATCCAGCCAAGCTAGTAGAGAGCGCACGCTAGCCCGAGCCAGGGCAATGGAGCAATCAGCAGCTCCGTAGTAAAGATTGATCGTGTCGCCATCGGGGTCCATCGTATATCCGCACGGGAACACAACATCGTCGACGTCGCCGTGGCGCTCGTACTCGGCTTCCGGCCCAAAGATCCACGAATCTCCTCGCAGTAGGCATTTTTCCGGATTCTCAAGGTCGAAGAGGGCCAAGCCCAATCGGTACAGACAGCCCGAAGGCGTGTGCCGGACTCCGTGGTAGAGCACCAGCCATCCCCTGGAAGTCTCGATGGGCGGGGGCGACAACCCAATCTTGTTGGCGTCCCACCAGGCGCCGCGGCGTGCTCCCAGCATAAGCCTGTGCCTGCCCCAATGGCGCAGGTCAGGAGAGTAGGAAATCCACATGTGCGTTCCGAGTGTCGTCATGGGCCGATGAATAAGCGCCCAGTAGCCACCGATTTTCCGAGGCAGAAGGGCTGAGTCTTTGTCGTCCGGCGGCATGATGACGCCGTATCGCTCGAAACTTCGGAAGTCTTTGGTCAGAGCCAGAGACACTCCCGGGCCACCTCGCGAATAGGAGGTGTAAGTGACTACGTATTGATGCAGTTCGGGCACGAAAGTGATGCGAGGATCCTCAATGCCCCAAATTTCCTCCGGATACTCCTGCGGGCTGGGCATCAATGTCGGTTCGCTATCAATTTGCCACCCATCGACGCCGTTTCGGGAGCGAGCCGCGCAAAGATGCGACAAACCGCGTCGATCTTCCACGCGGCAAAGCAGTAGGGTCGTTCCATCCGCGAGCAGGGTCGCGCCCGCATTGAACACACTGTTAATGGAGTATGGCCAGTCCTTACCGGTTAAGATCGGGTTGGCAGGGTGCCGAAGAAGTAGTGGCTCGTAGCTAATGCTCACAAGGCTCATAAGTTTTCGGAATGTCCTAGTTTACGGTAGTGCTATACTAGCCCAGCCGTGACAGGGCAGAAAAGAGGATACCAACAAATGAAGGTGACCTGGAGAAATGATGCACTCTGTCTCAAGCCGGAAACAGAAGTAGAGCGGCAATCGCTCGCTGCAATTGCTCTCGGCAACAAGGCAAAAGATGATCCCCTCATCCCAGGTTTCACGGGCGAGGAGTCGAATTCACAACTTAGCCGGATTGAACATTAGATTCTGCCACGCGGCTCCGGCACTCTGTACCACGAGTAGGCGGTCATTCTTGTCGATGTGCTGCTGTAGTGTGTCGCGTATCGCGCTGGCGGTGCTATTGGATGCCAATACCCAAACCGAATCCTGTACGCGCTGGGCTCCGAGCGAATCGAGTTCGTCCCAGAGGTTCGGATAGTTTTGTCCGGGCTTATCAAGGTCGTAGGCTACATAGAATTTGGCCATTCCCTCTCCTTTCAGGCGCTTGCTTCGCGCTCATTCGGCTCTTCGGGGAAATTGAGAACCATATTGCTATTTAGCTTGGGGAAGGCGCGCTGCATTGAGCGGTAAAACTGATCCCAGTTGGCCGCTGCTCGCATGAATGCCATTGTGGCGTGCAAGTGCTGCGCCAAGGCCGGATGACCAATATCTTCTGTCAGGAATTGATGGTGTTTGGCCTCGCGATTTCCTTTGTTATCTTTCGGGTTGCGACGCTCAAGTTCCTGCACAATCCCAGGAGCCAAGCGGGAATACACCAAATCCTTCGTGTAGGTTCCGACAATAGATGGCCGATTGACTTTCATGCCCTTCCACTGCCAACCACGAAGCCGAAACATTTCTTGGTAGAACTCATCCGGGAAACGCTTCGCCCATGCTGCAAACTCCTTAAGGAGAAATTTGTCCAGGATCTTTTGCAGCGCAAGCCGATCGCGTACCTCTTGATAATTAGTGGCTTCGTCCACCAGCGCAACAATCCCGACGATCGCAAAGCCGCGATGGAGAATCTTCGCTGCTTCTGCGATATGGTGCTGGTTACGCGCCAGAGACCCAGCATCCCTGGCATCCATGTACACACTGCAAACCATGGGCAGGATTTCGGCGCGGTACCCGAACGCGATATTTCCCTTGTATCCACCACGGCTTAGAATCTGGATGGGTGCCCACGATCGACTCAAGTCTTCTGAAATGAATGGGGTAAGGTTGTCGGCAGACAAGAAACCGGGCCGGTTGGCGATCGTAGCTTGGCCCTTGCTTGGGTTCTTGTGCATCCCTAGAGCTACAAACATCCCGCGCTGGGTGATGACCCGCGTTCCGTCCTCCAAAACCGCAACCGGGATGGATGCACTACCGATCTTCAATTCGCCAGTGTGGGTAGCTTTTAAGACTTTCTCTTTTTCTTCCGCCATGGGCTTATGCTCCTACTGCTTTCGCAAGGGTGAGATCGAACAGGGCCGGGTTGTTCCGCCCGTTGTAGCGGTAGCAGAACTCGGTGATGTACTGATGCAGATGACGCAGCGTGACTTTGTGGTATTGGCCCATGATGCCGCGCTTCAGCAGTCCCCAGAACCCCTCAATAGAGTTGGTGTGGATTTCGCCATCTACATAGCAAACCTGATGATTGATTACAAAGTGCGGCATGAACTTCTTGACGGTGACGTAGCCGCTGAACTCGTCGGTGACGAGGGCAGATTCCGCAATCTCTACGTTTTCGCGCACAAACTTGGCGAGAGTCTTGGAGTTCAATTTTGACTTATCCACGTGGCGCGCGATCACTTTACCGCCCCGCTCAATGATGCCGATGACCGGAGCCTTGGACGTGCCGCGCCCGCGCTTGTGTGGGCCAGTTCCCTTGCGGGGCTTGCCGCCGATGTAGCACTCATCCATTTCCACGATGCCCTTGAGAAGTTCGCCCTGCTCGAACATGGCGTTACGGATCCGCATTCCCATGTACCAAGCCGTGTTCTTGTTGACTTCCAAGTCTCGCGCCAGTTGCCGTGCCGAGATGCCTTTCTTAGCATTCAGCACAAGGGAGATTGCGAGGAACCACTTTTGCAGCGGCAGATGGGTGTGGTGGAAAATCGTGTCCACGGTGGCGCTAAACGTGGTATTACAGCCATTGCAATGATGCCGAGACTCGCTAGGCATCGGGCTTGTGCGCGTGGACTTGCAGTACGGGCAGACAGGCTTTCCGTTCCAGCGGACGCGCTCAATATGGGAAATACAGTCTGCTTCGGCGGGGAACTTTCTGTAGATCGCGACGATGTTCATGGCTACCCTTTGCTAAGACGCCAGAAGTATGGCCCAAGAGCAAAAGATTGTCAAGAGAAATCGTCTACCTTAAACTAGGACATTCCGTTTCAGAATCATAAAGAGGAAGTTGCAGATCGTTGTCGCCCAGGAACCAATTGAAGGCCGACCAAGCTTCGCTGCGCCAGCGGCTGTCACCAGTTACGCGGTACGCTTGCAGACACGCAGAGACCGCGCCGGCGGCTTCAATCGGCTGTTGATCGAAGCGGGCCTTTTCACCACCCTTGCGATAGAAGCCTTGCGACCCGATCGGTACGAAGTGGCCGTTGGTTTCGCATCGTTGCTGTGTCAACAGCCAATCCAGTGCTTCGAGGCCGGCGGAGACCATACGATCATCCGAGCACGCTGATCCCACCAGTAGCATGGCCTGGGGTAATCTCGCGTTTCCGTAGGCAAGAACATCCTCAAACCACTTCCAATCCGGGCTGCGGATCGACTCATACATTTCGAGCAATCGCTGCGCGAGCGCGGATCTTACTCTCTGGGCGTCGCGGTCTCCAGGATACGAATCGAGGTATTCCTGAATTCCGAGCAGGGTATAAGCCCAGGCACGCGGACTGCTGAATTCCATAGCCGCGGAGAGGGAAAACTCAACCAAACGCCCGGCAGCACACCTTAATCCCTGATCTTCGGATCGGCCCAAGACCGTTCCCAGCCCCCACAATGCGCGCCCATGACAATCTTCGGGGCCCTCAGTTTCGGTCCACCGGCGATCATAGCCGAGAAAGTCTCTGAATCTACCCTTCACGGGATTGAAGGCATGCTCCAAGAACGCCAAATACCGGAAAGCTGAATCTCGGGTAGCGAAACCTGGAATCGCCGAGTCGGTTTTCGCAAGTTGTTCCTTGCCGAGTTGCTCCAGCAGCACTGTAAAAACGAGTGCCCGAGCGTTGTCGTCGGTGGTATAGCCCTCTCCGCGGTTCGGGATCGTGAAGATCGAGTGCTGCAACATTCCAGTGTCATCGGTCAACCGATGCAAGTGATTCAGTTTCAACTCCGGCAGCTGATCCAGCGATTTCTTGGTAACGCGGGCCGAGAACTGCACTTGTGGACTTTCCATGCGGTCGCTGCGCACCCGCGCGAAACTTTCCATGTAACCCTGCGCTACTCTTTTCCAGACCATCTCCCGCGCGAACAGATACGCGCGTTTACGCATGGCATGGCGTATCGCCGGCGTATCCAACAGTTCGATCGTCTTTTGTGCGATAGCACTGGGATCATGGAAGGGGACCAGCGCACCGCGGCGGTCGTCTAACAACTCGATCGCATGCCAGTACGGGGTCGAGATGATCGCCTTGCCGGCACCGAGTGCATACGCGAGCGTCCCCGAAACTACCTGCGCCTCATTGCGGTAAGGAGTGATGTAAATGTCTGCGGCGCCAATGAACTCAACCATTTCCTCGGGGCTGACGAAGCGGTTGTGGAAGATCACATTCGACTCCACTCCCACTTCTTTCGCCAAAGCTTGCAAGAGTACTCGATATTGGTCGCCCTCGCGACGGAGGATGTGAGGGTGGGTCGCGCCTGCGACTATGTAGACAACGTTTTTATGTTTAGACAAAATCTGCGGCAGCGCCTGAATGACGTTTTCAATTCCCTTATTCGGCGAGAGCAGGCCGAACGTGACTAGAACCGCCTTTCCTTCCACGCCAAAGCGGTCCTTGTAGAAATTGGGATCCAGGAATGGCAGGTCTGGAACGCCGTGAGGCACCATGTCGATCTTGCTGCCGGGCACCTTGAAGATTTCCTGCAAGAACTGGGACGAGAGCTGGCTCATGACAATGAGGCGGTCCGAAAGCTCTGCGATCTCTTCCATGACCATCATTTGGTCAGGATTTGGCTCGCGCAGAACCGTGTGCAGGGTAGTCACCACGGGCATCTTCAGGCCACGCAGCAGATGCAAAATATGGCTCCCGGCCGGGCCGCCGAAGATTCCATACTCGTGCTGCAAGCAGACCATGTCGATATTGTTAAAGTTGAGGAACTGAGCAGCTTGCTCATACGACTTCAACGAGTCCTGGGCCAGCGACCATCTCACCCGGGCAGGATAGTCATACCCTTGTTCCGTGTCGTTCACTGGCAGCGCTAACAATCGAGCTGTTCCGTACTCTGCTGAAATGGCTGCGCACAGATCCGTGGTAAACGTGGCAATGCCACACTGCCGCGGAAGATAGTTCCCGATCACCGCGATTCGACTGGGCAGCGATGGCTTCGATGGCAATCGTGGGCGAGACGCTGAAACCCCGCCTCGTACCAGGGGTCGCGGTCCGACTACTTCCAGGACCCCCTTGGGAAACACTGTGTTTGGTAGCGACATTTGTCCTTAATTTGGTGAGAACAGGTGCCGAGAAGAGGCCACTTTTCAGATGGGCCCCAAGCGATCACCGGCGCTGGTTTGAGAATTTGTCTTTTGTTAGTATTCCACGAAAGTGACACGCGGACTGGTCAAAATTGACCAGATAGGAACACGGCAGGGATTGACAGTCCCAAATTCAGCGGCGCGGTTGATGGGTCGGTCAGAGCGATTAACTTTCCAGGCGGATAGTCCTCCTGGTTAAGAGGAGTCTCGGGCTCGGGGTTGATGATTGTCAGCACCTCCCCGCCGAGAATTCCTCGAACGACCAGGCGGTCACTCTCGACGGCGACGACCCTGGATTGCTCGTCGAAAATTGACTTCTCAGTCTCTTTCATCTGTCATTGGATGCCCAATTTCATATCGGCGATGCTGACTCATGTGGGGCGGACACTCTTGTCCGCCGCTTTTGACCTGGACTTCCTCGACTCGACATTCCCTGGACGACTTCTGTAACCACCGAGCAACCAAGACCTTAAGAAAGATCAACTTCAAGAGCGGCGGACAAGAGTGTCCGCCCCACACTTGCACTGGTCACAATTGACCAGCCTGTTGCCGGGCAACGGTGCATTATTTAGCCATGGGCAGGCAAGCAGAAACAAGCTTTGCTCCTGCTAGGGTTTCTGTTTGGCGCTGTTGCCCACGGCTACCAGAAAAATGGCGCTCCTGCCTTCGGCGTGTGGGGAGAAGAAATGGGTCACCTCGTCGTCGTAAAAAGTGAGGCCGGTGGCGCCCAGTCGCTGGGCGTAGGCCGCAAGATACAGCTTGCCGCCGAGGATGCCGGCTTCCAGCTGCACGGCGCGATACCCGCGGTTGCCAAAGCGCTCGAAAATGGGCCGCAAGTCGGCCAGGAAAAAGATGTCCACCGCGGCGTCGGCAGGTAACTCCTGCTCCAATCCGAGATAACCGGCCTGCTCTCGGAAGTTGCCTTGCTTCAGACACTCCAGCAATCCACGCTCACGATGGAAGACATAAGCTCCGGACTCGAGCCCTTCCACGGCATGGACAATCAGGTAAAGCTGGTTGAGCTGAGATCCCATCGGATCGAGGAAGTCAGCTGGCACGCCGCGGGTCGTTCGCTCCAGCATGGTGGAGAGCTGCGCCAGGCTGATGGGCGTCTGGGCAAACTTGCGGCTGGAACCGCGCCGCAAAATGACCTGCTCGATCGGGTCGCGAGGCATTGCTGCATCAGACAAAGGCCGGAGCTGGACGAGTGGTCCAGCAGGTGGCGGAAGGTTGGTCAGCGGGCTACGGCCGCGCCACGTCGCAACCTCCTCGGGCGAATGCAGCGAAGAGACAGCGTGCATCTCGCGCATGAGGGGATAGTCAACCTCATGCCGAGAGAGCGGAACGGTTTCGAGGCCGAGAGGGGAGACTTCCGCTGGGGCTGGTGGAGCGGTTTGCGCAGAAAGACCGGAGGCGTGGCCCAAGGCCACCAGCGAGAAAGCCACCTCGCGCTGGGAATCGACATCCAGCAGGCGGTTCACGGTCGCGTCCACAAAGCCGCACACTACCTGGGCGGGCAGCCCCAGAGCGGTAGCGCTGGCCAGCAGGTTGGCGAGCAGCGTGCCGTTGTCCCAGCCGAAATGGCGGTAGGTGCGGGCCTGATACTTCCAGGCATTGCGCCAGTAGGTACAGGTGCAGACGATGGTCAACGGCGCGTGAGCGATGGCGGGTTCACCGCCGGTGGCCTCGAGCAGGAGGCTGCGATAGTCTCCGGCGCGCAGCTGGCGCAGGCCGAATTCGGCAGGGGCGAAGTGATAGACACCGGCCTGAAGGTCGGCGAGGTCGCCGCAAACCAAATACAACTCGACCTCGTAGAGTGCTCCGGTGCAGGCTGCCGCGCGGAAGTAGATTTCGCCGCCCGGATACTTTCGCTGGCGAGTAATGCCGGCGGAAAGGTACAGGAGTTGGGCCACTGCCCTTAAGTCCGGCGCCGCGTTGGTCTTGAACGGGACGCTCTCGGCGATGGCGGAAAGGGCGGCTATCCCGGTTTGGCGCACCTCGCTGGGCAAGCGTGACGGCTCCAGCGCGGGGTAGATCTTGAACGGCACGGGCTGATTGGCAAAGTCCAGGAAATGTGGGTTGGCGCGGACGCTGGCGTAGGAATGCTTGGTAGCGTCGTGATAGGCCCAAGCGGCTTCAGCGCGGTGGTTGCGGTCAGGCACGGTGGCGATGGATGAGCAGTCATCAGCATACTAATACCTGGCGACACCCTGGAAGGCGCCAACCCCGGCTTCGGGGAAGTATAAGCGACTGCGAAAAAGCCCGACCCTCCTGTTCTACAATCCGCCTGTGCGCATCGTCTTTATTCTTCTAGTTCTCTGTTCTGACGCGCTTGGCCAGCGGTGGTCGGTGCAGACCAACGGACTCGACACTAACCTCCGGGGGATCAGTGTTAAATACGGCGCCGGGAGTAAAGGGAAACACCACTTCATTGTTTGGGCGTCGGGCTCGAACGGAGTCATTCTGCGCTCGACCAATGACGGAAGCTCGTGGAAGCAGCTGAACGTGGCGGGCGCCGCTGATCTCGATTTTCGGGATATCGAAGGTTTCGACGCAGACACGGCCTATGTCATGTCGAGCGGCGAAGGCGGCAAGTCCCGGATCTACAAGACTACCGACGGTGGCGAGAGGTGGAAGCTACAGCACTCCGACCAGCGCCCCGGTTTCTTTCTCGACTCGCTCGCTTGCGATTCGAAAATTCGCTGCGTTGCGCTCAGCGATCCAGTCGAGGGCAAGTTCCTGGTGCTGAGCACGGACGATGGCGAGCACTGGAGAGAACTGCCGCGGGACAAGATGCCTGCCGCCATCAGTGGCGAGGGAGCGTTCGCGGCGAGCGGAACCGCGATTGCGCTTTGTGATAGCGGCAAACTCTATTTCGGCACGGGCGGCGGTCGAGTGGCGCGAGTGTTTCACTCGAATGATCGTGGCCGGTCGTGGACTGCCGCCGAAACTCCGATTGTCAGCGGCAACACTTCCAGCGGGATCTTCAGTGTTGCTTGCAATGGTCACTCGCTCGTGGCGGTCGGTGGCGATTACAAAGAGCCAGCCGGCGCCCAACGCGTGGCAGTCTATTCAGGAGATTCGGGCGAAACCTGGCATCTTGCCGAACAGCAACCGGGCGGCTACCGCTCGGCGGTCGCTAATGACTCGCATGGGAACTTCGTGGCGGTAGGACCGAACGGCACCGACGTCAGCCTTGACGGAGGAGCGCACTGGAAATCGATAGATGTTCTGAACTTCAACGCTGTCAGCTTCGCGGAAACTGAGGGCTGGGCGGCAGGGGCCAAGGGCACTATCGCGCGTTTCAAGACTCACTACGAATAAAAAACCGTGCGCCTGCCGACAAACCAGTCTCCGGACCGTGAACTAGAGCAGTTCTCGTGTTGATGTAAAGTGGCTGACCGCAGCGGCTAAAGCCGGGATGCTTTGCGCGACTTGTGGCACGGCTGAAGCCGTGCCCTCCCGTTCTTGATGCGCACTCTACAGCAATTGGAGAATTGCTCTAGTTCATCGCCCTTCCCGCCATCTTCTCCAACACGCGAATCGGCGACACCTCGGGCGCAACCAACGCCTCGACCGGAATGATAAACGTCTGCTCCATGGCGAACTGGCCCGAGAGCGCCGCGTGTGGCACGCAATCTGTGAACACGAGCCAGCTCGACATCGAAGGAAAGTCGATTCGCTCTTTTCCTGGTTTCGCGTTCTGGAAGGTGGTGTTCTCTTTCAACCAGTCGTGGAAGTGCAACATGAACTTGTCGTAGGGCGCGCGATCGGCGACCGGGAGGCCTAGAGTTCCCAGGCCCCGCTTCCAGCCACGTAGCGCGGAGGATGCGTTCGCGAACTTCTTTAGGCCCGCCGACTCGGCGAATCGCGCCGTCAGTTCCGGAAAACGCTCCGCCACCACCCACACGCGGTCTCGGGACGGATTGACGTTGGTGAATACTCGCAAGATGCGCCCGCCGCGGGTGGGACGGCTGGGAAACGCGTCCACGTGCAGTAAGTCGTTTCGCTTGTGCAGCGGCAAGTTGCGGCCCTCTTCTTCAAGGGGACGAAAGCTGGCGTAATCCATCTGGAATTTTCCCGCGTAGGGCGCGAGAAACAACGAAACGAACTTTCGCACCGCCGCCGCGTAGCGCTGCATGATGTCGTGCACGCGCGGCTCGTTAGCGGAATCTGCGAAACCGCGCAGCAAGTCCTGTTCCGGGCGGTACGAGATGTTCTTGTGCAGACGCGAATCGGCAGGCTTTAACGAAACCAGAAACTCGATGTCGCCCGGCGGTAAGGCGAAGGGCGGCGCGGGAAAAAACAGAATCTCGCCTTTCTCCAGTTCCGAGCAATAGTGGCGCGCGCGCCACAGAAAATCGCCTCCGGCCGTCCAACCACCCGATCCGTAGTCGTCAACTTTCAGCCAGGCCATTGGACCTCGACAGCGCGCTTCAAATTTCGCGTGGGCATCGGAGACTCAGCTCTCAGGATTCTGTGTGCGATCGTAGGTCGTCCCTCCGGGACTTGAGTCGTTCTACTACTCTACCCCGCGCTGAAGCGCGGGGCTAAGCTGGGCCGCCCCTCCGGGGCTGGTGTGAATCGGTTGTGCATGCTTACTGCACTTCGACCGAAACCAGTTCTCCTTCGCTCTTCCCCACCGCGCGGTAGTTTACGGACACGATCCGGTTCTTCCACTCGCAGGAAAACTGCTCCTCGCCAATCACCAGCATCGATTTGTAATCGGGCGTATGCAGTTTATAGGTCTTCATGCCGGCCAGGATCGTGACAATCGCCTCGGGCGGCTTGGCGCAATCGCTCGCCACCAGTTTGCCTTTCAGATGCTGCACCGGCCCCGTCGTACCAGGCTTCGGCGGCGCGGGGTTCGGCGAAGTCTCGGAATCTTCATCGTCACCGGAACTACTCACCGCCGCAGGAGTGCTCGCCGCCCCCGCCGGCGCCTGGGCCTCTCCCGCGTGCTGCGGACGGATTCCGTATTTTTGCAGAGCAGCCAGGTCTTCCAATTGCCGCTTTGCTGCTGCCGCCACTCGCGGGTCCGGCCCGGTCTTCAGACGGGTAAACATGTCTCGCGCCTGGTCCCACTTCTTCCCTGCAACGTAGATCTGGCCGAGATTGAACTGGTATTCCAGATTGCGGGGCGAAAGCGAAATCGCCAGCCGTTGTGCCTCCAGCGCGGAGTTGATTCCGCCCCCCTCCACGCGCGCCA
>Ga0080064_1004974_pt1 | contig 16205 bp, 12 predicted proteins | sample Subgrocontami54m_FD_69260 | JGI IMG/M metagenome (GOLD analysis project Ga0080064, IMG submission 69260) | Subsurface groundwater microbial communities from S. Glens Falls, New York, USA - GMW46 contaminated, 5.4 m (SPADES assembly) (version 2) ...
ATCCAGGCTGCGGAAGACGCCCTGGGCGTCACACCGACCGAACAGACGACAAAGCTCCGCAGATTGATGCTCAACTACGAGATAATGGACAGCCATATACTCCACATATACATCCTGGCGGCGCCGGACCTGGCCGGTGCAAAGAGCGTCATCCCGATGATAGAGACCCACAACCAGGCCGTAAGAAGGGCCTTAAGGATGAAAAAAGAGGTAAACAACGCCTGCGACATCCTCACGGGACGACACGTCCATCCCATAACTGCCATTATAGGCGGCTTCACTAAACTCCCGCGGGCAAACGACCTTAATACCATGCACAACCTGCTTACCGGCCTCAGGGGCGATACGGAGGCGACTGTTGAACTGGTCTCCACTTTTGACTTCCCCGTCTTCGAGAGAGAGACCGAGTATGTGTCTCTGGTTAGCGACGGCCCTGATTACCCGCTCCTTTCCGGCGACCTGGGCTCATCGGACGGGATCAGGATGAACAAGCGAGATTACCGGAGGATGACCAACGAGTTCATCGTGCCGCACTCATCGGCAAAGCATACAAAGCTGAGCCGCGACGCCTATGCGGTGGGGGCACTTTCCCGGTTGAACATGAATTACGACAAGCTCCACCCCCTGGCCAGAAAAACCGCCGCAAGACTGGGGATAAGGCCCCGATGCACAAACCCCTACCTCAATACGGTGGCGCAACTGGTGGAGTGGGTCCACTGCCTTGAGGAATCGATTGCCATCATTGAAGAGTTGCAGAAGAGCGGCCTGGATTACCGTCAGGAGATAGTGGTAGGAGTGAACGAGCAGAAGAATATCAAGGTGAAAAAGGGTAACGGCGTGGGGGCGGTTGAAGTCCCCAGGGGCATTCTATACCACAACTACGAGATAGACGAAAACGGCGTCATCGTTGACGCCAACTGCATCATACCGACCAACCAGAACCTGCGTAATATCGAGCACGACATGGAAAAGCTGGTCCCGGAGATCATGGACAAAAGCCAGGATGAGATTACCCTGGCCCTGGAGATGCTGGTCCGGGCCTACGACCCCTGCATATCCTGCTCAACCCACATCCTGAAGGTTTCCTTTGTTAACTGCTGATGTAATCGAACTTCTCAAACCAGAATCAAGCGGCACTCTGCTGGTCATAACCGTGGGGAACCTGCTCAGGTCTGACGATGGAGTCGGGCCTTATATCGCCGCACAGGCAAAAAAGCCAAAAAACGGGATCATCATCCTCGATGCAGGGGAAAGGCCGGAAAATATCCTATGGAAGGCAATTGAGGTCAGGCCGGAAAGAGTAGTCATCATAGACGCCGCAGACTTCGCGGGAGAGCCGGGTGAGGTGCGCGTCATACCGGAAGAGTTTATGCCGGAAAATCCCATAAGCACCCACAGGTTCCCCCTGCGGGTCATATCCAGGCTTGTGACAGAGGACACCGGAGCCAGGGTAGACTTCATATGCATACAGCCGGAGAGTGTAGGGTTCGGGGAGGGACTTTCGGACACCGTCAGGTCATCGGCAGAGGAGATTGTAACGATGCTGAGCGCCAGGGAGTGAAGGGATGCTTTGCCTCCCCTTTACATAAAAGTGGGGATGATCTCATCAAAAGAGCTCGTTTAAGAACTTGGTGATGCGGCCCCTCTTCTTTTTACTTTTCCCTTGGCCGGTAGCCTTGGGGTTGACGATGGTCCTGTTGAAATCGATCCGCCATTCCCCCCCCTCCTTGATCATCTCCAGATTCAGCGTTTCGCGACCATAGAGCATGAAGGGGCTTGAGACCATCGCCACAGCCTGCCTTTTATCATACTTGTTAAAGGTGACCTCATGGATTATGAAATTCTGGAACTTGATGCGATTTTCCTTATGATCGTTGGCGAAATCGTTCAGGGCATACGCTTTTTTCGACACCTCGGAGAGTTGTTCATAAGCGCCCCGATAATCACCCGCCGTGACATTCTGCAAAAACCCATTCACCCGCTTGACGATGAGGGTTGTATCGCGGCTTGGCGCCGTGATGAAAAATAGAAAAATCAACATTACGGCGGCCAGGACGGAATATCCCGCCACGGCATACCATTTCTTCCATCTGAAGACATTTTCGTAAATCCATTTTCGTTCTACGAAAATGATCGTGCCGATCAAGATGACGATGAGAGCGTAGGCGAGGACACTGCCCTGCAGCAGGGAAGCAACGCCCATTCCGAGCAAAGTGTTTATAAGCGCAACGTAAATATTTTCTTTTTTCAACGCTTTCCGCCTTTCATGATGCCCCCGTCAAAAGTCCAAAATCCCCCCCCTTCTGACGATATGAAGAACGGAGGAATTATCAAAATGGCTAAGCTCGTCAAAAGTCCAAAATCCCCTCCCCCTCTGACGGGGGAGGGTTAGGGCGGGGGTGACAAGGTACCGTATTCCTGAATATTATTCCCCCCTCCCTTTTCTTCCCTCCTTTAGGCCCTTTGGGTCCGCCAGGGGAGGGAAATTTTACTTTTGACGAGGGAGTCTTTCATGGAGCACCGGAGAAAAATAAAACGGGAAGATATCTCACGGAGTCCCTTGTTCATTCAGCTTCAATACGGCTTCACTCGTGCCGCCCGAAACCCACCGGGTTGTAAACCCCAAGCGCCGGAAGATACTGAGCATTTTCTCGTTCTCCGTGAGGACATCTGCCCGGACATCCTCAAGGCCTCTTTCGCGGGCTATCTCGATGAGCACCTCGACAAGTTTATAACCGAGGCCTTTCCCCTGGAACCTGTCGTGGACAAGGACGGCCACTTCGCCGGATGTCAGGTCGGGGCTCATAAAAAGTCTGGCAACCCCTATCATCTTTTTCTTTCCGTTCTCCCGCAATTCCGCAACGATTGCCATGTGCCGGTCGTAGTCGATATTACAGAAAAGGATAAGCCGCTCATGGGATATATCTTTGATAGCAGAGAAGAACCTGGCCCTCAATGTTTCTGGAGACAAGGTCGAGAGCATCTCGTGCTCAGCGGGCTCATCTTCGGGTCTTATGGGCCTCAGAAGCACTGCCGTCCCTTCAGTCAATTGCCAGGGTTTGATGTACTTTGTTGGATAGGGAGTGATAATCAAGTGAGGATAGGGCGATCTGTCAGTAGCATCATAATTCTTGTCAATAATGATTCGTGCGTCCAGGGCGGAGGCCTTGCTATTCGATATGGCAAGAGGATTTATGTCGATTTCCGCTATTTCGGGGAAGTCAATGATAAGATTGGAAAAATTGACAATGATTCCCTCGATCCCTTCAAAATCAGCCGGCGGTTTGCCCCGAAAGCCCTGGAGCATTTTGAATACCTTCGTGTCCTGTATCAACATCTTTGCCAATGTCCGGTTGAGCGGTGGAAGCCCGATCGAAAAGTCTTTGATGAACTCGGCCGTCGTCCCTCCCATCCCAAAGAGGATAACCGAACCGAAGTCCTTATCCTTCTTGGCCCCAAGGATGAGCTCGTAATCAATATCTGTGACCATCTTTTCTACAACTACACCCGTTATGGCCGCTTCCGGGGCGCGTTTCTTCAGCCTTTGCATCAACTTCTCATAGGCTTCCTTCAGGGCAGCGCTTGAATCTATTCCCATGATGACGCCGCCCACATCGCTTTTGTGGGAGATGTCCGGGGAAACAACCTTGATAACGACCGGATAGCCCACCTTTTCTGCTATGCTCACCGCTGCTTCCGGATTGCAAGCGAGCTTCGCCATTGTCACCGGAATACCGTAGGTCATGAGAAAATCCTTGGACTCTTCCTCGTTGAGAAGCGTCCGTCCTTCCTTAAGGGCCATCTTGAGAAGCTCTTTCAGGTGATCTTTCGAGGGCGCTACGTGCGCCGGCGACTCGTCAGGGGTTTCATAGAGTTCGTCGAGATGCCTCTTATACCTGCACATATTCACATAAGTTCTGACGGCCTCCTCCGGAGTGTCGTAGTTCGGGATGCCGTTCTCAACAAAAATGTTTCTCCCCTCTTCGACTTCCTTGCCCCCCATCCACGTTGCGATGACAGGCTTCGAGGCGTTTTTCGCAATATCGGCCACCGCTTGCGCAAGCTGGGTTGAAGGGGCAGAGTCCAGGGGCACGTAAATGACGAGCACTCCGTCCACCATGGGGTCGCCGAGGCATATGGCGAGCGCTTTCGTAAACCTGTCGACGGTTGCGTCTCCCAGCACGTCAACAGGATTCGCTTTGCTCCAATAGGACGGCAAAAAGGCGTTGAGTTGTTTCATGCTTCCTTCGGAGAGTTCCGCCAGTTCTCCACCCAGTTGAAGAAGGGCGTCGGTGGCCATCACGCCAGGTCCGCCGGCAGACGTTACTATGGCGAGCCTCGGGCCGGCCGGCAACCTCTTCGAATCCAAAACCTGGGCAGCGTTGAAGAGTTCCGCTATTTCCCCGACCCTTACGGCGCCGGCCCTCCTGAAGGCTGCTTCATATACCGCGTCGTCCCCTGCCATCGCGCCGGTGTGGGAATGGATTGCCCTTGCACTCTCTGCAAATCGCCCCGGCTTCAAAATGATGATAGGTTTGCGGCGGGCGAACGCCCGGGCCGCACTCATGAATTTTCTCGCGTTGCCCACACCCTCCATATAGATCAGGATGCTCCTGGTAGCCTCGTCATCTCCGAGAAAATCGATCATGTCGCCGAAGTCGATATCAATCATGGAACCGAGTGATGCAAACATGCTAAAGCCTATCCCCGCGCTGACCGCCCAATCGAGTATCGCGCTGCCGAGGGCGCCGCTCTGAGAGATGAAGGCGATATTACCCGGTGGAGGGTTGCCCCGGAGAAAGGTCGCATTTAAGCCCAGGCCAGGGCGCACAAAACCGAGGCAGTTTGGTCCCATAATACGCATCCCATATTTTTTCCGGAGACCGTCGATTTCGCTCTCTAACTGTGTGCCTTCTTCACCAATCTCCTTGAACCCGGCGGAGATTATTACTACCCCCTCTACGCCTGCCTGGCCGCATTCCTCAACCACACCAGGCACTGACCGGGCAGGAGTTGCCACAACGGCCAGATCCACGTGCTCGGGAACGCCTGTGATGGTGGGATAGCTTTCCACGTCCAATACCTTGCTCGTATGGGGATTTACCGGAAATATCCTCCTCTCTTTTGACCGGAGCAGGTTCTCCATGATTGTCCGTCCGAGGGCGCCTTCCTTCTCGGTTGCGCCGATCAGGGCTATTGTTTTGGGATCAAACATCGCTTGTATGCGGCTCATTTTTCTGTTTCCCCTTTTACATTAGCCAGCGTTTTTTCATTAGTAGATATGCGAAGAAAAAGGTTAATAGTCCGACGAAAAGCAAATATATCCATTCCAGAGACAGATTTGATATTCTGCCTTCCTCCAAGAGGATTGACTTAAGTGGCTCATAAAACTGGTAGGAAGGTAAAAAAGGAGCAACGGCAGTTAATTTTTGTGAAAAATCCGACAGCGCAGAAGGAAGCAGATGGGGCAGATAGAAAATAACGCCCAAAGTTCTGGCGCTCGCCTGATTGCGGCATAAAAAACCCAAAAAGATTCCGTAAGAGCTAAAACAGAAGCTGCCAACCCCTATAAATGCGACATAACTCAAGACATTTCCAAAATCAAATTTACCCAGCAAATGGAGGGATAGGATTGCTGTGAGCATTAAAATCATGCCTAAGAACAACTTAGCAATCAGCCACTCAATTTCGCGCATGGGAGTTTGCAAAAGAGCCAGAAGTAATTTTTTTTCCTTTTCTTCGGCAACTTGCGCAGGCATGATAATGAAACTTACCAGTAAAACTAACATGAGAATCCAGGTAGGCAAAGTTTGTTTTTGAATCCCACCTTCCTGAAGAGGCTTAATATCAGAAATCCAGCTTATGCTCTTTCCTTCTACCGCTTTTTGCAATGCGGCAAAGCTCTCCACTATCGCAAGGGTTAGTAAGGACTCTTTTTTTAAAACTACCAGCACTAAACTGTTTTGTTCTTTTTCAGATCTTAATAAGAGGCCGTCTATTTTTTTTTCTTTTAACCATCTTTTGCCTTCTTCTTCATTAGAAACACGAGAAACCGTAAACACTCTATCGGCCGATTTAATGGTCATCAGAATAACAGGGGCATACATTTCTTTTTGAATAATTCCGATCCTGATTTTTTTAAAGTCTGACTCTGCCCTATCTACTAACTTCAACGCTAAAAAAACAAAAAAAGGAATAAAAATAACTAGATAAATTGTCTTATTCTTCAAGGCAATGGCTAAATCATTCAAGGTTAAGGTAACGATATTTCTGATCATCATTGGTATAGCTTTTCATGAATTTCCGATTGGAAATATTTTTGGGGTGGACCATCAAAGACCAAAGATCCTTGATGCAGCACAAGGATGCGTGTTGCCAGGGTTTTTATCTCTTCCGGTCGATGGGAAGTAAAAATGATTGTTTTTCCTCCCGCATGAAAATCTTTTAGCAGTCTATAAATCTCTTTCGTCATCTCAAAGTCTATACCCGATGTAGGTTCATCAAAAAGAAGCACCGGTGGATCTGCTAAAAGAGCGCGCCCAATGCTTACCCTTTGCCTTAACCCTTTTGATAAAACCTGTATCTTGTTATTACGAAAAGGCAGCAAAGCTAATTCCTTCAGAATTTCTTCTATCTGCAAAAAGGGGACTTGGAAAAGACGAGCAAATATTTTGAGATTGTATTCAACGGAAAAGAAATCGAAAAGATTAGGAGTTTCCGGGACAAAACCAACCTTCCGAACCACGGCCAATCTATTTCTCAGATTGATGCCATCCACCAAAACTCGTCCATTGTCGGGAAGAAGCCAACTTGCCAGCATTTTCAAAAGCGTAGATTTACCCGCTCCGTTGTGCCCAATGACGGCGATCAGTTCCCCTTTTTCTACCTCGAAACTGACTGGTAGAAGTCCTCTTTTTTCATTATAAACTTTTGTAAGATTATGAATCTCGATCTGCATGAAATATCGTCCTGTTATCCGCTCTAAACCACTGATGACTTTGACCGGCTCTGTCAAAGTCATCAGTTAAAATGACCCAATGCTTAAATTAGCCGGCAATGCGACAATCAATAATACTAGCACGTAGGGGTGGCAACGAATGGCATTATCAGACGTTGTCATCCCTCATAAGGTCAACGACATGGCCGGTGGCTAAAGGTATCTTGAGTTATGTTAAACGCATAATCACGATCACTAAAATAACCACGACCAATACTGCGATGAGAAATCCCATTTCCCCCCTCCTTTCTTATATTCGGTGTGTTAAATGCATAATTACAAACACTAAAACTACCACAACCAAAACACCAATCACGAATTCCATTTTCCACTCCCTTCTTATGTTCGGTCTGCTAAGTACATAATTAGTAACAGCAAATAGCCTGCCAATAGCCGAAGAGAAATCGTAATCATACATTAATCATTTAATAACAGGTGGTTAGATTAATAGGGGGGAACAGCGGAAAAGTATGGAATGATTCGTTTGGCCTCAATATTTGGTGGAACCTCAAGATATTGAGGGATGCTTTAAGTATTCAGAAGACAGGAGTCAGAAGTCAGAATAAAAAATATTCTGTATTCTGCATTCTGTATTCTGCATTCTGGCTTCTGTCTTCTCGTTGGTTTTATTCTTTTGTCTCCGGCCGGACTATCCCGAGCTTATGCATCCGCGCTCTTAAGGTGCTCGCGTGGAGGCCCAGGATCGCTGCGGCCCCGTCCGTTCCCTCGATGCACCAGCGGGTTTCGGAAAGGATTTTAAGAATCTGGTTGCGCTCCGTCTCTTCCAGGGTCCGCACGGTGGAGGAAAGCGCGGGGGAAGAAGTCTCCAGTTTATCCGTCAGTTTCAAAACCGTCCCGGGGCACAAGATCACGGCCCGTTCAATGACGCTTTCCAGCTCCCGGACGTTCCCGGGCCAGGGATAATCCTGCAGCGCCTTCATCGTCTCCTTCTGGATCGAATCTATCTGTTTGCCCATTTTCCTGGCATACCGTTCCAGGAAGGATTGGACCATCGGCGGGATGTCTTCTTTCCGCTGCCGTAGGGGCGGAACAGTGATGGGGAAGACGTTGAGGCGATAGTAGAGATCCTGCCGGAACGTGCCTTTGCGGACCTCTTCCTCCAGATTGCGATTGGTCGTGGCCACGACCCGGACGTCAACTTTGACGGTATGGGACGAGCCCAAACGCTCAAACTCTTTGTGCTGAATCACCCGGAGCAGCTTGGCCTGCACCTCCAGCGGCAGCTCCCCGATCTCGTCCAGGCAAAGGGTGGAGCCATGGGCGACCTCGAAGCGGCCTATCTGCCGGGTATCGGCCCCGGTAAATGCTCCCCTCTCCCGGCCGAATAATTCGCTCTCAATTAAATTGCCCGGCAGAGCGGCACAGTTGACCGTGATCAGGGGCCGTTCCTTACGGGTACTCATGTTATGGATGGCAGCCGCAATCAGCTCCTTCCCCGTGCCGGTTTCGCCAAGGATGAGGACCGTTGTGTCCGCACGCGCAACTTGTTCCGCTCGATAGAGAACATACTTGAGACCATCACTTTGCCCGAGAATGTTCTCAAAGCGATGTTTCATTTTGTTCTCTTGGCGGAAATAAATATTCTCCGCTTCGAGCTGTTCTTTCAACGTGTTAATTTCAGCAAGAGCCGTCGTGAGTTCGACCGTCCGCTCCTCCACCTGCTGCTCGAGCCCATCATGGGCTTGTTGCAGCACCTCCGCCTCTATCCGCATCTCTTCATTGCGCTTTTGTTCCGTCAGATCGGTAACCACCACGCACACACAGCCGGGCATATCCTTGGGCTGAAGGGGGCTTACAGAAAGTAAGACAGGTGCATAATTTTCACCTCCGGCCTGTAAGGCCAGCTCCACCTTACTGTTCCCCTTTAAACCCTGCTCAAGCAATGCTTTAAATAATGGCAGGTCTTTTGATGAAATATGTTGGTAGATTGCCGATCCCAGTACTTTTTCCGGAGCCCCTTGGACGATATCTACAAAACGTTGGTTACAGTAAAGGATCGTGCCGTCGGCGGCCAGGGTGACAGCCCCTTCGTTCATGGTTTCGACCATGACCCGGTAAGGATGATCGGCGCCGGATAGTGTAAAGAGTTGCTCTCCTTCCGCTGCCGAGACAACCAGACCATCCACCTCACCGCCTACGATAGCGCGCAAAGTTTCCTCAGCTTCCATCATCCGCGCTGTGACTTCCTGCAACTCATCCAAAAGTTGCTGGCGTGTTTTTTGCGATTTGTTCATTGGTTCATACTCATGCATTATTAGGTTGCAGATCGAGGCCGACAAGGAATCTTGCCGTATCCGACATGTCGCCAATGAGCCTCCGGAGCGGCAAGGGGAGTACCTTGATGAGCGCGGGGGTGGCAATAATCTGCTCTTCCTTGGCCAGATGGGGCTGCTGGTAGATGTCTATCACCTTGAGTTCGTAGCGGTCTGTTAGGTATTTTTCACAAAGTTTCCGGACATTGGCAATGGCCAGGGTTGATTTCGGGGTCATCCCGGTAACATACAGCCGTAGAACGTACCTCGCCCGGTCTCGTAACGCGGCCGCTTCTGCGAATTCCTCCGTGCTCGTTTTACCTCTTTTTCTCTCCATCGCCTTTACACCAAAAGTTAATAATCAGTAGACAGAACGAATGTCGAGTCCCACCAGCACGCGCTCTGTGTTGGCCAGATCTCCGATAACCTTTTTAAGCGGTTCCGGAAGCTTCCTTACCAGGGTCGGTATGGCAATAATCTGGTCCCCTTTCGCAAGCTGGGGATTTTTTAAAAGGTCTATCACTTCAATGCGGTATTTCCCCGCGAGGTGCTCTTCGCAGATATTCTTTAAATTGGCAAAGGCCGTAATTGATTTCGGGGTCTGACCGGCTACATATAACCGGAGATTCCAGATTTCTTCTGTCGAATCGGTCTTGGCTTTATTCCCCTTTCCTGCTGACACAGCTTTCATCTTACGCTCCTTTCCCGCGTCTTTTTCGCGCGCAACGCCTGTGGAGCGGCAGGTTTTCCCTTGCGAAGATGCGCCATATCCAAACGGTCTTCTGCCCGGACAGCTTGTCTTTTTTGCTCTTCTTCCGCCATCAAACGCACCTCTTCCGTTTCCACATCGAACTCGGCGCGCAGCGCTGTGATCTTTGCTTCCAGGGCATTCTTCTTGCGCTCCTGCTCGCGGAGCCTGCGATCCACCTCACGCCAGCGTGCCAGATCAAAGGCTTTTTCCCCGGCTTCCTGGGTTGCCCGGGCGCTGCCGGTTAATACCTCGCCGGAACCGGTATAGATGTCGATCAGGCCAATGCCCTGGTCCGTGAGCAGGAACTCTTGAATCTGGTTGGAATGGGACATGCCGCGGGACTTCAAAATGTAGAGGCCCCGGTTGCGTTCCCCATTGAGTTCGATATCCCGGAGGAGAAGCCAGGTATCGATCAGAGAAGATATCTCTTCGCTTGTGTGTTCCAGGCTGCCTGTAAAATGAGTGAGGTCCGTAAGGAAAGTAGAGATATTTTTCATCTTCAAATAATCGACCAGGCGCGTTAAGATGGATTTGACCTCTGCTGATGTTCCTGCGGCGCTCAGGTTGCTGATCGGATCTACAATGAAAACCTGGGGCTTGAACTCCTCGATCACCTTGTGGAAGGTGAGAAGATGCATCTCCAGGCCGTAAAGCGAAGGCCGGGCGGCATGAAACTTGAGCAGCCCCTTCTTCAACCAGCGGGCGAGATCGATGCCGATGGAGCTCATATTCCGGATGATCTGGCTGGGCGATTCCTCGAAGGCAAAGTACAGGCAGCGCTCACCTCGCAGGCAGGCGGCGGCGGCAAAGGTAGCCGACATACTTGTTTTGCCCGTGCCCGCCGTGCCGGAGACGAGGATGGTGCTGCCCCGGTAGAACCCCTTCCCGCCAAGCATTGTATCCAGCTTGAGGATGCCCGTGGAAATGCGCTCCGAGGAAACGGGGTAGTCGAGCCCCAGGGAAGTGATGGGCAGGATAGAGAGGCCGCTCTCGTCTATCAGGAAGGGATACTCGTCGGAGCCGTGCGATGAGCCGCGGTACTTGACAATACGCAGGCGGCGGGTGGAAATTTGCTCCACGATGCGGAAATCGAGGAAAATCACGCAATCGGCGACGTATTCTTCGAGCCCGTAGCGTGTCAGGGACTTGTCGCCGCTTTCCCCCGTAACGATGGCCGTCACACCGCGGTCTTTCAACCACTGAAAAAGCCGGCGCAGCTCTGCCCGCAGGATAGCGGCATTAGACAGCCCGGAGAAAAGCGCTTCGATGGTATCCAGGACAACCCGCTTCGCGCCAATGGAATCAATGGCGCTCCCCAGGCGGATGAACAATCCTTCCAGGTCATATTCGCCCGTCTCCTCAACCTCGCTGCGTTCGATTTTGACGTGGTCCGTGGCGATGAGACCACGCAACATCATGTCCGGGAGATCAAAACCAAGGGAGATGAAGTTCTGCGCGAGATCCTCTGGCGTCTCCTCGAAGGTCATGAAGACCCCGGGTTCTCCATAATCCATGGCGCCCCGCATGAGAAACTCCATGGCGAAAAGTGTTTTGCCGGAACCCGCACCGCCGCAGATCAGGGTTGGCCTGCCTCTCGGAAGCCCTCCCTTCGTGATCTCATCGAGACCCTTGATGCCCGTCGGGCATTTTTCCAGAACATCAACATCCTGTTTTGCCTTAACCATCATCACCTCCCAGCAACTTTACTAGTTTAAATCTATCAAAAAAACCATTGCCTTGCAATAGAAATCTCGGAAATTTCTGGCAGGGGAAATAAGCGGGGCGCCCCTATTCCCTTGACAGTCCCACCAAACTGCGTTACCTTCGCGCCCGAAAAGGAGATTGCCGATGGGACTGCTGAAGGGGACATGGAGCTTTACACGCTATCGCGTGATCGGCGATCTGCCGGAGCAATTTAATGATTTCATCGACGAAGGGCTTAAAAAAAATGCCTTTTCGAATTTTATGGGCCAAAATGCCGAAAAATGCCTGGGCTGGACCAGCCTGGAAAACGTGCTGGATACCGACTTTAGCTACGCCCAATACAGGTGCGGCGCTTACCTGATCTTTTCGCTGCGGGTAGATCGCCGGACCGTTCCCCCTTCGCTCCTGAAATTAAAGATCATGGAAGCGGAAAAAGGACATTTGGTGGAAAGCGGCAACAAAAAACTTTATCGCCATGAGCGTGAGGCAATTAAAGAAAGGGTGCAACTGGAACTGCGCACCAAGGCCTTGAACATCCCCGCCTTTTACGAAGTTTGCTGGATTCCCGAAAAAAGCTGTTTACTCTTCGGCTCTCTTTCGGCAAATGCTATTGAAGATTTTGAAAAGCATTTCAAGGAATCCTTCCACCTGGGCCTGCAACCCTTTCTCCCCTGGGAAGCCACAGCCGCCGATGGCAAGGCGGGAAATAACGCCGCGATTCCCCTGGCGCCACTGGTCAATGTCGGCGCCGCCGGTAATCCCCTTTTCTGGGGGAGGGAATTTCTGACCTGGTTATGGCACAAGAGCGAAGAACGCAATGGCATGATTAACATCCCGGCAAGCGGCGATCAGGAAATCATCTATCTCCAGCGGCTGGCGCTGGCCTCCGGTGAGGGGGAATACTCGGAGACGGTTGTTTGTCAAGGTCTGCATTCGGACATGAAAGAAGGCCGCGAGGCGCTGCGTCAGGGGAAAAAAATCAAGGAAGCCCGCCTCCGTTTATCACGGGATACCGCCCGCTGGGAATTTACCTTCAAAGCCGATTACTTTCAATTTCAGTCCCTGAAGTTGCCGATTACGGAAAACAGCGACGAGGAAGACGACCGGGAAGGGCATAATATGGAAAGGATCTATCTCGTAGAAGCGGCCATGGAGGCAATGGAGCAGCTTTTTGCCTGTTTCTTCCACCTGCGCCTTTCTCCCCAATGGGAAAACGAAGAGCTGCCCCGCATGAATAAATGGCTGCAAACCTGAGCCCCGGTCAGGAGGAATCCCAAGTGATTGACCTACACACACATTCGCTGTTCAGCGATGGCGAACTAATCCCTTCGGAGTTGGTCCGGCGAGCTAAAGTTGCCGGTTACAAGGCCATTGCCATTACGGATCATGGCGATCATTCCAATATCGACTTCATCATCCCCCGCATGGTCAAAGTTTCGGAAATATTGTCTCAGGCTTTCGACATCATGGTTATCCCGGGCATTGAATTGACCCACGTGCCGCCCCGGCACATCGCGGAACTGGCAAAAGAGGCAAGAAAACTGGGCGCACGCCTTGTCCTGGTGCACGGTGAAACGATCGTCGAGCCGGTGCCGCCGGGAACCAACAGTGCGGCGCTGCACGCGGAAATCGACATCCTGGCCCATCCCGGCCTGATCACCGAGGAAGAGGGCCGGCTTGCCGCAGATAAAAAAATTTTTCTGGAAATCTCCGCCCGCAACGGGCACAGTTTGACCAACGGACACGTCGCAAAAATGGCCCGGCTTTGCGGCGCGGCGCTGGTGCTGAATACGGACTCCCATGCACCGGAAAATCTCATCTCCCGGGAAAATGCCAGGCAGATCGCCCGTGGCGCCGGCCTGACGGAAGCGGAAATTGCTGCCATGTTCCAAAATTCTCAATACCTTGTTGATAAAATTGACAAACAGTAAGTTTGATGAACTCGTAAAAAGTCCGAAATCTCCTCCCCATTGACGGGGGAGGGTTAGGGTAGGGGTGATAAGGGACCGAATTCCTGAATGTTATTTTCCCCCTCCCTTTTATTCCCTCCCGCCAGGGGAGGGAAAGGGGACTTTTTACGGGTCTGTCAAGTTTGGGAAAAATTTCTAAATTTCCTCGCACTTTGTGCTTGACTATTACCATATCTGGTGTTAAGTTCCGAACCGTACCCAATATGTGGGGTCTATGGATTATATCTAAACCTTCCGATAACAACTGCAAGGGGGAAACGCAATGCCTGAAAAGATTAAAAAAAGAGACGGCCGGTTAGTTGATTTCAATGTGGATAAAATTACCAATGCCATCTGCAAGGCCGGTGCGGCCACGGAAGAATTTGACCGGCCCCTGGCGAAAAGACTGACGCTCAAGGTTATGAGCCTCGCGGAAAAAGTTTTTGACGGCAAGGTTATGAGTGTGGAGGAAATTCAGGACATTGTGGAAGAAGTGCTGCTGGATTCCCCCTACCGCCGGACGGCCAAATCGTATATTATTTACCGCGATCAGCATGCCCGCTTGAGAGAAATAACCAACAAGATGGAGGTTGATCTAGTTGACCAATATCTGAAGAAAAGTGATTGGAAGATAAACGAAAACAGCAATATGGATTACTCATTGCAGGGCTTGAACAACTACATTTCTTCAGAAGTAAGCAAAATCTACTGGCTCAACGAAATTTACTCGCCGGCAATAAGAAAAGCGCATACGGAGGGCGACTTTCACATCCATGACTTAAGCCTCCTTTCCGTTTATTGCGTGGGCTGGGATCTCTTCGATCTTTTGCAGGAAGGCTTCTGCGGTGTTTCCGGCAAGGTGGAAAGCAAGCCGGCGAAACACCTCCGCAGCGCCCTGGGCCAGGTGGTCAATTTCTTTTATACGCTGCAAGGTGAGGCGGCGGGCGCCCAGGCCTTCTCTAATTTTGATACGTTGCTTGCCCCTTTCATCCATTACGACCGCCTGCAATTCACCGAAATAAAGCAGGCATTGCAGGAGTTTATCTTTAACATCAACGTCCCTACCCGGGTAGGTTTTCAGACGCCCTTCACCAATGTCACGCTGGACGTCACGGTGCCTAAGTACTATGCCGACCAACATGTAATTATTGGCGGGCAGCCGCAAAAGGAAACCTATGGCGAGTTCCAGGAGGAAATGAACCTTTTCAACAAGGCTTTTCTGCAGGTCATGGCGGAAGGAGATGCCAAAGGGCGGGTATTTACCTTCCCCATTCCCACTTATAACATCACCAAAGATTTCAACTGGAATGACAGCAACCTGGATGATCTTTGGGAAATGACAGCCAAGTACGGCGTCCCCTATTTTTCCAATTTTATCAATTCCGACATGAACCCCGAGGATGCCCGCAGCATGTGCTGTCGGCTGCGTATCGACAACCGCGAGCTGGCGGTGCGGGGCGGCGGCCTTTTCGGTTCCAATCCACTCACCGGCTCCATCGGCGTTATTACTATAAATATGCCCCGTATCGGCTATCTGGCGGCCAACGAAACAGAATTTTTTCAACGTCTCGACAAATTAATGGAAATCTCCAAAGAAAGCTTGGAAACAAAGAGGAAAGTGCTGGAAACCTTCACCGAGGGCAACCTCTATCCCTATACCAGATATTACCTGCGCAACATCCAGGCCCGCTTCAAGGAATACTGGAAAAATCACTTTTCCACCATCGGCCTGGTGGGAATGAACGAGGCGTGCCTCAATCTTTTCGGAGAAAACATCGCCTCGCCGCAAGGCCAGGCCTTTACTAAAAAGGTGCTGGACCACATGAGGGATAAACTTGTCTTGTTCCAAAAGGAAACAGGCAATAATTACAATCTCGAATCAACGCCGGCGGAAGGCACCTCTTACCGTCTCGCCACTATTGATAAGGCTAAATTCCCCGAGATTATCTGCGCCAATGAAGCAGAGTACCAGCAGGGCCAGACGGAGCCGCTCTACACTAACTCGACGCAGCTGCCAGTCAATTATACCGATGATGTCTTCGGCGCCTTGGATCTGCAGGACGATATTCAGACGCGCTACACCGGCGGCACGGTTTTTCACATCTACGCCGGGGAACGGATTGAAAACCGCGAGACGGTCAAGTCGCTCATCCGTGCCATCTGCTATAACTACCGTCTGCCTTACATTACATTCTCGCCCACCTTCAGCGTCTGTCCCTCACACGGCTACCTGACGGGAGAAAAAACTCATTGTCCTACCTGCAGTCAAACCTGCGAGGTGTACTCGCGCGTCGTCGGTTACCTGCGCCCCGTAAAACAGTGGAACAAAGGAAAGCGGGAAGAATACCAGTTCCGTCAGGTCTTCAATTTCTGAAGCCATGAAAATTGGCGGCCTGCAAAGAGTTTCCCTGATCGATTATCCGGGCAAGATCAGCGCAACGGTTTTCACGCAAGGATGCAATTTTGCCTGTCCCTACTGCCATAATCCGGAACTGGTTGATCCCGCCCTCAGCGGAGCTTGCCTGCCGGAA
>Ga0080064_1004977_pt1 | contig 16202 bp, 13 predicted proteins | sample Subgrocontami54m_FD_69260 | JGI IMG/M metagenome (GOLD analysis project Ga0080064, IMG submission 69260) | Subsurface groundwater microbial communities from S. Glens Falls, New York, USA - GMW46 contaminated, 5.4 m (SPADES assembly) (version 2) ...
TTTAGGGAAAGAGGGGAAAGCATGTTTATTGATAGATCTTGATCCGCAGGCAAATGCAACATCGGGAATCGGGCTGAATCCCCAAACTATTTCAGCCGGGATTTATGAAGTTATTTCAGGATCTCATCAGCCCTTTGACGTTATTGTAAAACCGGATCATCTACCTTTTCATGTGATCCCTGCAAATATGAACTTGGCGGGCGCTGCTATCGAACTGGTGTCAGTTGATGACCGGGAATTTCGCCTCGCGCAAGGCATCGCGCCCCTGAAAGACCACTACGACTATATTTTTATTGATTGTCCGCCTTCGCTTGGCCTTTTGACAATTAATGCTCTAACCGCATCAGACAAGGTGCTTATTCCCGTACAGGCAGAATACTTTGCACTCGAAGGTATCGGCCAGCTTATGGGCACGATCCAATTAGTAAAAGAACATTTAAAACAAGATCTTGATATTTTGGGAGCAGTCATTACTATGTATGATAAGAGATATAAGTTGTCCGAAAGTATTTTATACGAATTATACCGACATTTTCCCAATAAAATATTTCGCACGGTTATTCCAAGAAATATTCGCCTTGCAGAAGCGCCAAGTCATGGAAAAACGATCGCTACCTACGATCCTACAAGTAGGGGTGCGAAAGCATATGAACGGTTTGCGCGCGAACTTCTCTTTGGCAATGTACAAAGTTAATTGTTAATTGTTATTACGTATGTCCACTTATGGTTTAGGGAGAGGGCTTGATGCGCTTATTTCTCGCACATCTACCCCACCGTCTGCTTCAAAACCTCAAAACACCCAACAATCAAATCAAAAACCTCTTGAGGTTTCACTTAATGTTATTGTTACTAATAGTAATCAGCCTCGAAAAGCATTTGATGATTCCGAACTTGCAGACTTAGCCCAATCAATTAAGGAATATGGAATTATCCAGCCACTTGTCGTTTCAAAAAGTGGAGAGGTGTATCATTTGATAGCGGGCGAGCGTAGGCTCCGTGCGGCGCGGTTGCTCGGGCTTGCTACCGTACCAGTTGTATTACGCGATACCAATGAGCACGAACGTCTCGCCGTTGCATTAATTGAAAATATTCAGCGTGTGAATTTGAACCCAATTGAGTTGGGGTTTGCCTATAAGCAATTGAAAGATGAGTTTAATTTAACACAAGATGAGATTGCAAAGCGTGTAGGCAAAAGCCGTCCTTCCATTGCGAATTTTTTACGCATCCTTAATCTTCCTGAGCCAATCAAAGATGCATTGCGTGATGGCATTATACCGGAATCTACCGGGCGTGCAATTTTAAGTATGGCAGGAGAAGCCGAACAACTAGCCTTTTTTGATCACATTCTTAAAAATAAATTAACATCTGATGATGCTGCTCAACATGCAAAAGCATTTTCACAAAAAAGTTTTAGCGGAAGAACTGCACGTAATACGAGTGAAGCAGAATCAGAAAATGTATTGCGAGAATATTTAGGCACCAAGGTGAGCGTACAAAAAAAATCAGGAAGAGGTTTGATAAAAATAGAGTTTTATTCGCCCGAAGAACTTAAAGAAATAACCCGAAAAATAACCAAAGATGTGATGCTGCCCTAATACGTAACTAGTAACCTGTAACTTGTAACTGGTACATACGTACTGTCCCGCTTTGCGGGACTTTCTTCTTAATAAAATAAAAAACCATGAAATTTGTTATCAATGGAGGAAAAAAAATATCAGGAGAAATTCCAGTTGCGGGCAGTAAAAATGCCGCACTACCTATTTTGGCTGCAACATTATTGACTAATGAATGCTGTGTCATTGATAATGTTCCCCATATTAGTGATGTCACCGCGCTTTTAAAAATTATCTCAAACTTGGGAGGTGAAGTGTCATGGACAGGAGAAAGCCAAGTAACAATTTGTGCGCGTAATGTTACTTATCAGGCATTTGATCAAAAGCTTATTAGAAGCTTGCGTTCTTCCATTTTGTTAATTGGGCCTTTGGCAGTTCGTTGTCCATTTTTTGAATTATATGAACCAGGCGGGTGTATTATTGGCAATCGGCCGCTCGATGCACATTTTCATGGGCTTCGAAAATTAGGGGTAACTATTGAGCGCCAAAACGGCACGTATTTATTTACCCATCGAGGACTCGCGGGAAATGAAATTGTTTTTCCGGAAGTCTCAGTTACTGCAACCGAAACAGTTATTATGGCTGCGGTGCGTTCTGCAGGGACTACGATTATAAAAAATGCCGCATGCGAGCCGCACGTACAAGACCTCATTGAGTTTTTAATAAAATGCGGCGCAGATATTTCTGGAAGTGGAACAAGTACGTTAATTATCCAGGGAGTAAAAAAACTTAAAGGTGCAGACCATACGATTATTCCAGATCCTATTGAAGCGGGAACATTTTTAATACTTGCGCTTGCAACACGAAGTACCATAACTGTTTCACATGTCAGGACAGATCACTTGGATGTGGTATTAGAAAAACTACAGTCCATGGGTGCAAAATTTACCATTGCCAATGACGCTATTACCGTTGAGCATTCAGGCGTTTTGCAGGCACAAAAAGTTGAGACACGCGTATACCCTGGTATTCCCACAGATCTTCAATCGTTATTTGGAATTCTTGCAACACAGGTGCAAGGAACAACGCTTATTCATGAAACTATTTTTGAAGGACGGCTTGGCTATATTGCGGAGCTTATTAAAATGGGTGCCAATGCGGTGATTTGTGACCCACACCGCGTTATTATTAGTGGCCCTACACCACTTTATGGGCAGGAGATACGAAGTAATGATTTACGGGCCGGTATCAGTATGATTATTGCCGGGTGTATTGCCATTGGGCAAACAACATTGTATGATGCAGAAATTATTGATCGTGGATATGAGCATATTGAAGATCGATTGCGCTTACTTAATATTGATATCCAACGCATCGAATAATACTGGCTAACTTGCAAACTTATAAACTTCTTAATATGAACATTCAAGAAATTCTTCACCATAAAAAACCTCACACAAGTCTCGTACATAAATTTGTAATAGGTGGATTTGTAGTGGTTTTGTTTGCGTGTACCCTTGCACTGGGTTTTCAAATAGGAATTAGTTCAAATCAATCTAAAGAGAATAGTGTCACACAGGAGAAAGAAATAAAAGAAGGAAAGCTTCTTAAAACACCAAAAGAAAAACCATCGTTTTTACATAAAGATGTTGATTTCAACTTATTATGGGAGGTGTGGAATCGTGCAAAAAAGGATGCGTTTGTAAAGGATACGCCTGATACCAAATTATTCTATGGAGCACTTTCAGGTATCATCTCGGCCCTCGACGACCCATACTCGGTGTTTTTTGATCCTGATACGGCAAAGAAATTTAAAGAAAGCCTTTCGGGAACTTTTGATGGTATCGGTGCAGAAATTGGCATTAAGGACAATCAGCTTATTGTCGTAACGCCTCTTGATAATTCTCCGGCTAAAGCAGCTGGCATTCGCGCAGGCGATAGAATTCTTGCCATTGATAAGCGGCCTACGAATGGAATGGCAGTTGATTATGCGGTAAGTATTATTCGTGGCAAAAAAGGAACGCCCGTAACGCTCACCATTTACCATGAAGGTGCAAAAAAAGAGGAAGATATTTCTATCATACGCGCTAAAATAGAAATAGCCTCTGTTACATGGAAGATGCCGGATGAAAAAGGAATTGCCATCATCAAAGTTTCACATTTTAATCTAGATACTGAGAAAAAATTTGCCCAAGCAGTTAAGGAAATCCTTGCTAAAAAACCAAAAGGATTAATTCTTGATCTGCGGAATAACCCGGGTGGTTATTTGGATGCGGCGGTTTCCATGAGCGGGTATTGGATAGATGGAAATGTGGTCGTAAGCCAACAATTTAGTGATAGCCACAAAGAAGATCTTCGAAGTTTTGGTAAGGCACGTTTGGGTAATATGCAAACAGTCGTCCTTATTAATGAAGGGAGTGCATCAGCATCAGAAATTGTTGCAGGCGCTCTCCAAGATTATAAAAAAGCACATTTGGTTGGCAAAAAAACATTTGGGAAAGGTTCGGTACAAGATCTTTCAACTCTGAAAGACGGTTCTGCGATAAAGCTCACTATAGCAAAATGGTTTACACCGCTTGGGCGCTCTATCGATAAAGAGGGTATTGCCCCTGATACCGTTATTGAAATGAAATTTGAAGATTATGAGGCAAAAAAAGATCCTCAGCTCGATAAGGCACGGGAGATACTTTTGGGGAAGTAGTCAGTTAGCAAGTTTGCCAGTTAGTCAGTACAGCATAAAACCGCCATATGGCGGTTTTATGCGATCTATTCTAAAAGTGATTCGTGATAATTTTCATAGCTGAGTGCAGTTCGAGGCGCCAGTGAGGAAACGGAGTAAGCTGTACGTAAAAATACAGCGTCGAGTATCGGAACTGAGAACAAAGAAATGTGCCAGCTATGGAAATTATATTAGGGCTTTGGGTAGTACGTTGACGATCGTGCTTCTTTTTAAACTCCCGTCAAACTTTACAAGTTTTCTTGAGGTAAATTTTACGATACCATCAATCATTGAATATAACGTATCATCGTTGCCACGTTTTACATTTTTACCAACGTGATATTTGGTGCCTCGTTGTCGTATTAAAATCATGCCCTTGCCAGCAAATTGTCCATCTGCCCGTTTTACGCCAAGACGTTTTGATTGGGAGTCACGGCCAAGCGATGTAGAACCCCCCGCTTTTTTATGTGCCATACATTAAAAGTAACTCGTAACCAGTTTGTCCTTCGCAGTAGTAATGTTACGGAGAATGGATAACTGGTAACTCGTAATAATACAAATAAAGTGCTATTTAAGAAAACGGAAAATAGCTCAAATGTGAGAATACCATATGAATAGGGGATAAGTCAAGGGTTGATTTATCTTTTAGCGATGTTACACTTTTAGTCTCAGAGCCTAGTAAACATCGGCATTTTTTGGTTTTTTAAATTGAATCTGTGAAAAATAGCTTCCCGGGCATTTTTGATTCAATTTTTCCTCAAAAAGGATGATGAATGCGAAGGAATAGTGGCCTATTCTGACAAGTTCAGCGCCTTTTTGAGGAAAAATTGGGTGAAAAGGAGCCGGTCTTAGAAGTCCGCCAGAGGCGGATCCGCCTCTGGCGGAAAAGTAACACCTGATATTTTTCACCAGACTCAAAAGTTATGAATATACACAAAATTTCTTTTTCCTTTAAACATAGATCAGATCATTTTTTTAACATATTGTTTTTTAGGGATATATGGTTTTTGAGCGCCACGGCATTTTCACTTCTTGGACATGTGTGGCAGTGGGTACTTCTTTTTTTAAATCTCTCACTTCTTAAGGGTTTTGGTGAGGAATATATCGCACTTCACACAAAACAGTATGTCGGGGTAGATTTTTACAGTTATTGGTATTATATTTTTCTTGCACCGCTCACCGGCTTGATTATCTTTTTTGTGAACATTTTCTGTGCGCGTAAGGTACGCGTATTTGATAGAGCGCTTTTTTATTCATTTCTCATTGTTTCAGTTTGGGTTCAACTGGGAATTATCATGGCACTGATGCACGTAATAAAGATTAATGCATTTTAATATGGATAACGCATTGTTTAAAATATTTTTTCTTTCAACCCTCGCATTTTTATTTGCTTGGGGCTGGACACCATTTTTTTTGGCATTTTTAAAAAAATTCAATCTAGGCAAACAAATACGAGACGAATCAACCACACCCATATTTGCAAAACTGCATAAGAAAAAAATAGGTACACCAACTATGGGTGGAGTTTTAGTATGGGTAACGGTATTGGTGTTTGCGTTAGGGTTTTATTACTTATCAGTTTTATTTCCCGATTCATTTTTAAAAAGTCTTAATTTTTTATCGCGGTCACAGGTGTTATTGCCGCTTGGAGCACTTGTTGTATCAGCGCTTGTCGGCATGGTAGATGATATTTTAAATGTTAAAAAAATCGGGCCGTTTGGCGGCGGATTAAAAATGCGGCATCGCTTTGTTGCCTATACCTTAATCGCATGTGTAGGAGCATGGTGGTTTTATACCAAACTTGATTGGGATATTTTACACATTCCTTTTTTTGGCGATATTAATATCGGTTGGTGGTATATTCCATTTTTTATATTTGTTATTGTAGCAACAGCATTTTCGGTAAATGAAATCGATGGACTCGATGGTCTTGCGGGAGGAACGCTCCTCTCGGCATTCGGCGCCTATCTTGTTATTTGTTTTTTACAAGGGAAGTATGACTTAGCAACACTTTGTGGTGTTATTATTGGTTCTCTCTTAGCATTTTTGTGGTTCAATATTAATCCGGCAAAATTTTTTATGGGTGATACCGGGGCTATGTCACTTGGGGTTACTCTGGGAATTGTTGCGCTTCTTACAAATACGGCGCTTTTGCTGCCGATTATAGGATTTCTGTTTGTGCTCGAGTCACTATCCGTGATTATTCAGATGACATCAAAAAAATTTAGAAAAAAGAAGGTTTTTCTTTCAGCACCTATTCACCATCACTTTGAAGCAAAAGGATGGGCAGAAAGCACGATTGTCATGAGATTTTGGGTTATTTCGGGCGTCACGGCTGCTATTGGAGTTATCATCTTCTTACTCGAAAAGGGAATTTACTAGTTTCATAACTAGTGACATGTAATTTAGTAATACGTAATAAAATGGAATTACATTCGCCGCAAGATATTCGTGGCAAAAAAGTTTTGATTATGGGCTTGGGTTTGCATGGCGGTGGCCTTGCAGCTGCACTATGGTTCTATCGCCATGGCGCACAGGTGACGGTTACTGATATGAAAGAAGCAGTTGAGCTTTCCGAAAGTATTGCCAAACTTCGTGAAGCAGCTCCTCATATTTCTTTTCGACTCGGGAGCCACCACGAAGAGGATTTTTTGCAAAGCGATCTCATTATTCAAAATCCCGCAGTGCCCGGGAGTTCCCCCTATCTTGCCTTGTGTCAAGATAACGGAATTAGGATCGAGAATGAACTCTCGTTCTTTTTTTTGATGACTAGAAGTGTAAAGAAAATATGCGTTACTGGCACACGAGGAAAATCTACAACTACCATGTTGATTGCACAACTACTTAAGAAAAAGTTTTTATCGGTGCATTGCGCAGGTGTAGCGGTTGGAAAAGGAACGCAATCATTTTTTCATATTCTTGATGCAGTGCTTTTGGATAACAAAGAAAAACGTGAACCAATCTGTGTTATGGAGTGTTCAAGTTTTCAACTCGAAGCGCTTAATGAAACTACGGGCGGTCCTGTATACGCGGTAATCACTAATATATATCAAGATCATCTCAATAGATATAAAACACTTGCAGATTACTGTAATGCAAAGCGTAAATGCTATCAATACCAAGATTCAACAGGGTGTGTCGTTCTTAATTATGACAATGAATATACGCACGTGTTTGGTATGCAAGAACTGCCTGGTAAACGTCACTGGTTTTCTCGATTATCTCCTCACATTGATGGGGCAACTATCGAGGTGGATCCCCAAACAAACACCAAATGGTTCTGCATGCGTGAGAGAATGAATATTCGGTGGATATGCCCCATTGAGACATTATGTCTGGCAGGCGAACATAATATTGAAAATGCGTTAGCGGCTTTAGCGGTTTGTCATAATCTTGATATATCGAACGAGGATATTCGAGAAACATTTTCTTCGTTTACAGGAGTGCCGTATCGGCAAGAATATATCGCAACTATTCAAGGAAGAATTTTTATCAATGATACAACCGCAACCTCGCCCGATGGCATGATTGCCGCACTTAACGTATTTCATAAAACATATCCAAAAAAAATAATTCTTCTTGCGGGTGGAAATGATAAAAATTTGGCGTTTGACCAATGTGCACAAAAAATAAGCGAGACGGTAAAAGAAACACTTCTTTTTGAGGGGACGGCAACGCAAAAAATGTGCGATGCACTTGATGTGCACCACGTGCGCACTACGCGCGGTTTGCAATCAATGGATGAGGCGGTCCGCTTGGCATTTGAAAAAAGCCAAGAAGGAGATGTTATTCTTCTTTCCCCGGGAGCCGCAAGTTTTGGAATGTTTAAAAATGAATACGACCGAGGAGAACAATTTAACTTATGTGTGAATAAATTAAGTCGGGTGAACATAGTGTGAAAAAAATATTTGTAAAATTATTTGCGCATCAAAGCAAGCCAGATTACGTATTTGTCATAAGTCTTTTTTGTATCATCTTTTTTGGTTTAGTGATGCTTTCTTCGGCATCATCGGTTCTTTCGTATCAAAAATTCCACACCCCCTTTTATTATATTGTCCGCCAAATTCTTTTTGGCATTATTCCGGGACTCATTCTTTTTTTTATCTGTTCTCGTATCGATTATCATGTGTGGCAAAAATACTCATTTTTGCTTCTCTCGTTTTCTATTTTGCTTCTTATTGCAGTTTTTTTGCCGGGAATAGGTTTTTCCTACGGGGGAGCGCGGCGGTGGATTCATATGGGATCGTTTCTTATTCAGCCATCTGAAATTGTGAAGCTCACCTTTTTACTCTATCTTGCTTCATGGTTTAGTAATCGAGAAACACGCCAGGTGAAAGATATGGCGCTTGGGTTTTTGCCATTCCTCGTGCTTGTGGGTATTGTCGCATCACTTATTATTCTACAGCCTGATGTAGGAACGATGGGTGTTATTATTATGATTGCTTTTTCAATGTATTTTCTTGCCGGTGCGCATATCAAACACATCATCCTATCAATTGTTGGCGGTATTGCAGCGTTAGGCATTCTTATTAAAATAGCACCCTATCGCTTAAATCGTTTTACCACGTTTCTTAATCCTGATGCCGATCCATTAGGAATTGGGTATCATATTAATCAGGCCCTTTTGGCAGTTGGTTCGGGTGGATTATTTGGAAGAGGTTTTGGGCAATCCCGCCAAAAATTTGCTTATTTACCAGAAGCTGCCGGGGATTCTATTTTTGCAATTATTTCAGAGGAGTTAGGATTTATACTTTCATTTCTTTTTATCGCTCTCTGCGTTTTTTTTGTATGGAAGGGGTTACAGATTGCGCGAAATGCACCAGATCGATTTGGTATGTTTGTTGTCTCGGGGGTTATGGCATGGATTATTTTTCAGACATTTATTAATATCGGTGCAATGCTTGCACTCGTCCCGCTTACCGGCATTCCGTTGCCATTTATAAGTTATGGCGCATCATCACTTATCGTGCTTTTTATTGCCATGGGAATTGTGGTAAATGTGTCGCGACAAACCAAGAGACAGTAATGTAGCTTGTAGCTTATAGCTTTTAGAAATTCTAACAGCTAACAGCTAACAGCTAACAGCTTTCGCTATGCGAATTTTATTTACCGGAGGGGGAACATTAGGATCAGTAATGCCACTTTTGACACTTGCTGCAGCATGTGAAAAAAATGGCATATCGCAAAAAAATGAACTTTTTTGGCTCGGTACTCAGACAGGCCCCGAACGTGTGTTGGTTGAAAAAAATGGAATAGCATTTTTTTCAATTTATGCCGGTAAATTGCGAAGATACTTTGACCTACGTAATTTTTTTGATCCTTTTTTATGTATCATCGGATGCGTTCAATCGCTTATACTTTTGATACGAATACGTCCTAGCTTAATCGTACATGCAGGAAGTTTTGTAGGCGTGCCGGTATGTTGGATGGGGTGGTTATTAGGAATACGTGTCGCAGTGCTTCAAATGGATATTGTCCCAAGTCTTGCAAATATACTTGTACGGCATTGTGTGTGGACTTTTTTTGTTTCATGTGAAAAAGCAGCCGCTTTTTTCCCAGTAAAAAAAGTTGTTTTGAGTGGTATTCCAGTTCGCGAGAAAATAGAACAAGCACCTACTCAGGTAAAAAATGCTGCCGATCTCAACCGGACGCGAGATTTTTTTCATATTCCTGTAAGTATGCCACTCGTGGTTATTTTGGGTGGGGGGACAGGTTCACAGGATCTAAATACATTGGTATGGGATTCACTTGAATATCTTACCCCTCATGCATATATTATTCATAGTACCGGAAAAGATAAGGCCCCACCTATTGAAATAAAAAACACGTGCTATCAATGGCATGAATTCTTTGAAGATCACATTGAATTACTTCTTACTTGTGCGGATATTGTGGTAACGCGCGCCGGTATGGGAGTGCTCTCGGAACTTTCCGTATTAGGAAAACCAGCACTCATTATTCCGCTTCCCAATTCACACCAAGAACGTAATGCAAGTTTTGTGGAGGAAAATCGTGCAGGAAAATATTGTAGTCAAAAAGCGCTTGTTCCTAAAAAATTTGCAAAAGAAATTCTTGACCTGCTAGCTGACGACGCGAGGAAAATGACTTATTCTCAAAACATAAAAAAACTGTTTCCTGAAAACGCCACCAACACCATCATTAAAGTAATTAAATCCTTAAAAACTGACTAACTGGTAAACTGGTAAACTTGCTAACTTGTTTTTTATGACTTTCGCCGCGATTATCCCTGCACTTAATGAAGCGCAAACCATTGGGTCTGTTGTTGCGGTACTCCGTGAAGCGCATGAGCTTTCAGAAATTATCGTGATCGATGATGGGTCAACAGATAATACGGCGCAGGCGGCAGCTGCCAGTGGTGTGCGAGTTATTCGCTTACCGAGAAATACCGGCAAAGGTGCTGCCATGCGTTTTGGCGCAAAGCAAACAAAAGCAGATGTCATTATTTTTTTTGATGCGGACCTCGTAGGTATTCACAAGAGTCATATTACTGCTCTTACCAAGCCTTTTGTGCAAAAGAAAGAATTAGGAATGGTTATTGGATTACGCGACCGCTATAATGGGCTCACAAACATCCTGAAATATTTTTTTCCGTTTTTTGTATTAAGCGGTGAACGAGCAATACAAAGGGATCTTTTTCTCTCGTGTTCAAAAGATATAACCGATTTTGGCATTGAGGTTCGTATGAATGCATATTGCACCACACATCATATTCCAGTAGAGTATGTACATCTCACAGGGCTCAATCAAATCATTAAAGAAAAGAAGTATGGGCTTTGGTTAGGGTTTTATGCGCGAGTTCGCATGATTTGTCAAATTGTCCATGCCTGTATCTTAATATTGCTAAACAAATAATTCCTATGGTTGATGAAAAACAAAAAAAGCGCATACACATTATTGGTATTAAAGGCTGGGGTACGAGCGCACTTGCGCAGCTGTTAGCCACACAAGGAAATACGGTATGCGGTTCTGATTTTCCCACCTATTATCGAACACAAGATTTACTTACTGAGAGGGGTATTATGCTGGAAGAATTTTGTGACCATATTCATGATGGCATTGATGAGGTTATTTATTCAACCGCCTATATGGCACACCCGGAATTTGTTGATGCGCGCAAAAAAGGCATCTCGTGTTTTTCATATCCCGAACGTCTTGCGCCGCTTCTTAATTCTCACACAAAAAGCATTGCAGTTTCAGGCACGCATGGCAAAACAACCACCACTGGGTGGATTGCCTATGTGCTCCACACATTGGGTGTGAATCCTTCAGCACTTATCGGTTCGCGGGTTACTCAATTTGGCACAAATGTATTGGCTGGTGACTCAGATTATTTTGTTCTTGAAGCAGATGAATATCAAAAAAAGCTTGACCGATATAATCCTTCTGTTGCGGTTATTACTTCTATCGAATATGACCATCCTGATTTTTTTAAGACCGAAGAAGAATATCGGGAGGTTTTTAAAAATTTTGCCCAGCGCGTAATAAAACGAGGAAAACTCTTGGTGTGCTGGGAAGATGCGGGTGTCCGCACTGCTCTTGGGCCCGTGCACGATCATCAATCATTGTTGTATGGTTTTGATGAATCATATACGTACTCTGCACAACACATTGAATATACTTCTTTTGGTTCACAGTTTGAAATTTTTGAGGAAGGCGAGCGGGTTGGCATATGTGCTATCCAATTACTCGGTACCCACAATATATTAAATGCATTGGCGGTATATGGAGCGTGCCGTATGATTGGCATGAGTATTTCTCCCGAATTATTTTTGGCTATTTCATCATTTCAAGGGACCGCCCGAAGAGCCCAGCTACGCGCACCATTAGGAAACACCATTGTTATTGATGACTATGCGCATCACCCGACGGAAGTTCGAGTTACCCTACAAGCGATACGCAATCAGTATCCCGATAAAAAAATACTTTGCGTGTTTTTCCCCCATACCTTTTCAAGGACTGAGAAATTATTTAAAGATTTTGTGACGTGTTTTGATAGTGTTGATGAAGTGGCGCTTATCGATATTTATGGTTCGGTGCGCGAACAATCCGGCACGGTAACATCCCAGCAACTTGCTGATGCAATAAATGCTCGCGTGCATGGAAAGGTGGTTGCCCATGCAACTGGTTCGCAAACTCAAACAGGGGAATTTGTAAAAGAGCATATCCATGCGTTCGATGTACTTGTTACGATGGGTGCCGAGGATCTTTGGAAAGAATGGGAAACTCTACTCTAGAAATTTCTTTGAATTACCAAATCCCACCTTCAAGTATCTCTTTGCTGGACTCATGATATTTTCTTGCTAGAAAATTCAACAAGCTCCCGCCGTCGCGGTCCGCATGGTCCACCAAAGAGATACTCTCGGGGGTTTTGTAGTTCAAAGAAATTAAAAATTATGAATATTTCTGAAAATATATCATTAGCAAAATACACCACCTTTGGGGTGGGGGGAAATGCACGGTGGTTTATTCGCATTACTTCGCGCGATGAAATGCCGCTTCTCTGCGAATTTGTGCGAACACGCAATCTGCCCTTTTTTATTCTTGGCGGCGGGAGCAATGTGCTTGCATCCGATCATTTTTTTGAAGGCATCGTCATTAAAATTCTAAATAATGACATGATGATTAGTTCATCCGGTGTGTGGGCTGATGCGGGTGTGCCGTTCGCACTTCTAGCTAAAGAAACAGCACAAAAAGGTTTGTGCGGCCTTGAGTGGGGGTTTGGCATTCCCGGAACAGTTGGCGGTGCGGTGCGAGGAAACGCGGGTTGCTTTGGGCATGACATGAGTGAGTGCGTTACTCATGTGGAAGTGTTTGACATACACACGGGCACATTTGAAATTTTGCCAAGTGAAGAATTAATATACACATACCGAAAAAGTTTTTTTCATGCACACCCCCATCTCGTGATTGTACGTGCGTATTTTTCACTTATTCACCAAAGCGTAGATATTTGTATGGATAACTTGAAAAAGTATTATGAGATAAAAAAACAAACGCAACCCCTCGGGGTACACTGTGCGGGGAGTATTTTTAAAAACCCAAAACTAGATGGGTTGCATGCAGATATTTCAATTCCGGTTGAGTGGCTCACCGTTGGGCGCATCCCGGCTGGGTTTTTAATTGAAAACGTAAATATGAAGGGCCATTGTATTGGCGGGGCAACCGTATCGCTTAAGCATGCAAATTTTATCGTGCAAAATAGTGAGGGAACAAGTGCGCATATCAAAGAACTTATTGAATATATAAAGCAGCGCGTTCATGAAAAATTCGGGGTAACACTCGAAGAGGAAATACAGTATATTAAGTAACCCGTAGCTCGTAACTGGTAACTTGTAATAAAACATTGTTACTATTGTTTTTTTTAAAAATGAGACTACAATAGTGGCATACAATTAACCAAATTAATTGTTTTCTAGTATGGGACAAGCGCGAAAATATGATTTTTGTATTCTCGGCGGTGCAGGCATGCAAGGCAAAATCGTAGCAAAAGATTTAATTCAAAGCGGCTACTCGATTTTTATTGCTGATATTGATCGTACGCGTGCACAAAAATTGATGAAAAAATATCCTGGAATGGCCGCATCTGCATACGTTGATGTGAATGATATTGAGTTGACTGTTGACGTGATCAAGCGTTCGGGGTCCTACGTGGTTATTAATTGTGCTGAGGGGAATTGGAATATTCAAGTCTATAAAGCATGTCTAAAAGCAGATGTGCATTGTATTGATTTGGGCTCTGAAGAAGAAGAAACACTTGTGCAACTTCGCATGAACTCGTTGTTTCGCAAACGTGGGCTCACCGGCATTACCGGGTGTGGCTCAGTTCCTGGGATTGGCAACGTGATGCTTCGGTATGCCGCAAAAAAATTTGATTCCATTGAAACGATTGAAGTGGGGTTTGCTTGGAAATCAAACATGAAGCAGTTTGTGGTTCCTTTTTCCATAGAAAGTATCATTGAAGAATTCACCAAGCCCGCACCGGTTGTGCATAATGGAAAATTTATCAATCGAACACCGCTGAAAACAATTACGATAAAAAATCATAAGGCGATTGGAAAACAAAAAATGCTCATTGTGCGCCACCCCGAAACGTATACATTCTACCATTACTATAAACACAAGGGAGTAAAGAACATTCGGTTTTATGCAGGCTTTCCTCCTCACTCCGAAGAAAAAATTCGCAGCATTATCGAACTCGGGTTTGGAAGTAGTAAGCCGTTTAAAATCCATGGGCATGAAGTGCGCCCGATTGAGTGCACCACGGAAGTACTGCGGCGATTGCAAATCCCCAAAGGATATCGTGAAACAGAAAATTTATGGGTTGAAATTATTGGAAAAAAAGATGATAAGGAAAAAATAATTCACATGAACTGTATTGTGCCTACGTTGAAAAATTGGGAAGAGGCAGGGTGTAATATTGATACTGGCATGACCGCTTCAATTATTGCGCAAATGATCTTAGAAGAAACAATCAGAAAGCGCGGAAGTTTTGCGCCCGAAGGAGTGGTACCTGAAAAAGAATTTTTTAGGGAACTCGTAAAACGGCGTATGACGCTTTATGAAAACGGAGAAAAGTTAAACGGAAAAATCATCGGTAAAGTTCGCCGCAGGAAATAATTCACAGTAAATCGCCACCGCATTTTGCGGGGCCCCGCCATAGGCGGTGGTAAATCATAAATCATGTGTTTTTAAATAAATTATTCGGTGATCCCAATACGCGCTATATTCAAAGTCTGCAACCAATTGTGGATGAAATTAATGCACTTGAAAGCACGTACGCAAATCTCACCAACGAGGAATTATCGAATCAAACAACTATTTTAAAAGAACAGCTCGCATCTGGTAAGACGCTTGATGATATTGTGCCGCAGGCTTTTGCCGTATGTCGGGAAGCTTCGCGCAGGCATTTGCACATGCGCCATTTCGATGTTCAATTATTAGGTGCGCTTGTGCTTCATCGGGGACAGATTGCTGAAATGCGTACCGGTGAAGGAAAAACATTAATGGCAACGCTCGCGGTATATGCAAATGCGCTTTCAGGTAAGGGCGTACATGTTGTTACGGTAAATGATTATTTAGCAAAACGTGATGCTGTCTGGATGGGAACAATTTATCATGCCTTAGGGTTATCAGTTGCAAGTATTGCGCATGAAATAGCATTTTTATATGATCCTACCTATCAAGGAACTCTTGAGGAACAGGAAGGTGATGAGACCCAAGGCGATAGCACGATGAGCTATAAAGTAGAACATGCATTTTTACGGCCCTGTTCGCGCAAAGAGGCGTACCAGGCAGATATCACCTATGGCACGAATAATGAGTTCGGATTTGATTATTTAAAAGATAACTTAGCGCCCGATACGCATGATATGGTGCAGCGGGATTTGAATTTTGCAATTATTGATGAGGTGGATAGTATTTTAATCGATGAAGCACGCACCCCCTTAATTATTTCAGCGCCAGCGGAAGAATCGGCAGAATTATATCATAGCTTTGCGCGGATTGCTGGACAGTTAATCGAAAAAGAAGATTATCTAGTAGATGAAAAAATGCGCGCCTCAACACTTACAGAAAGCGGCATTAAAAAAGTTGAAGTACAGTTGGGAATTGATAATATTTATACCCCGGCAACTATTGAATTGGTGCATCATATCGAGCAGGCACTCAAAGCACATGCGCTTTTCAAGCGCGACAAAGATTATGTCGTCAAAGATGGCGAAGTAATTATTGTCGATGAATTTACCGGACGTTTAATGCACGGCAGAAGATATTCAGAAGGACTCCATCAGGCAATAGAAGCAAAGGAACGAGTGGATGTGCAGCGGGAAAGCAAAACCTATGCAACCATTACGTTTCAAAATTTATTCCGTTTGTATGGCAAGCTTTCGGGTATGACAGGAACAGCAGCA
>Ga0080064_1004979_pt1 | contig 16198 bp, 13 predicted proteins | sample Subgrocontami54m_FD_69260 | JGI IMG/M metagenome (GOLD analysis project Ga0080064, IMG submission 69260) | Subsurface groundwater microbial communities from S. Glens Falls, New York, USA - GMW46 contaminated, 5.4 m (SPADES assembly) (version 2) ...
CGGGGCGTTGCTGCGGGCGCAGGCGGCCATCAAGGAACTCAAGGGCGATAACCACGACCAGGAAGCCGGCATCAGGATCGTGCTGCGGGCGCTCGAAGAACCCCTGCGCCAGATTGTAGCCAACGCGGGTGGCGACCCCTCGGTGATACTCTACAAAGTGCTCGGGGGCAAGGGCAACTTCGGTTACAACGCTGCGACTGATGCCTACGGCGATCTCATCGAAATGGGTATCCTCGATCCCACCAAGGTGACCCGTTCCGCCCTGCAAAATGCCGCTTCCATCGCGAGTCTGATTCTTACCGCGGACGTCATGGTCGCGGAGTTGCCGGAGAAAGAGGCGGGGCCCGGCGCGGTGGGTGAGATGGAGATGTAGCGCCGCTTCTGGGCATTCCTGCACGGAGCCTTGATTTCGCGGGGGTTCCCCCAATATCCGGAAGACAACCGGAGAGGTGCTGGAGTGAACGAAATCTGCATGTCGTTTGTCTTTACTGCAAGGCGGCAGATCGTGTCGCTCGCAAAAGTGAGCGCAAATGTCATCACGTAATCCGACAGGCTGGATGTGGGCGCAGGCCTGCGATCTGCTCGATGAGGCCGAGCGCATGCACCGGCAGTTTTTCCAGCTGGGTGCATCCGGGCGGACGCGGGCGGTATGGGAGCCGCCGGTCGACGTGTTCGAGGACGAGCGCGAAATCATCATCGTCGTCGCGCTCCCGGGCGTGCCAGCCGGGCGCGTCGAGGTCACAATCGAGTCCGGCATGCTGATAGTGCGTGCCGAAAGCCGCATTCCGTTCGCCGGTTCGAGCGGCGCAGTGCGGCGGCTCGAGATTCCATACGGATTTCTCGAGCGGCGCATTCAGTTGCCGGAAGCGCGGCTGGAAGCCGGCACGCGCGAATTCATCGACGGCTGTTTGATACTGAGGCTGCGCAAGGCGGGGCAGTTATGAGCGAAGACGCCATCACCAATATCAATCCGGTCAGCGCCGACGCGGGCGTCCGCGCAGAAACGCCGGCGCCCGACAGCCTGCCGCAGCAGGAGGGCACTTCGCGCGCGTTGCCGGACGACGCGTTGATCATCGTGCCGGTACGTAACGTCGTGTTGTTCCCTGGCGTGGTGTTTCCGCTCACGATAGGCCGCGAGCGCTCGCGCGCGGCGGCACAGGAGGCCGCGCGCCTGCAGCGTCCGCTCGGCGTGCTGTTGCAAAGCAAGCCCGCAGCCGAACTGCCGGGTCCCGATGACCTGCATTGGGTCGGCACCACTGCCAACGTGCTGCGTTACATCACGGTGCCCGATGGCACGCATCACGTGATCTGCCAGGGCGTGCAGCGTTTCCGGGTGCTGCAGTTCCTGGACGGCTACCCGTTCACGACCGCGCGCGTGCAACTCATCGAGGAACCCGGGCAGATCGACCCGGACATCGAGGGCCGCGCTCTCAATCTCAAGCAGCGTGCCACCGAAATACTGCAATTGCTGCCGCAGGTGCCCGAAGAAATGGTGGTCGCGCTGCAAGGTGTCGAGGGCCCCGCCCGGCTGGCGGATTTCATCGCCGGGCTGATGGACATCGGCGCCGAGGAAAAACAGCAGCTGCTCGAAACGTTCGATCTCAAAACGCGGCTCGACAGGCTGCTCGAACTGCTGCAACACCGGATCGAGGTGCTGAAGGTTTCGCGCGATATCGACGCGCGCACCAAGGAGTCGATCGACGACAGAAACCGCAAGCACTTGCTGCGCGAGCAGATGCGCACCATCCAGAAGGAGCTTGGCGAGGGCGACGAGGGCGCGGCGGAAATCGCCGAGCTCGACAAGGCCATCTCCGAAGCTAAAATGCCAGCGGAAGTCGAAAAACAGGCGCGCAAGGAGCTGAAGCGGCTCGAGCGCATGCCCGAGGGCGCCGGCGAGCACTCGATGATACGCACCTACCTCGATTGGCTGATCGAGCTGCCGTGGAAGGCCGATGTCGAGACGGCGATCGACATTGCGCAAGCGCGGCGCATCCTCGATGAGGACCACTACGGGCTCGAGAAGATCAAGAAGCGCATTCTCGAATATCTCGCGGTGCGCAAGCTTAATCCGTCGGGCAAGAGCCCGATCCTGTGCTTTGCCGGTCCGCCCGGCGTGGGTAAGACTTCGCTCGGCCAGAGCATCGCGAAAGCAATCGGGCGCAAGTTCGTGCGCGCGAGTCTCGGCGGCGTACACGATGAGGCCGAGATCCGCGGCCACCGGCGCACCTACATCGGCTCGCTGCCGGGCAACATCATCCAGAACCTGCGCAAGGTGGAAACGCGCAACTGCGTGATGATGCTCGATGAGGTTGACAAGCTCGGTGCAGGCGGCTTTCACGGCGACCCGTCTTCGGCGCTGCTCGAAGTGCTCGATCCCGAGCAGAATTCGAGCTTCCGCGACAATTACCTGGGGGTGCCGTTCGATCTGTCGGGTGTGATGTTCATTTGCACGGCGAACGTGCTCGACACGATACCGGGCCCTCTGCGCGACCGCATGGAAATCATGAATCTGCCGGGCTACACGGCGCAGGAAAAGCTGCAGATCGCGCGCCGCTACCTGGTCGCGCGCCAGCTCGAAGCGACCGGGCTCAAGCCGCAGCAGTGCGAGATCAGCGACGCCGCGCTGACAGCGATCATCGAGGACTACACTCGCGAGGCGGGCGTGCGTAACCTCGAACGCGAGATCGGCAACGTGTTCCGCAACGTTGCGGTGCGCATCGCGGAAGGAAACGAGCAGCGGGTCAGGGTCGATTCCGACGCTCTCGGCGCGATACTCGGCCCGCGCAGGTTCGAGTCCGAAGTCGCGATGCGCACGGGCGTGCCGGGGGTGGCGACGGGCCTTGCGTGGACACCCGTCGGCGGGGACATCCTGTTCATCGAGGCCACGCGCATGCCCGGCTCGGGCAAGCTGATACTCACCGGTCAGCTCGGCGACGTGATGAAGGAAAGCGCGCAGGCCGCGCTGTCGCTGGTCAAAGCGCGCTCGCAGCAACTGGGGATCATGCAGGAGGTGCTGGACAAGTCCGACATCCACGTCCACGTTCCGGCCGGCGCGACGCCCAAGGACGGCCCGAGCGCCGGGGTCGCGATGTTCACGGCGCTTGCATCGCTGCTGACGGGCCGGCCGGTGCGCAGCGACGTCGCGATGACGGGCGAAATCAGCCTGCGCGGCCTCGTGCTGCCGATCGGCGGCGTCAAGGAGAAAGTACTGGCGGCCCTGCGCGCCGGAATCACGACGGTAATGCTGCCCGCGCGCAATCGCCGGGACCTGGAGGAAATCCCCGCCGAGGCGCGCGACAAGCTGAATTTCGTGTGGGTCGAGCAGGCAGATGACGCATTGGCCGCCGCATTATCCGGAACCGCAGCCGATTCAAAGGCGGAATGACGTACCCCATCGCAGGCTAACAATCAGGAGGGCATCATGCGACTTCGATTCTTGCTGGTCATATTAATTGTTTCGAGCGCCGCGATGGCAGCCGGTACGGTGCAGTCGGCTCAAAATCAGAGCATGACCAGCGGCCAGGTCACGTTCGCATCCGGCGGAGTCGGAGACGATTCGCTCCAGCGCATGGAAGCGCTGAGCAAGGACTTCAACCTGAAGGTGATTTTCGCGCTGAAAGCGGGCAACTACGTCGCCGAGGTCGCAGTGGTGATCAGCGACGCGCGCGGCGCCAAGGTGCTCGAGACAGTGTCCGAGGGCCCGTGGTTTCTCGCGAAGCTTCCCCCCGGCAAGTATCAGTTCAGCGCGACTTACGGAGGCGAGTCGGTTACGCGCGCCACGACGATCCCCGCCACCGGGCAGCGCGAACTGATTTTCCGCTGGGACCGTGCCGAGTAGAATCAACGCCAGACCATGATTCTTGCCGGTGATATTGGCGCCACCAAGACCCTGCTGGAGGTCGGTTCTCTGCGGCAGGGACGCTGGCGTCCGGCATTCGGCAAGCGCTACGTAGGTGCCGACCACCCGGTTTTCGACAGCGTGCTGCGGGAATTCTTGCGTGAATGGGAGGCGCATCACGGCTCGCCTGAGCCGATCGCGCGCGCCTGCTTCGGCGTCGCCGGCCCGGTATTCGACAACTGTGTGCAGATGACCAATTTGCCGTGGCGCCTCGACGGTGACGCCATTTCCGCCGCGTTCGGCATTGCGCGCGTGCGCATCAGCAATGACTTCGCCGCGGCAGCCAGCGGCGTCGATTTGTTGCAGGCCGCGGACCTCGTTACGCTGCAGCGAGGCGAGCCGGTCGAAGCCGCGCCACGGGTCGTGATCGGTGCGGGAACGGGGCTGGGCGTGGCCTATATGATCTGGGCCCAAGGCGGTTATCAGGCGATCGCCGGAGAGGGCGGGCACATCGGCTTTGCGCCGTCAACGCCGGAGCAGCTCGAGTTGTGGCGCGATCTGTATGCGAGTCAGGGACGGGTGGTCGCCGAGGACGTGGTGTCGGGACCGGGGCTCGCGCGCATCCGGGAATTCCTCGGCCGCCGCGAAGGCAAGTCAGAGGCGCCGGCCACGGCGTTGCCCGGCGGCGATGCGGCTGCCGCGATTGCGCACGCCGCGCTCGAGTCGGGCGATCCGCTGTGCTCGCATGCGCTCGACATATTTCTATCCTGTTATGGAGCGGTCGCAGGGGACCACGCGCTGGCGGTCATGGCACGCGGCGGTGCTTATATCGCCGGCGGAATTGCGGCCAAGATCCTGCCGCGTCTGGTGAGCGGCGGGTTCCTCGACGCATTCAACGCCAAAGGCAGTTACTCCGGCGCGGCCAGGCAGGTTCCGGTGCTCGTCGTCACCAACGAAAGGCTGGGTTTGCTCGGGGCTGCATTGCTTGCGGCGCGGGATTGAGCACGCGTTAGCCGCGCCCGCAATCGCCTTGATCCTTGATTCCCGTCAACCTGCCGACGTCACATGTCGGGTAGATTTGGTTAAGGAGTCCGAAAACATGTCGAGGAAACTCGCAAGGCCCGGAAAGCCCGGCGCCCAGCCGGTTTACCGCAGCAAGCCGTTGGAGGATCGCGTCCATGACAGTTACCGGTCGCGCGGGAAACTTCCCGAACCGACGTTGTGTCCGCAATGCGGCGCGGTTTTTCATGATGGCAGATGGCAGTGGCTGTCCAAACCGGAGGCGGCGCACCGCGAAATGTGCCCGGCATGCCATCGCATCCATGATCGTTTTCCCGCAGGTTTCGTCAAGCTCGAAGGGGACTACTTCACGCAGCATCGTGCCGAGATCATCAATCTCGTGCACCACACCGAGCATAAAGCCAAGGCGGAGCACCCGCTGCAGCGCATCATGGAAATCGTCGATGAGGATGGCGGGGTGGTAGTCACCACCACCAACAGACACCTCGCCCATGGTATCGGCGAGGCGGTGCACCACGCGTATCAAGGCCATCTGGATTCACATTACAATCCCGAGGACGACCTGCTGCGCATTCTTTGGAAGCGCTGACCCGCCTGGATGGCGGAGCCCGCACCGGACTGCGCGTTAATCTTTGTGACGCGGTGGGCAGAAGGAGGCGATTGCCATGAAGCCTGACGATGCGCAACTGCTTGCGACCTCCGGCCCGCGGGCCGCGGGTATTGCACGGACCCGGCGCCTGCAAGATGCGGGCGTGCCAGCGGCGGGGCTCAGCCTCGAGGGCCGCCTGATGCGGCTGTTGCTCGGTTCACTCGGTAATCCGCCGCTGCGGCTGACGCTCTGGAACGGTGAATCCGTATTCACGGGCGAAGGCGACGCGCTCGCCTACGTCCGGATCGCGGACCGCCCCACATTGCTCAGGCTGTTCATCAATCCGGAACTGCATTTTGGCGAGGCCTACGTTGACGGCTCGATCGAGGTCGACGGCGACCTGGTGAAGCTGCTCGAAGATGTGTACCGGGGTTTGAAGCTCGCGTCTTTTCGCGGACGGCTGCCGCGCCTGGTCAAGACGCTCGATCGTCCCCGCGCGAACTCGCCTTCCGCTGCGCGCGACAACATTCATCATCACTACGACCTCGGCAACGAGTTCTACCGCTTGTGGCTCGACCGGGAAATGCTTTATACGTGCGCTTATTTTCCGGCGCCCGATGTAACGCTCGAGCAGGCGCAGGTCGCCAAGATGGATCACATTTGCCGCAAGCTGCGGCTGCGGCCGGGGGATACGGTAGTTGAGGCCGGCTGCGGCTGGGGTGCACTGGCATTGCACATGGCGACGCGCTATGGCGCCCGGGTGCGCGCGTTCAATATTTCGCGCGAGCAGATTTCATACGCGAGGGCGCGTGCGCGCGCCATGGGAGCCGGGCAGGTCGTGGAGTTCATGGAAGACGACTACCGCAACATCAGCGGGACGTACGATGCGTTCGTCTCCGTGGGCATGCTTGAGCATGTCGGCCGCGATTTTCACGAAGAGTTGGGGCGCGTGATTAACCGCTGTCTGCCGCGCAGCGGACGCGGAATGCTTCACAGCATCGGGCAGGACCAGTCTGCTTTATTGAACGCCTGGATCGAGAAGCGGATTTTTCCGGGCGCTTATCCGCCGACGCTGCACGAAATGCTGGCCATACTCGAGCCGCACGAATTGTCCGTGCTCGACGTCGAGAACCTGCGGCTGCACTATGCGTTGACGCTCGAGCATTGGCTGCGGCGCTTCGAGGAGGCGCGTGAGCGCGTGAGCGGGATGTACGACGAGCGCTTCGTCCGCACCTGGCGCCTGTATCTTGCGGGATCGCTGGCCGCGTTCAACACCGGCAATTTGCAGTTGTTCCAGGTGCTGTTTGCCCGCGCGGGGAGCAATGACGTGCCGTGGACCCGGGCCCATCTCTACGGCCAATGACGTTGACGAGCCGACGTCCATGCTTACCTGCGACGCATTGATCGTGGGCGGCGGTCCGGCCGGCTCAACCTGCGCCTGGCAGCTGGTGCGTGCCGGTCTTGACGTGCTGGTGATGGATAAGCACATTTTTCCGCGCGACAAGGTATGCGCAGGCTGGGTTACGCCGCCGGTGGTGAAATCACTTCAGCTCGACTGCGCCGATTACGCGCAGGGGCGCGTACTGCAGCCGGTGCACGGCTTTCGCATCGGAATGATCGGCCAGGCGGGAGTGGAAATGCGTTATTCCGAGGTGGCGAGCTTCGGCATACGCCGCTGCGAATTCGACCATTATCTGCTGCAGCGTTCGCAGGCGCGGCTCAGGCTTGGCGAGCCGGTGCGGACGCTGCTTCGCGATGGCGACGCGTGGCGGGTGAACGGCGAAATCCGCACGCCGCTGGTGGTGGGCGCGGGCGGGCATTTCTGCCCGGTGGCGCGCCTGCTCGGCAGTCCGCCCGGGCAGGGCGAGAGCGTAGTCGCCGCGCAGGAGCTCGAGTTTCCGCTTGCCGCGCGCGACCGCAGCGAATGCCGGATCGACAATGAGATGGTGCAACTGTACTTCTGCGCCGATCTCAAGGGCTATGGCTGGTGCTTCGCGAAAGGCGATTACCTCAACGTCGGTCTCGGCCGCGAGGACAGCCACCAGCTCTCCGGACACGTCGAAAAGTTTTGCCGCTGGCTGCAGCAGCGCGGGATGCTTCCGCGCAGCCTGCCGCAAAAGTTCAAGGGTCACGCTTATCTGCTGTATCCCGCGTCGCGCCGCACGCTTACGCACGACGGGGTACTGCTCATCGGGGATGCCGCGGGGCTGGCCTACCCGCAAAGCGGCGAAGGAATTCGCCCGGCGGTGGAATCCGGTTTGATGGCCGCTCAGGTCATTCTTGAGGCGGCGGGAAACTATCGGCACCGCAGGCTCGAGCCTTACGCGAGCCGCCTGGCGGATCGCTTCGGGACGAGAAATCCGCGCCAACACAGCGCTTCGTGGCTGCCGCAAAAGATCAGACAGGATATTGCCGCAAGGCTGATGACGACCCGGTCGTTCGCGCGTCACGTCGTCATCGACCGCTGGTTTTTGCGCGCTGGACAACACGCCGTTCCGGAGCGGTGGCTGAGCTGACGCAGCTTTTCTGACCGGGAAGATCGGGCCCCTGTTGTATCATCCGGCGTGGGGGAAGTTTCGAGGGAGCGAGGATCATGCAAAGAGCTCTGCGGCTGCAGCAGGAAATGACGGACCGGGTCGTCTTCGTGCGGCAGTTTTTGAAGCATCCGCACCAGGTGGCCTCCATCATCCCCAGCTCGCGCTTTCTCGAGCGGCGCATCGTGGAACTCGCAGAGGTCGGGTCAGTCCGCACGGTAGTCGAGCTGGGGGCCGGCACCGGCGGCACGACGCGCGCGATCCTGGGGGCGATACCGCCGGGCGCGACTCTGCTGAGCATCGAGATCAACCCACGGTTCTGCGAGTTGCTCGGGCGCATCCCGGACGCCCGGCTGATCGTGCAGCGCGGCAGTGCCCGGGAGCTGCACGAGAGTCTCTCGCGGCACCGCCTGCCGGCTCCCGAGGTGGTCATTTCGGGAATACCGTTTTCCACGATGGGCCGCATCACGGGGTCGCGGATACTCAAGGCGATTTCGTCGGCGCTCGCTCCGGGGGGACGTTTCGTGGCCTATCAGGTGAGCGCGCGGGTTGCAGATCTTGCGCGCCCGTTCCTGGGGCCCGCGCGAGTTGAGGTGGCGCTGCTCAACGTTCCTCCGATGCGGGTTTACCGCTGGGAGAAGCACACCGGCTGATTGACGCGCCACCGGTGCACGTCAGCGTTTGCAAGGAAACCTCATGGATCGCAGCCCCACCCTGCCAGGCCCTGACGAACTCCGCGACTCCCGGTATCTGAGCGACTCGCTCTATGATGTGCAATGCACCGGTGCAATGGCGCTGGCAGGGCTGTACGCGGCCGGCCGCATCACAGGCAGAAAGCTTGCCGGGCAGCGCATCCTGTTCGTCGGCGCCGGCGAAGCGTGCCTCGGTATTGGCAGTATCGTGGTCGCGGCGATGCAGCGCGAGGGATGGTCCGAGGCCGAGGCGAAGCAGCGCTGCCTGTTTGTCGATTCCCGGGGCCTGGTGATCGCGGGCCGCAAGGATCTGCCCGGGCACAAGCGCCCATTCGCGCAGGACCGTGGGCCGCTGCCGGGCCTTTCCGCCGCCATCGAGGATTTCAAGCCCACGGCGCTGATCGGCGCGAGCGGCAAGGGAGGACTGTTCACCGAATCGGTGCTGACGACGATGGCGCGACTCAACGAGCGGCCGATCGTGTTCGCGCTTTCAAACCCGACGTCGCAAGCGGAATGCACCGCTGCGCAGGCTTGCGCATGGACCGACGGCCGCGCCCTGTTCGCGAGCGGCAGCCCGTTTGATCCGGTGCCGTGCGGCGGGCGCGTACATGCGCCGGGCCAGGGGAACAATTCATTCGTATTCCCCGGCGTGGGCCTTGGACTGCTCATCTGCGGTGCGCGGCGCGTGACGGACGAGATGTTCTTCGCTGCGGCGCAGGCGCTCGCCGCGCGGGTTTCCGAAGCCGATCTGGAACAGGGCCGGATTTTTCCGGCCGCGGCGCGCATGCGTGAAGTGGCCGCTCAGGTTGCCGCCGCGGTCGCGGCGGTTGCTTACGCGCAGGATCACGCCACGAAGCCGCGGCCGCTGGACCTGCGCGCCGCCGCCGCCCGCGTGATGTACGAACCCCGGTATGCGTGAGCCGGCGGTGCGTTGCCGGCTGTCAACGAAGGATTCGATACCCGCGCCGGAATGCCGTCTTGAACTGGTTTGATACAGGTCAAGAAGGTTTTCCCATGGTGGTGTTTAATGGTCGTTAACAAGAAAACTGAACCGGATCTGCATCCATTTTTTGAGGCGTTCGGCAATGCCCAAGAATACTGCTACTCCTGCGGCAACGCGAGGCAGGCCAGGACCGCAACAATCTCAATCGACGCAAACGGCGGCAAGCGCGAAGGTGGCCACACGAAGACGCAGCGCTGAGCCGCAACCGGCCGGCGCGAAGACTGCGCCTGAGCCGCGCCAACAGCTGATTGCACAGGCTGCGTATTTCATCGCCGAACGGCGGGGATTTGCGCCGGGCAATGAACTCGAGGACTGGCTGCAGGCCGAAGCGGAAATCGAGGCCTGCCTGAAAGCCGCGCTGCAATAGAGCGCGCCTTATACGCCGGCGCGTATGAGAATCAAACCGGCGAGCGGCGGCAACATCAGCTCGAGCTGCGCGGGCTGGTCCATCCACGCCCCGGGCACGGCCTCGAGACTTTCGCTGTTGCCGACATCGCTGCCGCCGTAATAGCGCGAATCGCTGTTGAATATTTCGCGGTAGCGTCCCGCGGCCGGAACTCCGATGCGGTAGGCGCGTCGCGGCACGGGGGTGAAGTTGAGCACGATGATGGCGCAGGCACCGCTGCGGTCCCGCCGCACAAAGCTGATCACCGATTGATCGGCGTCATGGCAATCGATCCAGGAGAAACCCTGGTGGTCAAAATCCAGCTCATGCAACGCGCTTACGCTGCGATAGAGCCGGTTGAGATCGCGCGCGAGCTGCTGCACGCCGCGGTGCCCGGGCCGCGCGAGCAGTCCCCAGTCGAGCTCGCGCTGCGAATACCATTCGTCCTGTTGGCCGAACTCATCGCCCATGAAAGCAAGCTTCTTGCCCGGTGCCGTCGCCTGATAGGTGAGCAGCAGCCGCAGATTGGCGAACTTCTGCCAGACGTCGCCGGGCATCTTGGCGAGCAGCGAGCCCTTGCCGTGCACCACCTCGTCGTGCGACAGCGGCAGCACGAAGTTCTCGCTGTAGGCGTAAAGCTGGCCGAAAGTCAGCAGCGCGTGGTGGTAACGGCGGTGCACCGGGTCCTGACGCAGGTAGGCCAGCGTATCGTTCATCCAGCCCATGTTCCATTTCATCGAGAAGCCGAGCCCGCCGACGTAGGTTGGGCGCGACACCATCGGCCACGCGGTCGATTCCTCGGCAATCGTCAGCGCGCCGGGAAACTCGCGGTGCACCATCGCGTTCAACGCGCGGATGAACCCGATGGCCTCCAAATTCTCGCGGCCGCCGTAGCGGTTGGGCAGCCATTCGCCGGGCCGGCGCGAGTAGTCGAGGTAGATCATCGAGGCCACCGCGTCCACCCGCAAGCCGTCGACGTGAAACTCGGCGAGCCAGTAGTGGGCACTCGACAGCAGGAAACTTTGCACTTCATTGCGCGCGTAGTTGAAGACATGCGTGCCCCAGTCGGGATGCACTTTCAGCCGCGGGTCCTCGTGCTCGAAGAGTGCGGTGCCGTCGAAATGCGCGAGCGCAAAATCATCGTTCGGGAAATGCCCCGGCACCCAGTCGAGGATTACGCCGATCCCGGCCTGGTGGCAGGCGTCTATCAGGCCGCGCAGGTCGTCCGCGCTGCCGAAGCGGCTGGTCGCCGCGAAATAGCCGGTCGTCTGGTATCCCCACGATTCGTCGAGCGGGTGTTCGGTGACTGGCATCAGTTCGATATGGGTGTAGCCCATGTCGCGCACGTAAGGGACCAGGTGCTGCGCGAGTTCGGAATAGGTATAGCAGCGCCCGTCGGGGTGGCGGCGCCACGAGCCGGCGTGGATTTCGTAAATCGCAAGCGGCGCATGCAGCCAGTCCCATTGCGCGCGCCGCGCCAGCCATCCGGCATCATTCCAGGCGTGCTGCGACGGGGCGTTCACCCGCGCGGCGGTCGCCGGGCGCGGCTCGAAGCTTCGCGCCCAGGGGTCGGACTTGATCAGCACCGCGCCGCTCGCGCGGTTGCGGATCTCGAATTTGTAGAGCGTCGCGGGCGCGAGTCCGGGCAGGAACAGCTCCCATACGCCGCTCGCGCCGAGGCTGGCCATCGGATGCAGGCGGCCGTCCCAGCGGTTGAAATCGCCGACCACCGAAACGCGCTCGGCGTTCGGGGCCCACACGCGGAAGCGCACGCCGGCGACGCCCTCGCGCGTCTCGACGTGCGCACCCAGCAGGCGGTAGGCCTGATAATTCGACCCCTGGTTGAACAGGTACAGGTCATCGCTCGCCGGTTGCGGGGCAAACGCGTACGGGTCGTGCAGCCGCTCGGTGCGCCCCTGCGCGGTGACCTGCAACGCATACGGCACGGCAGGCGCCGCAGCACCGCGCCACTCGAAGATTCCCTCGGACTGCATGCGCGCGAGCGGCGCGGCTGCGCCATTGGCGTCGAGCGCGATCGATTCCGCGTACGGATGAAACACGCGTATCACCCACGTTGCACCGTCGCGGTGCAAGCCGAGCAGGCGAAACGGATCGTGCTCGCGGGCGGCGATGAGCCGCGAGAAGTCCGGGGCAGGTGTCGCGGTGTCCATGGCCAAAAAAAGTGCCGGCACGGGCCGGTACTGCTATTGTAGTCCCTGGCGGGAGATAACATGATGCGCGAGGAGCGGCGCGTGATCGAAGATCGTCGGCGGGTGCGTCGCGAACCGGAGGCGACACGGTTCGTGAGCCAGCTCACGCGCGACACGGTCGCGCTGGTGCTCGCCGGTGGGCGCGGCACCCGGCTCAAGCAACTCACCGACTGGCGCTGCAAGCCGGCGGTGCCATTCGGCGGCAAATTCCGCATCATCGATTTCACGCTTTCCAACTGCGTTAACTCCGGTATCCGCCGCATCGGAGTGGCAACGCAATACAAGGCCCACAGCCTGATTCGCCATATCCAGCAGGGCTGGAGTTTTCTCGAGGGCCGCTTCGATGAGTTCATCGAGTTGCTGCCGGCGCAGCAGCAAATCACGGCGGCATGGTACAGCGGCACGGCCGACGCGGTGTTCCAGAACCTCGCGGTGCTGCGCCGCCATTCGCCGCAGTATGTGCTGGTGCTCGCGGGCGACCACGTCTACAAGATGGACTACGGCCGCATGCTTGCTTTTCACCTGACGCATCAGGCCGACCTGACCGTGGCCTGCGCGGAGGTGCCGCTCAGGGAAGCCAGCGCTTTCGGCGTGATGGGCATCGATGAGAACGGGCGTGTGATAAGCTTTCAGGAAAAGCCCGCGCAGCCGCAGCCGATTCCCGGCTGGCCGGAGCGGGCGCTGGCGAGCATGGGAATCTACGTGTTCAACGCGCAGTTTCTCTACGAACAGCTGATCCGGGACGCCGATGACTCCCGCTCATCGCATGATTTCGGCAAGGACGTAATTCCGTACATTGCGTCGCGTTACCGTGCCTACGCGCACCGGTTCGCCGACAGTTGCGTGGGCACGAATTCCGGCGGCGAGGCCTATTGGCGCGACGTGGGCACGGTGGATGCTTACTGGGAAGCGAATATGGAGCTCACCAAGGTGGTGCCGGAGCTGAATATGTACGATCGCGCCTGGCCGATCTGGACTTATCAGGAGCAGTTGCCGCCGGCAAAATTCGTGTTCGACGACGAGGACCGGCGCGGCATGGCCGTCGATTCGATGGTCTCGGGAGGCTGCGTCATCAGCGGCGCCGCAGTGCGCCGCTCGCTGCTTTATTCGGACGTGCGGGTCGAGTCCCGCAGCGTGGTCGAGGACTCGGTGGTGCTGCCCAACGTCAGGATCGGCTCCAATGTGGTGCTCAGGCGCACCATCATCGATCGCGGCTGCGAGATTCCGGATGGCACCGTGGCCGGGGTCGATGCGGAGGCCGACCGCCGCCGCTTTCACGTGACCGAAAAAGGCATCACGCTGATCACTCCCGGGATGCTGGGTCAGCACATTTACACCGTGCGGTGAAGGGATGAGCGGCGGCCGGCTCGACGTCATTTTCCTGTGGCACATGCACCAGCCGGACTACCGCGATCATGCGCGCGGCGAGTTCACGCTGCCATGGGTTTACCTGCACGCGTTCAAGGATTACACCGACATGGCGGCGCATCTCGAGCGCCATCCGCAGGTGCGCGCGGTGGTGAATTTCGTGCCGGTGCTGCTCGAGCAGATCGAGGATTACGGCGAGCAGTTCGCCAGCGGCCAGTGGCGCGACCCGCTGCTCAGGCTGCTGGCCGAGCCGGATTTCAACCGGCTCACCGACGGCGAGCGCAAGCTGATAATCGACAGCTGTTTCCGCACCAACCACGCCAGCATGATCGAGCCGTTTCCGCGCTACAGGCGGCTGCGCGATTTGTTCCGCATCGTCGAGGGGCAGGACGAAGCGGCGCAGGCGTATTTTTCCGGCGCCTATCTCGCCGACCTCATCACCTGGTACCACCTCGCGTGGGCAGGTGAGACGGAACGCCGCCACCAGCCGTTGCTCGCGGAGCTGATGACGAAAGGGGAAGGCTACACCACCGATGACCGCAAGCGGCTCGTTGCCCTCATCGGAGAAACCGTGCGTGGCATCATTCCGCGTTACCGCGCGCTCGCCGCGCGCGGGCAGATCGAGCTTTCGACCACGCCTCACACTCACCCGCTCGCGCCGCTGCTGATCGATTTTGCAAGCGCGCGCGAAGCCGAGCCCGCTGCCGGGTTGCCCGGCGCCGGGTGCTATCCGGGCGGCCGCGCGCGCACCACCGCGCAGCTCGAATCCGCGCTCGCGAGCCACGCCGGGCGCTTCGGCGCGCCGCCCGCGGGCGTATGGCCGGCGGAGGGCGCGATTTCCAACGCGTTCCTCAAGCTGATTGCCGGCACGGGCTGCCGCTGGACCGCGGCCAGCGAAAGCGTGCTCGCCGCAAGCCTGCGCCGCGCCGCGCACGAACTGCCATCGCGCGAGCGCTACCTCTATCGGCCGTATCGCGTCGAAAGCGCGCCTGGCATCACCGTATTTTTCCGCGACGAGAAGCTCTCCGACCTGATCGGTTTCGAGTACCGTCACTGGCACGGCAAGGACGCGGCGGCGGACTTCATTGCACGGTTGCATGCGATCCGCCGCCAGGTGCCGGAGGGCGAGACGGCGGTGGTGACGGTCATACTCGACGGCGAGAACGCGTGGGAGCACTACCCGTACAACGGCCATTATTTTTTCGAAGACCTGTACACCTTGCTCGAGGCCGATCCCGGGCTGCGCACCACGACCTGCACCGATTTCCTGGCGCGGCATCCCGACTCCGCGTCCGCGGTGCCGGGCGTGGTCGCCGGAAGCTGGGTCTACGGCACGTTTTCGACCTGGATCGGGCATCCCGACAAGAACCGCGCGTGGGATCTGTTGTGCGCGGCCAAGCAGACCTACGACCTTGTCACCGGCAGCGGGCGTCTGAACGCGCAGGAAGAACGCGCCGCCGCGGCGCAGCTTGCGGTGTGCGAGAGCTCGGATTGGTTCTGGTGGTTCGGCGGCAACAATCCCGCGCAGAGCGTGGCGAGTTTCGACCGCCTGTTTCGCCTCGATCTCGCCAATCTGTACCAGCGCCTCAGGGTCGAGCCGCCGGCGGTACTCGCCGAGGCGGTGAGCCACGGCGGCGGCGAGCCGGAAGGCGGCGGCACGATGCGCCGCGCCGCCTGAGCGTGGGCAGACGCACGGATAACCACGATGACCATCAGTTTGCTGTTCGGCGTCCACGCGCATCAGCCGGAGGGAAACTTTCCCGCCGTGCTGAACGACGCCCACGAGCGCTGCTACCGGCCGTTCCTGCGCACGCTGCACCGTTATCCCGAGTTCCGCTTCGCGGCGCATTTCTCCGGCGGGCTGCTCGATTACCTGCTGGACAAGTATCCCGCGGACATGGCGCTGCTCAAGGAGATGGCCTCGCGCGGCCAGACCGAGATGTTCGGCTCGGGCGACTGCGAGCCGGTGCTGGCGGCCATTCCTCACCGCGACCAGATCGGCCAGCTCGAGGCGCTTTCCGCCAAACTCGAGCGGCATTTCGGCGTGCGCCCGCAGGGGGCCTGGCTCACCGAGCGCGTCTGGCTTGCTACCGCGGTATCCGCGCTGGCCGAATGCGGCCTGCGCTATGCCACCGTTGACGACTATCACTTCATCTGCACCGGCAAAACCGCCGCTGAACTGGACAGCCACTACACCACCGAGGACGACGGCCGCGTGCTCGACGTTTTCCCGATTTCTGAGCAATTGCGCTACCGCCTGCCGTTTTCCCCGGCCGCGGACGCGGTGGCGTACGTGGAGGAACTGGCGCGCCGCGGCCAGTCTGCCGCGATCTATTTTGACGACATCGAGAAGTTCGGCATCTGGCCCGAGACCTACGCCTGGGTCTATGAGCAGCGCTGGCTGGAGCAATTCATCGAGGGCGTGCTCGCCTCGCCGCTGATCCGCACCGAGACCTACCGCAGCTACCACGCGCGCCGCCCAACGCGCGGCATCGTTTATCTCCCGAGCACCTCCTACATCGAGATGAACGAGTGGACGCTGCCCCCGGCGGCGGCAGC
>Ga0080064_1004981_pt1 | contig 16196 bp, 15 predicted proteins | sample Subgrocontami54m_FD_69260 | JGI IMG/M metagenome (GOLD analysis project Ga0080064, IMG submission 69260) | Subsurface groundwater microbial communities from S. Glens Falls, New York, USA - GMW46 contaminated, 5.4 m (SPADES assembly) (version 2) ...
CGCGCCGTCATTAAGGGACCCAAGTCCGGCATTACGCGCATCAACCAGATGGCCGTCTATCCGCCTCGCAAGCTCATCGTCGCCGCGCAGCCCGGCCCCATCGAGGTGATGGAGCCGGAGGGTGCCTACGTCGGTATCTGGAGCATCAACGACAACGGAGACGTCCCGCCGCGGTACGTCATCAACGCCAATGCCAAGACCGGGATGAAGAAGCCTCGCGGCGTCGTCCTCGATCCCAGGCACAAGGAGTTGATCGTCGCCGACATGCGGCTCAACGCCGTCGTTACGTTCTACTTCCCGGAGATTTTCTAGGGAATTTTGATCGCAGGTGTAACCACGGCATGTGTTCCATGCCGTGGTTATCTCTGCGCTGTTAGAGTCTACGCCTTCGGTAAAGCTGCCTACCGCCTCGCCAGATACCCGCTCAAATCCGATTCCAGCTCCGCATAGCTAGTCCGGAAAAGCTGACGCAGCGCATCCGCCATGGTCTTGCCCTGGCCCAGCACCTTCAGCAAGTGCGCCAACTCGTAGGCTCCGTACTTATCCTGGATCAGTGCTACGGCCGCCTGCGATTCCGCGTAGGCCACGGCGGCCTGCACCGTATTGAATTGCATGAACGAGCCTTCCAGCCGGTCGAGCGGTATCTGCTTCGATTGGCCGTAGAGTTTCCCGAGCGTCGCCGCGGATACGGCGGGTTTCTCGCCGCTTTCCACCTGCGCCAGTCCTTCGTTGAACCAGGTCGGGCAGCGCCCTTGCACCTCGCGATGGACAAACGAGTGGACCATCTCGTGCTTCAACACTCGCGAGAGTTCCGCCGTCATGCTGCTCAGGCCCTGAACCGGGACGCGAATCTTCCCGTCGTTGAGCGCGCCCACCCAACCCGGTACGCGCGTGATGTCGGCGAACTGCTGCGCGGGATAGAGGATCACGACGATCGGCTCGCGCGGCGAAAAATCGAGCGCCGCTTCCAGATCCCGATAATGCTGCTCCATCGTCTCCAGGATTTGACGGCTGAAGGATTCCGAGATCTCCGAGCCTTCCCGGCTCAGCGTGAAGTGATTGCTTTGCGCCTGAACGAACTTGCCCTCGACGTCCTCCTCCTTTTCGGTTTGCTCGATCAGCTCCTGCAGCTTCGGATCGGGATGCAATGAGTTCGCTTGCCTCCAGTATCGGTTTGCTCTCTCCGGACCTTCCAGATAGTAGAAGGCGTAGCCGAGCAGCGTCAGCACATAGGGTGACTCGGGCTCCAGGCTCTGCGCCAGGATCAAATGATTGCGTGCTTCGGTATACTGCTGCCGCACGATGTCGAGGTGCGCCGAAAGGATCAACGCGTTCAGGTCTTGCGGCGATAGACGCAGAGCCTCTTCCGCATACTTGCTGGCCGTGCCGGATCGTTGCTGCTGCGCCTCGAAGGCAGCGGCCACCAGATAGGAATTCACCGCGTTCTGGCGCTCCAGTTGCCCCTTTCCGGCCAGGGAGACGACCGATTGGAGCCGCTCCTCGTCGACAACGTTGTTTCGGATCACGCCTTCGGCATCCTTCTGCGGCACGCGGATCTCGACGGCCAGCGCTTTGGTGAACTTACCGCTGGGCGTCTCCACATCGGGCGGGCGCTTGGAAGGCGACGGCGCAGCATCGTTCTTTTCGATCGTCTCAACGAGAGATTTGGGAAGCGAAACCCGCCCGCCTTCTCCCTCATAGAAAACCTTGTCGCCTTCTTCCATGACCGACTCGGCCACGATCCGGCGTCCGTTCTTCAAGATGATGGTATCGGCCCGCGACTTTCCAGCGCCGGGGAACAGCAGGCATGCGAAGGCGAGCAGTGCCGCAAGCGCTTTCCGGCTGCCGCCATTGATTGGACTCTTCGTCATTTATTGCCGTCCACGCTCGCCCACAGATACCATGCCGCCACCGAGCGATACGGCCGCCATCGGCGTCCCAATCGCTCCAGAGTGCGAGCCGCGGGCATGCGCCCGAAACCATAGGCGCGCTGCACGGCTTTCAGTATACCCAGGTCGTTCAACGGCAGCACGTCCGGCCGGCCCAGCGTAAAAATCAAAAACATTTCGGCTGTCCAGCGACCGATTCCCTTCACCTGCGTCAGGTGGCTGACGACATCTTCATCCTCCATGGAGGCCATGCTCCGCAGCCGGAACGAGCCGTCCACGACACGTCCCGAGAGGTCCCGGAGATACGATATTTTTTGCGGCGATAGGCCCGCCGCGCGGAGCCGTTCGTCCGGAGTGCCTTGAATCTCCTCGGGCGTCGGAAAGCGCCGAGTTGGATAGAGCTCACGGAAACGGCCCAGGATCGCCGCCGCCGCGCTGCCTGCTAGTTGCTGATAAACGATGGCCTCGACCAGCGAGCGAAAATAATGGTTGCGCCGCGCCATCGCAAGCTGGCACGGCCCGATGCGGGCGACCAGAGCGGCCATCACCGGATCGGCTCCCGCCAGTTCCGCTGCCGCATTCCGCAGGAAAGGCTCGGTTTTCAAATGTGTCTTGGTATCGAAAATCATGGCGCCTTGATATTCTTATACCGCAATGTAGCATAGTATTTGCGGTGGAAGCTATCCGGCCGAATACGAACAGGCACTCCGGCCTGTCCCGATACAAGCCGGAGGCCTGTACCTACCTGGAGGCTCCAGTGCGAACCGCGATCGCTCTTCTGTTAGGTGTATGGCTGGCCGGAACGCTCCTGCTGGGAGGAGTGGCCTCGGAAAACTTCTTCATGATTGACCACCTGCTCGCGCCCGGCTCCCATCGCTCGTTCCAGCGGGACGCCGCGCAACTGGGTCCGGCCGAGGCGCGCGTCATGCTGCGCTACGTGTCGTCGGAGTTGAATCGGTTTTACTTCAACGTTTGGGGATGGTTTGAACTGGTTCTCGGCGCGCTGCTCCTTCTACTGGCAGCGCAACGTCTGAAACAAAGAAGCATAACCATCGGATTTTCCGCCATGCTAGCGATTGTCGCGGTAATGCTCTTTTACATCACGCCCCGGATAGTCGATGTGGGCCGCAGCCTCGATTTTGTCCCTCGCGATCCGCCTCCGCCCTCGCTCGCCCAGTTCGGCATTCTCCACGCCGCATATAGCATTCTGGACCTCGGAAAGCTCGCGATCGGAATCTGGTTGGCGGTGGTTCTGGTGCGGTCGGAGAGGTCCGCCGTCGAACCGAGCCGCCCTTCGACAGGCTCAGGGCCGTGAGCGAAGTCGAACGGCGACCGAAAGGGAGCGGTCCGCGCCGGCTAACACCCGGAACCGCTCCCTCTCGGTCGCGGCTCGGTTCCCCTACACCAATTTCTTCCCCGGCATCGGCGGCGCGCTCGCCAGCAAAAACTCCACGTGCGAGGATTTCCAATCGGCCTCTTCGCCGAGCCGCGCCAGCACGATCACGCACCCCACCTGTTCGCCGACGGTGCGGAGCATCTCCATCTCGCTGCCCGAGTGCGCGTGCGGCTGGCGATGCTGGACGTTGATGACCCCGACCACCTGGTCGCGGGAGATCACCGGGACGGAAATGAATGCCTCGAAGGTATCCTCGGGGAGGTTCTTGAAGAAATGAAACCGCGGGTCCTTATTGGCTTCGCGCGGTATGGCAACCATGCGGCGCTCCTTGGCCACCCATCCGGTGAGACCCTCTCCCATCTTCAATCGAATCCGCCCGATCTCGGAAGGATGTGGATTGTTCGAGGCGCACAGAACCAGCTCCCCGGAATCGATCAGATAGATCAGGCAGGAGTCGCAGCGCGTGGCTTCGACGACCAGGGCCACGATCGCCTGCAGCACCTCCGGCAGGCTCATCTTGCGCACCATCAGACGGCTGATTTTCTGGAGCATCACCAACTGCTGCTCGGTACGCTCCAGCCGCAGTTCCAGGTCCTGAAGTTTCTTGGTTCCCGCCACGTTTCCTCCGCTCACCGGGATATTCGCCCAGTCTTCCACGATAACCCGGCCAAGCCTTTTGTGAAAGCGAAATCGGATTTGCGAAATCCGAGCCGCCCTTCGACAGGCTCAGGGCCGTGAGCGAAGTCGAACGGCGACCGGAAGGGAGCGGGTCTCCTACGAATCGAAGCATCGCTCCAAGTTGACCGCTCCCTTTCGGTCGCGGCTCGGATGAGGCACAGAAGTTGCAATCAACCCGCGAGCGATTATAATGTTGGTCTCCAATCTATCGGCGGATCGGATCGAAACTAACTGCATCGGGAGGACTGAAGTATGAAGACCGGAGTCGCGCGTCCGCTCACCCTATTGTTATTTCTCTTTGCAGCCGGCTCTAGCATCGCAGCGGCTCAACAGAACGCCCCGCCGGCGGCCCCGGCGCCTCCACCGTTGGTACTGACGAGCACGGCTTTTGCCGACAGCACCCCGTTGCCCACCAAATTCTCCTGCGCCGCCCAGCCCGCCGCAGTGTCCCCGCCGCTCCAGTGGAGCGATGTGCCGAAGGAAACTGTCAGCTTCGCCCTCATGCTTCACGATCTGGAACCGCGTCCGCGCAAGGGTGTCGACGATATTCTTCACTGGATGATCTACAACATTCCCGGCGACGCTCGCCAGCTCCCCGAGGGCGTTCCGTCCGGCGCCCAACTGAAAGACGGTTCCATGCAGGCGAAGAACAACGCCGGAGATCCCAGCTACCGCGGGCCGTGCGCCGGCCCCGGCCTCGCGCATCACTATACTTTCGAGCTGTTCGCGCTGGATCAAAAACTGGATGTGCCGCCCGGCGCCGCTCGCTCCGATGTTTGGAAGGCGATGGATGGCCACATCGTCGGACACGCCGTCCTGATCGGGCTCTTTCACCGATAGCCTCCGCGCCGGCTCTCTTTCTACTTGGGCGGAATTCCGCTCCGATGCGGCATCCGAACCTGCGGCAGACTCTTCGCGTCCATGACCGCGTCTTCCTTGATGAAGCCGTTCAGATGGAGCAGGTACGCCGTCACCGCGTACACCTCGTCCGCCGTGAGCGAACCCGCTTCCTCACCCAGAGGCATGGCCCGTTTGATGTAGTCCCAGATCGTCGTCGCAAACTGACGGCTTACAACCACGCCTTTTTCACCCGCCAGCAGCGGTGCTTTGCCTCCTGAAGGCGGATGCGCGCGCAACGGCCACTGATACTTTCCGTCGGCCCCGTGGCACTTGGCGCAATGTAGCATCCAGACCTTAGCGCCGACTTTGGCTGTCCCGCTTCCCGGCGGAAGCTCCTTCCCCTCGGGTCCGATGCCGGTGTCCCACGCCCGCAGTTCCTCGGCGCTGAGTGTCTTGCCCAGATTATAAGTAGGCATCTGCGCCACCGCCGCGACGGATAAAAGCGCCATCCCCGCCACAACAAAAATCAATCGAAGTAGCATTCCGATCTCCCTTCATAGTCGTTAACAGAAGCTGTTGCAGAATCTCCTGGGAGCCTAGTAAGGGCACGACTTCAGTCGTGCCGATGGAATGGGAGTAAGGGAGGGCTTTAGCCCCTGAGGTCCGTCCTTGGCCCTCAGCGGCTGAAGCCGCATTCCAGAGAGCCTCTGTTCGGCACGGTTAAAACCGTGCCCTTACAATACCTTAAAAACAGGTTATGCAACCGCTTCTAGCCGTTGCAGGACCGATCCTTTCCATCAGGATTGAGACGCACCGCTGCCGCTGACGTACCCGGCACCGCTGGCGGTGTCATGTGAGGCCCGAACGCCGCCTGGTAAACACTCCCATCGCGAGTAATCTTCCAGGGTTGCGTGCCGCTGAACCGCTCGCCAGCGGATTCGCTCGATTTCCACGCCTCCGGATTGTCGCCGAACTTCTTGCGTATTTCCGAGAGCAACACCTGAGTGCGACCGCGTTCGTCCGTGCAGCGCGACTCGATCACGCACTCTTCTCCGTTCCAATTCCACGGTAAGCGAAAGCGCGTGTGCGCCAAACGCAGCACCGGCTCCTGAAGCTGGGCGTCCTTCCACGTGCGGCCGCCGTCGGTGGTTACTTCGACCCTGCGGATGGCGCCCCCGCCGGTCCAAGCCAAGCCGCTGATCTCGTAAAGCCCAGGACCCGGCAACCGTTGACCGCCGGATGGAAACGTGATGAGGGATTTCGGCTCGAACGCGCGTTCCCCGATCATCTTGCCGTCGGGCCCTTCGCGGAATCCAAGATCGTCCTTGGCCATATAGGCCCGGTCCACCACTTTGATTCGCCGCAGCCACTTGACGCTGTTGTGCCCCGCCCAGCCGGGGACGATCAATCGCAGCGGGTATCCGTTCTCGGGACGCACGGCCTCGCCATTTTGCGCGTAGGCCACGATCACGTCCTCCATCGCTTTTTCCAACTGAAAGCTCTTCGCCCGCCTGGCATGTTCGCCGCCTTCCGCGTAAATCCAGCTCGCTCCTTTCTGTACTCCAGCCTCCTTCAGCAACAGAGAGAGCAGCACTCCGGTCCATTCCGCGCAGGAGGTCGCGCCATGCATCATCTGCGCCGTTTCATGGAACTGGATGAAGTTCCGTTCCAGCAGGCCGCCGTTCCCGGTGCATTCGAGCCAATGAATCCGGGATACCGAGGGCAGGCGCTGCAACTCCTCTAGCGTGAAAATCATCGGCCGGTCCACCATTCCGTGGATCACCAGACGATGTTGCCGCGGGTCGATCTCCGGCAGAGGATACGGTGCGCTGGCGTCCACGAAGTAATGCAGCGGGTTGGGTGTGATGATCCCCTTCAAGTCCTGCAGCGGAGTCCTCGACGGCGCGAAGATCAGATAGGGAGTAGTCTCCGGCGTCGTATCCTTCGGCTGGATGGGCCAGCGCGATAATGTCTCGAACGGGGAGCGCTCGCCGTAGGCGCGGCTGTCTTTGGAGAGCGCCTTTTGTGCTGGGGAGGATTTTTCGGAGCCGACGGTCTGTCCGCTCACGGACGTTATCGCTCCCACGGCCAATCCGGCGAGCGCGGCGCCTTCCCTCAGGAATCGTCGACGGCTGCTTTCTTTGGAATTCATCATTCACCTCCTGGGATCTTCCGCCGCCCATTTTACGCCAATTTTCCACCAGCGCACCGTCCTACTTGTATGAACAGGGGAAGCTGGCGTATGCTGTCGGGCAAACCAGAAGCGCTCCGTCGTAGATCCCGGTTCGGTTCTGCGATGGGCAACGGTTTCAACAGAGTTTTCCGGGCGGGAGATGTAACGATGCCAAGAATGAAATTTTTTGAAGCGATCCTTCTCGTCCTCGGGGCGATTCACCTTCTGGCGAGACCGGCCTCTGTTGCGGCACAATTCTCTTCGTCGGCGACAACCACCGTAGGGGTGAGCACAAAGGAAGCAGGCGCCGGCGAAACGTTCAAGGCGAGGCTTACCACGGTGCCGATCGATGCGACCATGATGTTGAAAATTGCGGGGTCCGGATCGCTCACGGCGGTGCTGGCCGGCAAGAGGCTCACCATCAACGGAACGTTCGAGGGCCTGCGCTCGCCCGCCACGGTCGCGCAGGTTCACCGAGGGCCTAAAGGCATTCGCGGCCCGGTGGTCTTGGACCTGATCGTTTCGAAGGCAACGAGTGGCTCCATCAGCGGCTCGCTCGAGCTGACCCCGCCGCAGATCGACGACCTCAGGAATGGCCGCCTCTACGTCCAGATTCACTCCGAGCGAGCCCCCGACGGCAATTTGCGGGGCTGGCTGTTGCGGTAGGTGTTAGGTGAAAGGTGTTAGGTGCAAGGTGTCAGGAGCGGAGGAAGTAAACCTTATGTGTGTTGCGAATCTCCGAAACCGGAAACCTAAAACCTAACACCTTTTACGAGGAGCTGACGATGTTCAAATCGAACGCATATCGACTTCCGGCGGGTGCAGCGATGGGAGCGATTATAGCCCTGCTCGGCATTGCTATTGCGGCTGGCCAGCAGCCCTCGGCGACCGGTATCTACACCGCGGAGCAATCGAGCGCCGGACGCGCCGCCTATCAAGCCAACTGCGCCGGCTGTCACCAGACCGATCTCCGAGGCAGCGGCGAAGCACCTCCTTTGGCGGGCAGCAACTTCATGAATGCCTGGAGCGGACGCACCGTGACCGACTTGTTCGATTTCATCCGTACGTCCATGCCGCTTGACAACCCCGGATCGCTCGCAGAACAAGCATATGTAAATCTCGTCGCGTATATTCTCCAGACCAACGGAGCGACGCCCGGCCCCCGACCACTCACGCCAGCGGCGGCGGTCGCAATCGGCTCAGTCGCAAAAGGCCAGGCAGCTTCCGCGCAGCCGCAAACCGCGCCGCAACCTCCAACCGCACAGGCTCCCCTGCCGGCGCCCGAGTCACCCCGCGGCCTCACTGTCACGGGCGAAGTGAAGAACTACATCCCGGTCACCGACGAGATGCTGCTCCATCCCGATGGCAGCGACTGGCTGATGATCCGGGGAAACTACCAAGCATGGAACTACAGCCCGCTCGCCCAGGTCACACGCGCCAACGTGCAGGACTTGAAGCTCGCCTGGGTCTGGGCGATGAACGAGGGCGGATGGAACGAGCCGACTCCTCTCGTTCACAACGGCATCGTCTATCTGGTAAATACCGGCAATGTCCTGCAAGCGCTCGACGGCCGCACGGGCGAGCTGATTTGGGAAAATCGCATTGGTCCCGATGCGCCGGGCGCCGGCAATGCTGCCATGCGCAATCTCGCCATATATCAGGACAAAGTTTTTATGGCGACCACCGACGCGCGGCTGCTGGCGCTCGATGCGCGCACCGGAAAGGTGGTATGGGAATCCGTCGTGGCCGACCACTCCAAGGGCTTCGGCAATTCGAGCGGACCGATCGTGGTCCACGGCAAGGTCCTCCAGGGCACCAACGCCTGCGACCGCTACAAGGAGAAGGAGAGCGACCAGGGCTGCTTCATCACCGCCTTCGACGCCGCCACGGGCAAGCGGCTCTGGCGCTTCAACACGCTGGCGCGGGAAGGCGAGCCGGGCGGCGACACCTGGGGCAAGCTCCCGAACATGCTGCGCGCCGGCGGCGAAACATGGATCACCGGCAGCTACGATCCCGAGCTGAACCTGACCTACTGGGGCGTGGCGCAGGCCAAGCCGTGGATGCAGGCCAGCCGCGGCACCAAGGTCCAGGATCGGGCGCTCTATACCAGTGCGACGCTTGCCCTCAACGCGGACGACGGCAAACTCGCCTGGTATTTCCAGCACGTAGCGGGCGAGACGCTCGATCTCGACGAAGTGTTCGAGCGCGTCCTGGTGGACGACGGCAGCCGCAAAGCGGCGTTCACCATCGGAAAGGTCGGTCTGCTCTGGAAGCTTGACCGCAAGACCGGCGAATTCCTGGGCGCCCACGAAACCGTCTTTCAGAACGTCTTCACTGCAATCGATCCCAAGACCGGCATGCCCACCTACCGCGCCGACATCGGCGAGCAGCGCGTTGGCGAGTGGATACCGTCGTGCCCCGGCACGCAGGGCGGACACGATTGGCAGGCCATGAGCTACCATCCGGGAACCGGGTTGCTCGTCATCCCGCTCAGCCAGAGCTGCATGGAGATGTCCGGGCGTCAAGTCGAATTCAAGGACGGTTCCGGCGGCACCTCCGGCGACCGCCTCTTTTTCGAGATGCCCGGAACGGACGGCAACGTCGGCAAGCTCGCCGCCTACGACGTAAAAACCATGAAGGAAGTCTGGAGCCGCGAGCAGCGGGCCTCATTCCTGACCGCCGTGCTTTCCACCGGCAGCGGCCTCGCGTTCGTCGGCGATATCGACCGCTACTTCCGGGCTTATGACGTGAAGACCGGCGAGGTGGTCTGGCAGACGCGGCTGGGGACTTCCGTACAGGGGTTTCCGGTAACGTTCAGCATCGGCGGCAAACAATACATCGCCGTCTCCACCGGACTCGGCGGCGGCAGCCCGAGGAATGTGCCTCGAACCATCATGCCCGACGTTCACCACCCGCTCACCGGCAATGCGCTATATGTCTTCACGCTGCCGGAGAAGCAGTAGCGCGCCCTGCGTCGATTCGGTCGGCGTCCTCCGGCTTTGGGTACTCGATTGCCGCCGCCGGCTTTGTACCACCCCCTTGCCGGCAGACTCATTTTTTGGGTAGTGTCTTACTTTGAATTTTCTGGACTGTAAGGGCACGGTTTCAACCGTGCCGCAACGGCGAATCTCACAGCGGTTTTAACCGCTGAGGGAGGACCTCAGGGGCTAAAGATCCGGTTGGAGGCTGGCTTGTTCGGCATGGCTGAAGCCATGCCCTTACGTCAAACCGAGACACTACCCATTTTTTTGGTTTCTTTTTATCGGATTTCTGGTTACAATATCTTGATCAATCTTCCCCCAGGCGGGGGTACCGAAACGAGGAGAGAACAACAATGAAGCGAAATGGGAATTTCCTGTCCATGTTAGTCATGGGGGGAGCTTTGATGATTGGCGGGCTGATGTTGAGCCAGGTCTCGCACGCGCAGGGAAAGTCATGGGAAGGCACCGTTAGCGACGCCATGTGCGGAGCGAATCATAGCGGAAAGCCTGCCGACAAGTGCACCATGGGCTGCGTGAAAAAGGGCAGCGACTATGCCCTCGTCGTCGGAGACAAGGTCTATACGCTGAAAGGCAAAACGGAAGGTCTCGACAAGCTGGCTGGCGCGAAGGCCAAAGTGACTGGCAAGATGGACAAAGATACCATCACCGTAGAATCGGTCGCAGCCGGAAGCTAATCCAACCGAAAATCCACTGTCACGTTTGATTTACGGCGGCCATGTCCGTGGTGTGTAACCGCGGTTATGGCCGCTTTTTCTATTTGCGAACGCCGTGCCTTGCCGGGAGGTTTTCGAAGGATGGGCGAAACGCTCGCGACGCAGGCGGTCTTCCTCACGGGCGGCACCGGCTATATGGGCCGCCGGTTGATTGCGAGGCTCCTGGAACGGGGCCACGCCGTGCGCGCGCTGGTGCGTCCAGGCTCGGAGAGGAAACCGGGTTTGGAGAGAAGCGGTCCCGCCGTCTGCACCATTGTTGTAGGAGATGCTCTCGACAACGCTTCGTATTCGGCGCAAGTCCCGCCCGCCACCACGTTCGTCCACCTTGTCGGAGTCTCCCACCCCAGCCCTTGGAAGGCGGAACAGTTCCGCGCCGTGGACTTCGTTTCCGCCCAAGCCGCCATCGCGGCCTCGTTTGATGCCGGCATCCGCCATTTTGTCTATGTCAGCGTGGCACATCCCGCCCCGGCCATGAGGGCCTATATCGAAGTCCGCTCCGAGTGTGAAGCGCTGATCCGCGCGAGCGGGTTGAACGCAACCATTCTGCGCCCCTGGTATGTCCTGGGCCCGGGCCATCTCTGGCCGTATCTCCTCTTGCCTGTCTATTGGCTCTTCGAGCGTCTGCCCGCCACGAGCGATGGCGCCAAGCGGCTTGGTTTAGTGACGCTCGATCAAATGCTCGGCGCGCTGGTGGCCGCCATTGAAAACCCATCCGAGGGCGTGCGCGTTTATGAGGTACCCGATATACGGCGGCTCGGAACCGTGCCGTCAGGATTGTGATAGAGCGGTACAAACGGATTTGGCTGCTGCAATATCCTCGCTCTTTTCTCTATCCCCCGTTTCCTGCATGGGTTTTTCGCATTTGTTTCTTGCCCGGATTTTTTACCAAGCGCGACACACCGCCGAGCTTTCTTCTGGCTGGTTCTGCGGTCACCAATTCATTCCACCCGCGCGGCAGCTCATCGCCTCTTACCGGAGGATTCCCCTTTCCTGCGCGACGCAGAATTCGCAGCGTCTCGCCACGGTCGGCGCGGCTGGACCTCTCCCGGAAATACTCCTCCGTACGTAAGGCCGAGAGTTTTTCCGCCACTGCCACGTTGATCAACTGGTTCAAAGCCACTCCTTCTAGTTGCGCTGTTTTGCGTGCTTCTTCCAGCAACGAAGGTTGCAGCCGCAGTGCAAAATTGCTCCGTCTCATGACATGGATCTCCTAATCCGTTCCAGCGCCATTGCCGGAAGGATCACGCCAAAGGCAAACCTCCGGCGCGCCTCACTAGAGCAGTTCTCGAGATGGTGTAGACCAACCCAGAACGCTCGTCGGAAGCCCCGGTAGGGGCGGCAGACACTAGCCCACGGCGCAAGCCGTGGGTAAGCAGCGCAAACAGCCGACCAGCCCCGGAAGGGGCGAAAGACATCTCGCGGGATTATCTGTCGGCCCTCCGGGGCTTATCGCCTCCTCCGCGGTAAACCCATGGCTCACGAGTCTGTGTGAAAACCTTGATATGTCGTCAGGGCACGACTTCAGTCGTGCCGTAAAATCAATGCTTGTAACGCGGCTTTAGCCGCTGAGGTACGTCCTTCGGGGTTATCACACACACTCTCACGCCATGGGCTAGACTCTGTCGCTCCTCCGGAGTTACGAGCGGAGTCCATCCGACTCCCACTTTCAATTGCACCCGAGGAGAAATCAGCTTCAGTTCTCGCTGGGGCTGCGTGATGCGGTTTTTTTTAGGGACTGCCCCACGGTGGAAGGAGGTTGCCGTGGCGAGTGCTTGCCCGCGCTATTTCTTCATCGCCGCGTAATGCTCCACGATCTGCGTGGCCGCCTTCAGGCTTACATCGCAACTCGTGTCGTTGACTCGGCACTGGGCCAGCGTCAAGCCGCAACTGCAAATGCACTTCTGCTCGTTGAGCTGGCGCAGGACCGTCTTCTTCTGCTCGGGAGACAGCTTCGAGAAATCGACGCCGGGAAGCTCGGTCGCGTTCTGGGCATTGCTGAGAAAGACCTGACCCTGGTCCTCGAAGGTTTCGACCTTCGCCTGAACGGGCATCTGCAGCAGCACGCGAATCTCCGTCTCGTAAAGAGCCGGATTCCGCAGCCCGATGTGCTTCTGCACCACGCGTCCGTTGGTATCCACCAGGAATGAAGTGGGCAGTCCCATCACGCCGCCGAATTTCTGCTCCAGCTCCGGCGTGGAAATGGCGACCGGATAGTTCATCTTGTGTTGCAGCACAAAGCTCTTCACGTCCGCCACCGGGCCGGTGTCGTTGGAGAAGCCCACGATCTGGAGCTTCCCTTCATACTTCGCCTGAAGTCGAATCAGATCGGGCAACTCTTCGCGGCACGGCGGGCACCACGTGGCCCAGAAGTTCACCAGGATTACTTTGCCGCGCCAGGCGTCCGATGAGAGCGCGCGGCCCTCGATGTCCTGGACCGTGAATTGCGGCATGGGCACAGGATTCTTCACAAATTTGACGGTCGCGACCTCGCCGCCGGAACTGGTTGGGGCGCCCGGCTCCGAGCCGCCGGCCTTCGCGTCCGCCGCCGCGGTTGGCGGTGGTTGCGACCCATACCGGCGGATATCCCTCACTCCCAGGAACAGCAAGATCGCTAGAGCGAAGACGACTACCGAGATGAGGATCGCTTTGGTCATCCGTTATCCAAAAACTTCCGTATTGTTCCGCGCCAGGGCACGCTGAGGTTTCGCCTCATTATACGACAGATGCGGTGAAACGCGCCGGTTCCCGGCGAAATCCCGGATGAATTTCCTGTCGCTGGCAGCCTGACTCGCGGCTTTCCTGGCAACTCCGTCCATCCTACGACTTGAAGCTGTCTCATAAATGGACTTCTTGTGGCAACCGAAAGGGCACGGCTTCAGAGTGTGTGTGAAAACCTCGATTTTACGTCAGGGCACGACTTCAGTCGTGCCGTAAAATCAATCCTTGCAGCGCGGCTTTAGCCGCTGAGGTGCGTCCTTTGGAGTCACATTCTTCAGCCGTGCCGCTAGAGCGCCCTAAAAATATGGGCTTCAGCCCCTGAGGGTTCTTTCTTCTTGGCCCGTTGCGTCCTGTCGCCCATTTATGAGACAAACTCTAGTGCATTTTCATAAGTGGCGTAGACCATCCGAGCCGCGACAGTAATGGAGCGTCCACCCAGCGATGATTGGCCACCCAGCGCTTCGTGGTGGCTCTTTAGCGTGAACCAGAGAAAAAACCCACGACACAAAAAACGTGCCGTGGCTACGGGCGTGATCTCCTAGGACGGTTGAAGGAGATCACGCGTTCCCATCAGCACGCGGCCCCGAAGGGGGCCGACCGTGAATAGTCCCGCAGTGCGGGATTTCAACCTACGGAACCACGTGCCACCCGATCCACATCAACCCCGCAGGGGTTGACTTTAACGGTCCGCATTCTTCCGCTTCCGGGACGCGGCTGCACCACGATGGGGCATCTCCCGCAAGGGCACCAAGAGGTACCCACGGCATGCCGTTTATGCCGTGGGTACTTTCCGAGAATTGTCCACAATAGACGTGCCGTGGCTGCCCGCTACACCGCTTGAAACGCAGTATCAATAGTGGTATCGTCTCCTATGGGGCGAGTCGCCAAGATCCTGGAAGCGATGAGACGCAATGCTAAAGGGATTCGCTTCAGCGACCTATGTGCCGTTTGCGACGCTTACTTTGGCTCGCTCCGGCAAAACAGGTCCAGTCATCGAGTCTATCGGATGCCGTGGCCTGGCGATCCCAGGGTCAACATCCAGGAGGACAAAGGTTTCGCGAAAGCGTACCAAGTCAAACAAGTGCTCAATGCCATCGACAAACTCGGCGGGAAACATGAAAATAAAAAATGATCATTATACCTATCGTGTGACTTGGTCCGAAGAAGACTCCGAGTACGTGGGCCTCTGCGCCGAATTTCCCAGCCTCAGTTGGCTGGCGCGGAGCCCCGAAACGGCCCTCCGAGGCATTCGCCGCGTCGTAGCGGAAGTTGTGGCGGACATGAAAAAAAGGCGGGAGCCGGTTCCGGAAGCCGTTGCCTCCAGACGCTACAGCGGCAAGTTTCTGGTCCGAGTTCCCCCGGATATCCATCGCCGTCTCGCCACGGAAGCGGCCGAGGCCGGAGTGAGCTTAAACCGCTTGGCCAGTGCCAAGCTCACTCAGTAGTGGAAAAGCCGGGGGGATGATTCTCAAACTTCAATCGGCCAGAGGTAGCCACGGCATGCCGTTTATGCCGTGGGTCTTTAGCGTGAACCAGGAAAAAACCCACGACACAATAAATGTGCTGTGGCTACCCGCACACCGGCCCCGAAGGGGCCGGCCGTGAATAGCCGTAGGTTTCAACCTACGGAACCACAACCACCCGATTCAAATCAACCCCGCAGGGGTTGACCTTGAAGGCCCGCATTCTTCCGCATCCCCGAAGTTTTTTTCACCCCCGGATTGATGACTCTCGGCAAGGGTACCAAGCACAGCGCTTCCAGCAATGAATCCTCCACCACCATGACGTGACAACCCCGTCCTCCCGGCTGCCAGCCTCGCAAACGCCCGGTCCGCAACCAATCGTGTATCGCTGCCGGACTCTTCCCGGCACGGTACGCCGCCTCCTTGACCGTAATCGTCTTCTCAAGCTGGAACGTGGGCCGCTGCGGAACATCCGCCGCCGGGGCCGAATCCCCCGCCGCTTCCGAGACCGCGTTGTTGACACGTTGACGAGCAGTATCACAGGAAAATCGCTGCGATGATTTATCAGTACGATTGTGGGATTCCCCCACCGGCAGACGCGGCGTCCCCGGTTTCTTAGTAAGACTGCATGACTGCGCTACCATAATTTCCTCCTATTTTCGATCCCAATTCCCAACCATCGAACTAAGAAGCTGTTGCAAACTTTCTTTGAGAACCCCGTAAGGGCACGACTTCAGTCGTGCCGAAAATACCGCAAATTAATATCGGCTCTAGCCGCTGAGGTACGTCCATTAGAGCTATCGCACACACTCCGCAACCTCCGTTGCAACGCACGTCGCCGGAACCGAAGCCGGCCGCGCCGTTTCGACGCGATACCAGAACTCGTCGCTCTCGCGCAAGCGAATCCCCGGACATCCGCCCAACTCTTGCGGCGCGGCATTTGTTCCGTTCGAAGCGTTCGCCCCCTGTCCCGCCACGAGGGCCGAGCGAATCGCCTCGCGATCGATCTCCGTCCGCACGCGGAGAAATCGCCCCAACCCGTGCGCCTCGAGCCACCGCTCGGCGGCAGCGGCATCCTCCACCACCAGGCTGCGCGAATGCCGTGTGCCCAGTTGTCCGAAAGCCAGCTCCACGGACTTGCGTCCCAGGGCCAGCACTTCGTCGCGGTGCGCCCAATAAAAACACTCGATCTGCCGCTCCAGCTTTTCCTTCTCGCTCGCGACGGGCCGGCTCGATTCCAGCCATTGCTGCTTCAGCACCGCCACCTTTTGATCGAACTGATCGCGCAGCAATCGGTTCTGCCGTTCCAGTTCGCCCAGGCACG
>Ga0080064_1004989_pt1 | contig 16181 bp, 10 predicted proteins | sample Subgrocontami54m_FD_69260 | JGI IMG/M metagenome (GOLD analysis project Ga0080064, IMG submission 69260) | Subsurface groundwater microbial communities from S. Glens Falls, New York, USA - GMW46 contaminated, 5.4 m (SPADES assembly) (version 2) ...
GCTTTGTCTCCCCGGGACGTTGGTCGAAATCGGATTGAACTCGCCGCGATACTCCAGCGGCGCATCCGGCTTCATGTCGAAGGTGTCCTGGTGTCCGCAGCCGCCGCTTTGCCATAACAGGATCACCGAGATATCTTTTTTGGGTTTATCGGCGGTGGAGGCGGCGCGCAGAAAGCCCGGCAGATTGATCCCCAACGCGCCGAGCGAGCCGATGCGCATGAAATCGCGCCGGCCAAAAATGTCAGTGTGGTTATTGATCCGCATAGCTGTTAATGATTGTAGAGGAATTCCTTGCTGCTGAGAAGGGCCCAAAAGACGTCCTCCAGGCCAACCCGGGCGCTGGAGGCTTTTGCCACGGCGGCCAGCGCCGTCTTCTGTTCCTCCGCATCCGGAAAGCGGCTGAGCGTGGCCAGGTACATCTCCTCCACCGCCTTGCCGGCCGGCAATCCGGAGCGGACCCATTTTTCCAGGTTCCCGCGCGGATCGGTCAGCTTGGGTTGAATCGAATCGCTCGACACCAGGTGCAGGGCCTGGTTCAGTGTCGGCGTGTTCTTACGTTCGCAAATCAACTGGCGCGAAGGCCGGTCAAAGACGTCCAGGAAATAGGATACGATTTCGGGGTCCGGTATCTGCATGGCCCGCGTGCCCGGGTAGAGCGAAACAAACTCGTCCGCGCTTCCGGTGGCCAGTGCGATGGAATCCATCAGCGGCTCCGCGCCCAGGCGTTTGGGATAGTAGCGCGAATAGGCCATCTTATCTTCCTGGTTTCCGGGAACCGGCACAGCCGAGCTTTGATAGGTGCGCGAGGCGGTCATACGCCGGATGAGGTGGTGCAGGTCGAATCCGTGCGCGGCGAAATCGCGCGCCAGCTCGTCCAGCAACGGTTCATTCGTGGGCGGATTGGTGGTCCGGAAGTCGTCCACCGGCTCCACAAAGCCACGTCCGAAAAAGTTGTGCCACATGCGGTTCACGATGGACCTGGCAAAGAACGGATTTTCCGGGGAGGTAAGCCAGTCGGCCAGTTGCTCGCGCCGGTCCACAAAATCGCCGTCCTGGAGATACGGGCCGCCGAGCGCTTTGGCCGCGTAGACGCGTTTTGTGTCCGGATTCTGGAACTGCCGCGTGAAGTCGAGATAGAGAATGCGCTCATTGTTACGCGGCCCGGCTCCCTTGTAGCGAACCTGGGAAAACACCGCGGCCATCCCGTTAAAGTCGTCCTGCGTCCATTTTTCCAGCGGATGGTTGTGGCACCGCGCGCACTCAATGCTGACGCTCATGAACAACTGGCTGGTCATGGAAGCCAAGTCCAGTTCCTTGCGCATCAGCGGATAGTAGCTGGTGGCCGGAGCGTCGTACATATTGCCTGTGCTCACCAACAGCTCGCGGGCGAACTTGTCATAGGGCATGTTCTCCCGGAACCGGTCATGCAGCCAGCGCGAGAATGTGTACGGACCCTTGTTGTAGAGCAGTTGCCGCGTGTTGCTCAAGTGGTCGCCCCAGTAGATGGCCCAGTAGTCCGCGTATTCGGGGCGGCGCAGCAGCCCGTCCACAAGTTTGGCGCGTTTGTCCGGCGAGCGGTCCGCCAGAAACTTTCTTGCCTCCTCCGCTGTCGGAATCAGGCCGATGATGTCCAGCGATGCCCGGCGCAGGAACGTCGCATCGTCGGCCAGCGGTGAGGCAGGGATGCGCAGCGCATGCAGCTTCGCGCCGGCATGCCGGTCAATGAAATTGAACTCCTCCAGCCTCGCGGGGCTGCTGTTGCCGGCCATTACACCCACCTTCACTGCCGCGGTGACGCCCGGAGCGCGTACGACGATGGCGGTCTCACCGCCGCGCAGCGCTTTGACTACGCCAGCTCTCGACACGGCCACAATGGTGTCGTCGTTTGGGCTGAACTGCGCCAGATGCGTGATGTCGCCCTCGGTGCCGTCGCTGTAGCGGGCCTGTACCAGCAACTGCCGGCTGGCGTCCTTGCCGGACAGGACGTTGGTTTCGGGCAGCACATGAAGCTGCGTGATGCGGCGGTCTTCCAAGGGATTCCGCTTGGCGCCCGCCCTGATCCAGGCTGCCAGCGCCGCATAGTCGGGCGAGTCCTTCCGGAGCAGTTTGCCGCCGCCATGCTGCACCTCAAAGGACGGCTTGCGCAACAGCAGGCTGTTTTCCGGGTTGGCGCGATCGAGCCGCCGGCCCTCGTGAGCGGTGGTGATCATCAGGTAGTCGGCTTCCGGATCGTAGCCGAAAAGGGACAACTTGAAACCGTTCTGCCCATTCAAAGCGCCGTGGCAGGATCCGCCGCTGCATCCATACTTGGTAAGGACCGGCAGGATGTCGCCGGCGAAGCTGGTGGGCATGGCGGCCTCCGCCTTCTGCACCAGGGCCGTCGTCATCGCCCTCACGCCCTGATAGCGCGCCTGGATCGGTGCGCCCCCATCGGAGACGGCGCGTAACGTTGCTCCTTGCTCCATCAGCGCCACGGCGGGCTTGTCGGAAATCAACACCGCTTCGCTGGTCACGTCCGCCGTCGAGCCGTCCGCATAACGGGCAATCACAACCAGCCGCTGCGTCGCGTTCTTGCCAAACAACAACGGGTTGGCCGGCAGGATGGTCAACTGAGTGACCGCCGGAGCGGCCTCAAGCAAAATCGCAGTCATCAAAAGGCAGGTGAGTCTCATGTTTCAATCCACTAACAAAGAAATTTTCGGCGCTTCCTGGCTTTGACCCGCAGCCGCGCCCACGATCGCCACCCGGGATGCGCGTCCCAGAGCCGCATCCGGGCTGGCATGGAATCTCAGCACAGCGCCTTCCATGCCGGAAGACACAGTCTCCATCCGAACACCTTTGGGAAGGTTGACGGATTCATAAGTGATGGCGCTCTCAAAACCAGGCTGCCGCCGGACCATCACCTTCAGCTCCGCTGTTCCACTGCGCACCAAATTCAGATTGGTGGCCGCATTTTCCAACGAAAACAAGGGCTTCTCGGCCACCACCAGCGCGGCGCGGTCCACACGAGCGAACGTGGCGCCTTCCCCGCCTCCACTGGAGATCCTGGCCGATCGCCACGCCGGTCCCTGTGCCTGCGAAGCCATCACTTCGATGGCCGCATAGGTTCCGGCCACCGCCCCGGCGGCCTTCAACTCAATCTCCCCGGAGTTGGTCCCGGCAGCGATCCGCGCCGGCTTTGCCTCGACACCCGCCGGCAACCCGTTCACCACCAGATCCAGTTCTCCCGCAAAATCATCCTGGCGCACGGCATTCACTTTCCACTTCTTCGTTTCCCCGGGATAAAGGAAAGGTTGATCGGTGGAAAGCATCAACTCCACCGACGGCTGCGGATGCGTCACCAGCAGTTGATAGGGGTAGTTTTCCCCCGTCACTGCCGAAAGATTGCGCATTTCCACGGTGTACCGGCCGGCCTTTTCAAACTTGTGCCGGATGCGGGAATCCTTATTGAACGCCTCCCCGGCAATGTTGGCGTCGTCGTTGAAGGCGATCACTTTTCCCTGCGCATCCAGAATTCGCAGCAGGGAATCGACGGGCGAACCGAACCGCTGCGCCTTCACCTCAAACACCAACGTCTGTCCGGCTTCGGCCTGAAAAGGGAACCTTTCCGGCTGCCGGTAGCGGGCGGTTCCCGTGATCGACACCGGGATCGTCAAATCAGTCCCCGCCGTGTGGACCGGCGTCGCATCCACCAGTAGGGTGGCCGGATTGGACATCCCGCGGCTGTCCCAACGCACCACATGTGGGCCGGGCTTTGCATCCCCTCTGACCCGCAGGTGGACCAAAGCAGAATTGCCCCGCGCCTGCAGCACGCGCCCTTCCAGGGCCTCTGTCTCGAAGGCCAGCTTTGCGTTGGCATCCGACAAACCATCTCCAAAAAGCGTCACCTCCGTTTCGCTGCCCGGAGCCAGGCTGAGCGGGGAGATGGTCTGCAGATAGGCGGCCTGCCGCACATCCAGTTGATAGCTGAAGCTTGGATCATTGCGCGTGTGTGATGGCTGCACCACGACAACGTAATCACCCGCCTGTTGGAAAGTGTGCGCGAAAAATGGATCCCAAATGAAGTGATCCTCAACATACTCCAACCGCCGGCCTTGTCCGTCCAGCAGAATCATCGCCGCGTCCAGGCTATTGCCGTTTCGGGCCGAGCGCAGATCGAAAATCCAACGCTGGCCGGCCTCGGCATGAAACCGGAAGAAATCGAAATCGGAATCCTGGTCCAGACGCGCGTTGATCGTCACCGGCACGTCGATCCGCTCGGCCTCTTCCAATCGCGAATTCGGTTCCTTTTCGTTGTGATGCCGCTGGTCCCCGACACGGAACAACATCGGACCCGATGCGCCGCGCGGGCTGATCACCCGGAAATAGTGTTCGGCCAACGCCGCCCCCGCCGCAATCTCAAATTGCAGCAAAGCCCTGGTGAGCGAGACTTCCAGGATGCGCCCGGTGATGGAAAGGTCAAGAAACACCACTTGGCTGGCCCGATCAAGGTGCTCGCCCAAAATCTCCACCGGCAAGCTCGCCCCGGCTTGCCAGCCCTGCGGAAAGACGCGGGAAACCACCGGCAGACGGTGCTGGACTTCGGCGGGTTTCGCCTCGGGTTCATCGGCCATCGCAGGCAGCGCGAGAGCGAGCAGAATCAGGGCCTGTTTCACTTTGCTATGATTGTTGTCCTTTGAATGAAATCCTATCATGAAACATTTTTCCATTGCGGTGATTCCCGGCGACGGTATTGGCAGGGAAGTGATTCCTCCGGCTATTGAGGTGCTGGAGGCATGCGGACGCCGGTTTGATCTGGCTTTTGAGTGGCGTCATTTCGACTGGAGCGCGGACTACTATTTTCAGCACGGCCGCATGATGCCCGCCGGCGCTCTGGAGCAGTTGCGCCCGCACGACGCCATTCTCCTCGGCGCTGTGGGCCATGTTGATCTTCCCGACAACGTGACGCTCAACGGCCTGCTGCTACCCATACGCCGCGGATTTGATCAGTACGCTAATGTGCGTCCGGCGGTGTTGTTCAAAGGGGTCGCCTCGCCGCTGGCGGGCCGCAATGCGGGCGACATCGACATGGTGGTGGTGCGCGAGAACACGGAAGGCGAATACGCGCAGATCGGCGGATTCCTCTATCATCAGATGCCGGAAGAGGTGGCCGTGCAGACCTCGGTTTTCACCCGCCACGGCTGTGAACGCATCATTCGATACGCCTTTGAACTGGCCCGAAAGCGCAACAAAAAGCGGCGCGTGGCCTCTATTACCAAGTCCAACGCGCAGGGCTTCAGCATGGTGCTCTGGGACCGTACGTTCCAGGCTGTCGCCGCCGAATTTCCGGACATCGCCACCGAATCCCTGCTGGTGGACGCCGCCGCGATGAACTTTGTCCGCCGCCCTCAAACCTTCGACGTCGTGGTTGCCTCAAACCTTTTCGGCGATATCCTGAGCGACCTTTCGGCGATGGTTACCGGCAGCATCGGCCTGGCCGCGAGCGCGAACCTGGACCCGTTGCGACGTCATCCATCCATGTTTGAACCGGTCCACGGAACGGCGCCCGACATCATCGGCAAGGGCGTCGCCAATCCGCTGGCCACCTTTTTCTCCGCCGCTATGATGCTCGATCACTTGGGCGAAATTGAAGCCGGCCAAGCGGTGGAAGCAGCCATTGCCGCGGCGCTGGCAAGCGGAAAGGCACTATCGCCTGACCTGGGCGGCTCGGCGACGACGAGCCAGGTGACCGGCGCAGTGCTCGCCCATCTCGCTCCCTGACCTCGCTCGCGAGGTATATATACTATAATTCCAACACGCTTGCGGGCTTGATCACTGGCCCGAGGGGAGGTCTCTGCATGAAACATGCGTCTCGTTTCATTTGTACCGTGGTGGCCGCATCAGTGGTCCTGCTGACGTCTCCGTCCGCCAGCGCCCAGATTCTTTACGGCGGTCTGGTCGGCAACGTGACCGACTCGAGCGGCGGCGCGGTTCCCGGAGCGAAGGTGAAAATCAACCAAGTCTTGACAGGCACCACGCGCGAGGCGATCACGAACGAATCGGGCACCTATCGCTTCCCCACCATATCGCCGGGAGGTTACTCCGTGACGATTCAGGCCGGCGGTTTCCGCGCCTTTAGCCGGCCCGGCGTCGAAGTCGCAGTCAACAGCCTGACGCGTGTGGACGCGCGCCTGGAAGTCGGAGAACTGACTGAGCAGGTGACCGTGGAAACCAGTTCCGTTGCGCTGCAGACGGACCGCGCCGAGGTGCGCCACGAAGTGGACAAGTCGACACTGGACAGCGCCCCGATTCCGATCGGCCGCAACTACCAGATGTTGCTTGGGACGCTGCCCGGCTTTTCTCCGCCGCAAAACGCCCACTCGGTGCCAGCCAATCCGACGCGCTCTGTGCGTTACTCGGTGAACGGCACCAGCGACCAGAACAACAACGTGCGCATCGACGGCACCACCGCCTACAACCCGAACCTTCCCCACATGACCGGCATTAATCCCACGCTGGAGTCGATCGAGGTGGTCAACGTGGTGACAAACTCATTTGACGCTGAGCAAGGTCTGGCCGGAGGCGCGGCCATAAACGTGCAAATCAAGTCGGGAACCAACGCATTGCACGGGTCGGCATCGCTGTATCATTTCGACCAGAAGCTCAGCACCTACCCATACTTCAGTGACCGTACGGCCGATCAACCCAAGTACATCTATAACCAGATGGGGGGCACCGCCGGCGGTCCGCTCGTTCGAAACAAGGCGTTCTACTTCGTCAGTTATGAGCGCACGACCGAGCGGCAAAACGCACAGGCATTCCTCGACGTGCCGACTCCGGCAATGCGCGCCGGAGACTTGTCGGGCGCCCCTTCGCCGATCTACGATCCGCAGTCGGGTGCGGCGTTCAACCCCGCCAATTCGAACGCCTACGCGCGAGATCGCATCCCGTTTCCCAACAACCGGGTTCCGCTGGCGCGCTTTTCCGGACCAAGCAGAAAGATCCTCGCCTTGCCGGACTGGCCGCTGCCGAACGCTCCGGGACAGGGCGCCCTGGGGATTAATCTGAACTACCTGGCCGGCATCAACTACGCCTACGACCGCAATCAGCTCGATTCAAAGGTAAACATCAACCTGACCCAGAAGTGGACGGCTTTCCTGCGCCTGAGCTACCTCAATTACGGGACTAACAATCCTGCTCCCTTCGGGCAGCTCGCGGGCCCCGCCGTGCATCCCACCGATACGCGTCCCGGAAGGGGCTTCGGGAGCACCTATTCCGGCACTGCCTCATCCACCTATGTGGCTTCACCGAACCTGGTCTTCGACGGCTACTATGGCGCCATGCTTTTGGACACGAACGCTTTGTTCCCAGATCTGGACCGCAACATCGCCCGCGAAGTTCTCGGGATTCCAGGCACCAATGGCGACACAACCTTCGCCGGAGGCATGGTGCGCATGCCGCTGGACGGATTCGCGCTGCTGGGCAACTCGAACAACTCGCCGTTCTTCGGCCGCGACTACCAATATCAATACGTGGGGAACGGCAATTGGTCAAAGGGTTCGCATGACGTCCGATTTGGATCCGATGTGTACCAGTTGCGCCTCAACCAGGGCGTGGCGAACGCGGCCGGGGCGGTGGGGGGACCGGCGGGCGGCTTCACTTTCCGCAATTCCACCACCACGCTGCGCGGCGGGGCGGCGGCGAACGACTACAACACCATGGGCGCGTTCCTGCTTGGGCTGGCGCGCGAGGCCGGCCGCAACGTGCTTTCCGTGCCGGAGTATAACATTCGGGCGACTTTCTACAGCCTGTATTTGCGGGACCGCTGGCAGGTAACTCCTCGTGTGACCCTTTCCTACGGTTTGCGCTGGGAGTACTATCCGTATCCGACACGCATCGATAGGGGTCTGGAACGTTACGACTTCAACACCAACGAGTCGATCCTTTGCGGTCTGGGCTCGACACCCGCAGACTGCGGACTGCCGCAAAGCAAGAAACTGTTCTCGCCAAGGCTCGGCATCGCCTGGCGCGCAACGGACTCTTTGATCGTGCGGGCGGGCTACGGCATCACCTTTGACCCGTTCAGCCTGGCGCGTGACCTGCGCGCGAACTATCCGATCCAGTTCGTGCAGAACCTCGCGTTCGACACCACATGGTCCTACTCGACATCGCTGGATCAAGGTCTGCCCGCCAGTCCGGTGGTGCCCGAAAAGGAGCGCCTCCCGCTGCCCTTGACGGCGGCGTTCATCACGGCGGACCAAAACTTCAACCGCGGATACGTACAGTCGTGGAACCTGACGCTGGAAAAGCAGATCGGCAACTGGGTCGGCTCGGCCGGTTACGTGGCGACGCGTTCGATCCGGCAAACCGCGTTCCTGGACGCCAACTGGGCGGATTTGGGGACGGGCAACGCGGGCCAACAACTCGTCAAGAAGTTCAACCGCAACGCGGCAACCACCTTCATCGGGCACCTTGGCACCAGCAAATACGACTCCCTGCAAACGCGCCTGCAGCGCAGCTACCGCGGCGGATACCAGATGCAGCTGTCCTACACATGGTCCCACTCGCTCGGCTACACGGCGGAGAATTCCACCTCCTCTCCGCGCGTCAACCATCCGGCGTATTGGGGCAGGAATTATGGGTCGAATCCCCAGGACATTCGTCACAACGTGGCGATCAACGGTTCCATGGAGCTGCCGTTTGGCAAGGGCAAACGGTGGGTGCAAAGTGGGGCGGCGGGCGCGCTGCTCGGGGGCTGGCAAATCAACGCCTTGTCCCGGCTTAGCACGGGGACTCCGGTGACGCCGACCGCGCCGGCCACAACGCTGAACGCTCCAGGCTCCGGCCAGTTCGCTGATTGCCTCGGCCCCGTCGCCAAAATCGGCCAAAGAAGCCTGTGGTGGGACCGTACGAATCTGGCGAACCCGAATGCTGTCGATCCGAACGTGGCGCGATTCGGCACCTGCGGGACGGGCGTGTTGCGCGGCCCGGGCTTGATCAACGTCGATATGGGGATCTTCCGCCGGATCAGGATCAACGAGCGCGTCAACGTGCAGTTCCGCGGCGAGGTATTCAATATCTCGAACACACCCCATTTCGCCAACCCGAATGCCGACATCTCGTCCGGCAATTTCGCGCTGATCAACAACGTGCAAAACACGGGCCGGGAGGGCAACGACCAACGCTTCTTCCGCCTGGGCGTGCGTATCGGCTTTTGATCACTTTCAACGGCAATGAGAGTCCTGAATAGCATTGGGCGCCAGCCTTCTTGTTAAACTGGTCTTCAATGCCTAAAACAAGTCCTTTCTCTCTCTCCGGCAAGACCGCGCTGGTGGCCGGCGCGAGCCGCGGCATCGGCCTTGCGATCGCCCAGGAAACCGCGGCTGCCGGCGCGCATGTGATTCTTGCCTCGCGGTCAGCCGAAAAGCTCCAAGCGGAAGTGAACGCGATCAGGGCTCTCGGCCACTCGGCCGAAGCCATCTCGTTGGACGTTGCCGACAATGCCTCCATCGACGCGGTCGCCGCCAAGCTCCCTCCCATAGACATCCTGCACAATGTGGCCGGCACCAACGTACGCAAGCGTTTCGCGGACTACACCCAGGAAGAATATGACCGGATCATGCAGACGAATCTGCACGGCATTGTGCGGCTCACGCGCCTGGTTGGCCAGAAAATGGTGGATCGCGGGCAGGGCGGCAAGATCATCAACATCGGAAGCCTCATGTCGATACAAGGACTGCCCTACCTGGCCGTCTATGCCATGACCAAGAGCGCTCTCTGGGGCCTCACGCGAGTGTTGGCCGCCGAGTGGGCCAGGCACAATATTCAAGTCAATTGCATCGCGCCCGGTTTCATCATCACGGATCTCAATCGCAAGATGTGGGAACCTCAATTCATGAAGGATTGGCTGAAAGGCGTACAGGGGGACCCGCGCCCGGGCACTCCGGAAGACGTCGCCCCGTTGGCCGTGTTCCTGTCCAGCCCCGGCTCGAGCTATGTGAACGGCCAGTGCATCGCCGTCGATGGCGGCTTTTCCACCACCAGCGTATGGCCTTTTGAACCGTAATTGAAAAGACACCTTCCATGACCCGGCGCGACGCACTGCTTGCCCTGCCTTGGATTGGCGCCGGTCTGGCCCAGCAGGCCCCTCCCGCCGAAATTCCCGTCGACTTCACTTGCCCCATGGACAAGGACGTCAAGGCCAAAACGCCCGGCCTGTGCCCCCGCTGCGGTATGAAACTGGTGGCCCATCTCCCGGAGCCTATCGCCTATCACCTGAGATTGAAAACCAAACCAGATCCCGTTGAGCCGGGCAGACCGGTGGAGCTCGAGTTCCAGATTCTCCACCCGAAAACCGGCAAACCGGTCACAGAGTTCGACGTAATCCACGAAAAGATTTTTCATCTCTTCCTGGTCAGTCAGAATCTTTCCTACTTCGCCCATGAGCATCCCGTGCGCGGCGAAAACGGAACCTTCCGGTTCACCACCACACTGCCCAAACCCGGATCCTATCGCGTCGTCGCCGACTGTTTTCCCACCGGAGCCACTCCCCAACTCTTGATCAAGAGTTTGTTGACCAAAGGTGTGACGGCAGCGTCCCTGTCGGAAACACCGCATCTGACGCCGGATCTCAAACCGCAGCGCGGCGCAAACCTTTCCGTGGAACTGGTCACCGAGCCGCCGGAACCGATTGCCGGCCAGGAGACGCTGCTGTTTTTTCGCCTTTCGACAGCGGAGGGACTCGAGCAATACCTGGGAGCCTGGGCGCACATGCTTGCCGTGAGCGGTGACCTGATCGACATCATCCACGATCATCCGCTCTACACAACTCTCCCCCAGATCCAGTTCAATCTCCTGTTTCCGAGGGAAGCAGTCTACCGCATATGGGTACAGTTTCAACGCGCCGGCGTGCTCAACACAGTGGCCTTTAACGTGCCCGTCAAAGCGTTGCGTTAACTCGCATAGAACGCCTTCACACGCTCAGCCACCCGCATGGCCGACTGCTGCGGCATGTAGGGCCACAGCGGCAGGGAGACGATCTCCCGGCAGGCTTTCTCGGCATGGGGTAGATCCCCGCGGCGCAGTCCACTCTCCTGAAAAGCCGGCATCAAGTGCAGCGGTGCGGGATAATGCACGCCCGTGGCAATGCCGTGCTTGCTCAAATATTCGCGCAGCCGGTTGCGCCTCCCGGCGCGCACCACGTAAAGATGATGCACAGACTCGGCGCTGGTCCGCACCCTGGTCACGCCTTCGCAGTCCCGCAGCAGAGCATCGTAGAGCGACGCTGTCCGGGCCCGTTGCGCGTTCCACTCCTCCAACTTCGGCAAAAACGCGCGCAGATAGCAGCATTGCATCTCATCGAGCCGCGAATTGATGCCCTTCACCAGCGCCACCTGGCCCCCTCGCCGGCCGCCGTCCCGCAGCATCATCAACCGCTTTGCGATTCCCGCCTGGTTGGTGACCACTGCCCCGCCATCCCCCAGGCACCCCAGGTTCTTGGTGGGATAAAAACTGTAGCAGACAAAGGGAGAATACGCCGTCAATGGACGCTGGCGGAAACGCGCGCCATGCGCCTGACAGGCATCCTGGATCAGCACCGCGCGTATGCTTCGAGCCACCGCATGAAACGCGCCCAGATCACAAGGTTGTCCATACAGATGCACCGGTACCAGCGCAGCCGTGCGCTTGCCCGCCCGATTGCCGGCATCGGCGGCATCCAGCAGCAACGTTTCCGGATCCACATCAGCCAGTCGCAGACGGCACCCCGCTGCCACAATGCCAACGCCGGTAAACGGCGCTGTGAGCGCGGAAGTGATCACTTCCTGGCCCGAGCCCGTGATTCGCGCCGCCCGCAACGATAGTTCAATCGCCGCCGTTCCGTTCCCGACCCCAATGGCGTGGCGAGCCGCCAGCGCCATCGCGAACTCATGCTCAAAAGCGGAAAGCTGGCTGCCCAGGATGAAGTGCATCCTGGCGAAGAGCTCGTCCAGATGCGTGCGCCAAGCCGGCTCCGTCTCGTCCAGGCAGGGTTTCAGATTGACGGCCGGAATCTGCATGGAGCCTCTATTGTAACTTTACTGACAATTGGAATTTACTTCAGTTCCAGAACAAACAAACTACCCCGGGTTTCCGTTTGCTCGTACACGATGCGAATCCCGGCCGGAGACCAGTCCGGATACCGTACATAGGTCCGCAACGGCGCAGGCTCGGTGAGCCTCTGCTGCCGGCCGGTCCGGCTGTCCACCCACCACAAACTCCAGCGGCCATCGCGCAGCGCCGCAAACGCGATGCGGCGATTGTCCGGCGACCAGCTGTAGGGCCAGTTCTGCCCGCGCTGGCTTGTCAACGTCCGCGCGGCGCCGCCTTCGGCGGGCATCACCACAACCTGCCGGCCGTCTATCTCCGTCTTCTCCGCTGCCAGCCACCTGCCATCGCGGGACAGGCACGGGCCTCGCTCGGATGAATTCACCACAGGCTTGCCATTCGGCGTCCAACCGGGCATCAAGCCGGGGTCCGGGTCAGCGGTGAGCTGCTCCACCGCGCCTCCATCGGCGTTCATTACGTAGATGCCCGCTGACGCACCGCGCCGCCTCACCTTAAAAGCAATCTGCTGCCCGTCTGGGGAAAATGCGGGGAAGGTGTTCCCGAGGCCGGTGTCCTCCCGGACCATCTTCGGCTTGCCCTCCGCTTCTCCGCTTGACAAGGATACAGGCAGCACGGCCAGGCTGCTGGTGCTGGCAATCAGCCCATAGCTCAACCTTCTCCCGTCTGGTGAGACCGACACATCCACCGGCAGTGACTGTCCGGTCATCGTCAAGGCCACCGCCGGCTCGCCTCGAAATCCCAGCCGCACTCTCCACAATCCAAAACTCAGATCCTCCGCTTGTGAGGCATAGTAGACGCTGGCTCCGTCGGGAGAAAAGACCGGCTGCAGGTAAAACCCCTCCGGCACCGGCAGCGGCACCAGCTTGCCATCCTTCAATGCCACGCTCCACAATTTGCTGGTTCGCTGCATGCTGGAGAACAGCAATCGCTTGCCATCCGGACTCCAACTCGGCGCTCCGTGAGCTCCCGGAGGCTGATCGTCGCGGGTCACCTGCCGCGGCACGCCGCCATCCAGGGCCACCACCCACAGCCGGGATCCGATGGGAGGAGTGGTGTCGGCGATGCTGAGCGAGATGAACCCGCCGGAGCGAAACGCGATCCATTTCCCGTCCGGCGACCAGGCCGGCTCGGAGCCGAATTCGCTCACCATCCGCGCCTGCCCTCCGGCCGTGGGTACCACCCAGATTCCTCCCTTTGCGGCGGAATGATAAACGATCTTGTTGCCGTCAGGGGAGAGCGCCGGATACACATTCTCGCCTCCGTCCCGGGTCAATTGCACGTCCCGGCCCGCCGCCCGCGAGGGTCTGAGATAAATTTCGAATGCCCCAGTCCGGTCGGACGAAAACGCGATTCTACTCCCATCCGGCGAGAATGTTGGCGAGTGGTCGAGGCCCTTTGTATTGGTCAATTGGATGATCCGCAGGTGGCCGGGCAGCCGTGTCACGGTGCGCCCCAAGTAGCGCCACACAAGTCCACCGGTCATCAAGAGCGCAGCCGGAAGAAAGATCAGAACAGCGGCCAAGCGGCGGCGGTCCGGCCGGGCCTGGATCGCGGCCGGCGCGGGCGCTCCCTGGCTCACGTGATTCCTCCACACACTTCTTTTGAGGAACACGCGCAAAACGGAGCTGCCGTCCGCTCCGGTAACCCGCGTGTTTCTGGCCCGTTGGGGGGCGCGGACGGCGCCCTTTGCGCTTCCATGATGATTTGAAACCCTTCCACGTTTCCTTCGATTGCGCCTGACTCGATAAGCGCTATTGCGCCGGTGGGATGTGGTGTATGAGCTTGTTCGCCCACGCGATGAAATACTTCATGTTGGATCGGTCCTGATGCCCGCCGTCATGCTGACGCCAGGCCAGCTCGCCATCGAGCAGACCTGTGTTCACGGCCGGCATCTTCGCGACGCGGTAGTCCTGCTTTTCGCCGATGTCCTTCACACCCAACAGCCGGAAAACCGGCCCGGCCGCCACTGTGGCCATGTAACTACCCTGCTGGTCCAGCCAGTTGGCATCGCCTCTTTCCGGTATGCCGTAGCTGATGAAGGTGTACCGGGGCGCGCACAAAGCGATCAACGAGTGCGCATCCACGGGAATGTCGCCAGCAGTCTTGCTGCCGAAGGACGACTCAGCCGTACCATACTTGAGGAAATTACCCGCCATCCAATGGTATTCGCCGGAGCCCGTGAGATTCTCAACCGCTTCCCCAAAGTTGCGGCGATGCAGTTTGGCCCCACCCTCGCCGGAGGATCCCACCAGCGCCATGAGGAATCGCGTTTCAAAGGCCAGCGTAACCAGCGCGGCTTTTCCGTAGCGCGAAACGCCTTCAATGCCCACCCGTTTGGCGTCCACCGCGCGGTCCGTCTCCAGATAATCCAGGCCGCGCGCAGCTCCCCAGGCCCAGGCGCGCAAAGATCCCCAATCGTCCGGCTTCCGCGGTTGACCTTTGTTGACCAGGCCGATGATGCCCTTGGTTAGCCCGGCGCCATTGTCTGCCTGAATACTCGCGGGAGTGATGGCCGCATAACCCCAACCCGCAGCGACCAGTTGTTGCGTCGATGGAGGATCCTCGCCGGGACTTGGCGCAGGCGCGCCGGCAGGCGGGGCCGGTGGAGGAAATCCGGTTCGGCCAAACATCATCAGCACCGGAACCGGCGCCTTGGCATGCGCCGGAGTCACCAGCGTCATTTGAATCTCCACACTAATGGCCGGGTAGGAGGAATTATCGACATGTCCCACCAGGTTCTTCGCCACAACCGGAACGGCGCCCAACGTCCCCTGGATTGTTTCTGTCACCGTCCAACTCACCTTGGGAACGTTCTTTGGCACCCGTCCAAAGACTTCCCGTTCGAAGTCCTCCACAATCTCAGGACGCCGTTTATTCCACCACATCTTTGCGTTGGCCACCTTCGTCCCATTCTTCAAGGTGAGGACATCCGGCAGATCAGGAAAAGGGTTGGCCTTGGCCGGATCGTAGTTGGCCGCATTGGGCGCTCCCGCAGCCGCCCTGCCGCTCGGGCCGGGACGCAAGGCCTTGATCCCCAACTGATCCATCATGTTTTGGTGATCCTGCGCCGTTGTCCAATTCATCGGCTCGGGAGCAGTCTGGCCGAACAAACTGCCGGCCAAAATCACGGCGGACAGGAAATACTGGATGCTGCACATGGCTTCAACTCCTCTTCTTGTGCTACTGCTCCCGAACCGGCCGGAACCCGATCATGCGGTGTGACTGCAAAGACGGCCACGCGGCCGAACGGCGGTAGGAACGCAGGTCGAAGGCGTCCTCAAAGAACGTACCACCCCGGAGAACGCGGTAGGCTCCACTGTCGGGACCTTTGGGATTGCGCGACGGTGCGCTGGAATAGTAATCGCGGCCGTACCAGTCCTGGCACCATTCCATCACGTTGCCGGCCATGTCGTAGGTCCCGTATGGCGAGGTGGTCTTGTGGTGGCCCACTGGGGTGGCAGTGACGAAATCACTGCCGCTGACGTAGGTGGCCTTGGTGTGATCGATATCGTTGCCCCATGGATAGCGGCGCTGGTCGGTGCCGCGCGCGGCCTTTTCCCATTCCGCCTCGGTGGGGAGGCGATATTTTTTCCCGGTCTTGGCCGAGAGCCAGTTGCAGTAGGCGTCAGCGGAGTCCCAATTGACACCCAGAACAGGATATGGATCGCTGCCGGGCGTGCCGCCGCCGTGATTACGGGCATCTTTCCAATAGGGGATCTGGTCCTTGGGTACCACTCGGTTGCCGGGCCAGAACTTGGGATCATCGTAGCCGGGGTCGTCGCGGAATTTGCGCCAGTCGCCGTTGGTGACTTCGAATTTTCCGATGTAATACGCGTCGAGCGTAACGGTGTGCTCGGGGCGCTCTCGAGCCTCACCGTCGCCGAAGTTGTCGCCCATTTTGAAAGACCCGGCCGGGACGTACACAAAGTCGCCGTAGCCGTCGTTGACCACGGATCCCGCCGCTGGTCCGGCGGGCTGGAGCGGCAAGGCGCAAAGTGGAATGAGAAATAGCAGCGGGCGGGTCATGGAATAAATTCGCCCACCTTGAGGAAGTGGCGCAAGGCCGGCATCCACTCGCGCAAATCCCCGGGTCCGAA
>Ga0080064_1004993_pt1 | contig 16170 bp, 16 predicted proteins | sample Subgrocontami54m_FD_69260 | JGI IMG/M metagenome (GOLD analysis project Ga0080064, IMG submission 69260) | Subsurface groundwater microbial communities from S. Glens Falls, New York, USA - GMW46 contaminated, 5.4 m (SPADES assembly) (version 2) ...
TGCAGGCTTTAAACTATTTTTCGTATTGTAAACATCCATTTTAGATAACAATGGATGTTTAATCATCTAAGAATTATTCTATTGGTGTCAGATACAAAATATATATTCTTCAGATAATATCAAGCTCCAACTAAACATTTATAAGTAAGGAAATTCTTACTCAGACATGGAAACAAAAATAATCAGAGTAACGGATAAAGGACAAATATCCTTGCCTATAGAAATAAGAACTTCACTGAGAATACAGCAAGGCGATGAATTATTAATAACAAGAACGAATAATCTAATGGTATTAAAAAAAGTGAAATCATCAGATTTTAAAGATTTGCTAAAACATTCTGAAAAAGTCGCTCAAAAACTATGGGGTACAAAAGAAGATGACATCTGGGATAATGTTTAAACAAGGAGATATAATAATTGTTCCGTTCCCCTTTTCCAACTTAAGCAGCATAAAACAACGCCCAGTAATTGTGCTTTCAAAAACAAAAGACAATGAAGTTTCAGAAGATATTATTACCTGCGGCATTACTTCTAATTTAAGAGGCATCAAGCATTCCATATTAATAGATAATTCTAATTTAGAAGAAGGAAAAATCCCAAAAGAGAGCAGAGTAAAAGTAGACAAGATTTTTACAATTGAAAAATCAATTATTAAAAAAAGAATCGCTCGATTAAACAAAGAAACATTTGAAAAAGTTAAATCAGAATTTATAAATCTTGTTTAATAAAATGGCCAGTTTGAAAACGGCATGTTTTTGTCTCATTATATCAAAAAAACAATGTGCCACCACACCTTAAAAGGTGTGGTTTGATTGGCACTTGTTTTTTGGATGCTCACGACACGACCGCACCTTAAAAGGTGCGGTTTTAGTCACGTGTCGTGACATAACAAAAAAATATTATCTCTAAAGATTTGGGTATCTAACTTTCTTAATTTTTCTATTACCGAAATCAAGGTATTTTGTTTTTATTGTACGATCTATTTCTTCCGAAGATTCAAAATCTCTTGATCTTAATATTCTATTTTGATCTTCTGTAAAAATATTTTTTATACCTTCATAATTTATGGCAATTCTATCTATTTGTTCATCTGTCAATTTTGAGAGTCCTAATTGAACAGCAACTTTAGCTCCCTCGAGAGCCTTGGCTTTTAATTCGTAGGGAACTGCAAACCCTTTTACTTGAGAACGATATAGTCTATAAAATTCCTCAACAGATTGAGCAGTACATGCTAATTCAAACCCCCTATAATAATTTCTAGCAGCCATTACTTCTGTAGCTGGACCTCTTCCAGGAATATAATTACTATTTGGTCTTGATTCTTCAACTACTCTTCCAACCAAACTTTTCAATGCCGAACTATTTTCTCTTTCCATATATTTCCAAGAAATAAAGACTATTTAAATCTTTCGTTTTGTTATTATTATTAAGTTACAATGAAGCGCGGACCGAGAACTACTACTTTTTGTCTCCTTACACGGCGAAGAAACTAACAAATCATTGCTCATCCTTATGATAAATATCCAAAAAAATTAAGAGGGCCTTATTTTTTTCATAAGCATAACTTAGCCTAAAAGAATAGATGTATAACTCCCTCGTTCCTTTTCTATCAAATCTCATCGGTTTGCCAATTTCAGGTTCGTTAATAATCTTAATAATTAATTTCTCAACTTTATCTAAAATAGAGTTATCTAATTTTTTGAGTTGTCTTATAAAATTATCAGTGCGAATAATCTCAACCATTTTTTACTTAAGGTTTCTTATTTCATTAAGAAAATCTCCAGCAGACATTTTTTTATACTTTCCCTCTTCAATTTCCTTCCATGCAGCCTCCACTCTCTTTGCTGCAATTAAATCTTCTTCAATCTGCTTATCAAATTTGTCCGCTTTTTTTAATATGATCTGCTCGTTATTTCTAATCACCACTATTTTATCTCCTTCATTAAAGTCTTTTCTAAGTTCTTGAGGTATTACTACTTGACCTTTTGAACTCATCTTAGTTATATCAATCTGTGCCATGGTAAGATTATTCTTACAGAGTATATAAATTTTTGCTTTTTGTCTCCCTACACGACTAAGAAACTAACAAATTATTGCTCATCCTTGTGATAAATATCCAGAAATATTAAAGAAACTATGCAAGTCTTATCATTGTAGGCAAAAAGAGGACTTGCTTATGAAAAAGATGAATTGCCGTATTATTTTTCTTTTTTAAAAAAGAAAAACTACAAAATAGAAACAGACAAAATTATTCCTAACTTTACATAATTAAAAGATGTCTGAATTTTAATGCTTTCATTATTAATGTTGGAAGAGTTTTTATGCAAAAGCAGTTATGAAAAAAGTTAAAGGGATTTTGGGGAAGAATTGATTTTCGAATTCTTTCACTAACGTCTACGAACTTTTTCCAATAACGCTTCTCTTCCTAAATCCATTGATTGAGCAACCTCTAAAGCATAACTTGTCCCCGCTGGTCCATCTAACATTTTATAATTATAGGCAAGCTTTCCATCGTTGAATTCTGTATCAGGGTGAATATTTCTAATTGATGCGATTCTGTCATTCAATTTGGCAAGACCATGAAAGTGTGTGGTAAAAATAACATGAGATCCTGCTTCAGATAAGGCTTCTACAAAATACGAAGATTGCACCTGACCCATCTCTGGTTCTGTACCGCTACATGGTTCATCAACAATAACAAGACTTCTATTTGTGCAATTTTCTAAAATTTCACACATCCTTCTAAGTTCAAATCTATACCTTCCTTCTCCATGTATTGGATCATCTTGGGCTACAAAATGTGTATAGACATCATCGGTTAGTTTAAGTTGTGCACTTTTTGCAGGAATAGAAAGACCTCTTTGAAAAAGTAGTTGAGCTAAACCAATAGCCTTACTGTAAAATGTTTTTCCACCATTATTTGCTCCCGTTACTAATAAAATTCTTTCTTTTGAAGAAGAATCGTAGTTGTTTGGAACGACTCCATCGCCATTCAAGCTAGTTAATGGATGTTTAAGATCTCTAATCGCAACCTCATCGAGCGAAATTTCAGGAAAAGTTATTTCTTTTGCCTTTTCTCCCAATTTTCTTTCGTAATTAACTCCGCATCTGTAAAATTCAAGCGCTGGAAGTAGAGATAAAGTGCCTTCAATATCTTCTCTATTAGCTCTAATAAGATTTTTTAAAGCAGAATCAACTTTAGAGCGGTATGGAAACATGAAGAATATTTTTGCTTTTACTCTATGGCCTAAATGCTTTAATATACGAATGCCCGGAACCCTTGTTCCATATCTTGATCTGGTAAACCTAAAGGAATATCCATATCCAACGCTATGTGTAATCTCTAAATTTAATTTTAGATGATTTCTAGCTCCCTCTACTGCAGTAGGAACAAACACTCCTCCTTTAGTATTTCTTAACTCATTAATATATTTTCTTATTGATTCTAATGGTTGAGATTCTGTGCCTTCACATAGAGTTTCTAATTCAGATAAAATATCATGATATGTTTCTAAAAAACCTAACCTTTTGTCTATTCTAATTTTTGCTGGTGAAAGAAAGAATGAATCGTCTCCTTTCATTCCCTCATTTAATACTCCAAGGCAGTACATATTGTCGATAATAGAATCTAAAGTTCTCTTTTTTTCTTCGCCATTCAATTCTTGAATTGTTTTACGAGATTGAGTCACCCAATTTTCATCTTGCAAAGGATGTCCTAAAATATAAGCAAAACCTTGATTAAATCTATCGCCGTGTTTAGTTTTTTTTTCACCCCATAGTTCAAATCTTTCTTCTGAACATATTTTACCAAGATCGTCTAAATTTAAATCACGTATTAAACGACCCTTTCTTTCATGGACTATTTTTTCTGATTCATCCTCGCAGGATAATTCCCATGTAGGTTTTAATTCTGATTCGAACCCTTGTTTTTTATAAGTCAACCTAAGATTTTTTAATCTTTCTCCAAGTTTTAATATATCTGGAACTGCTATCATAATAAAACTGGCATTAGACATATATTTAAATCTTTCTATTAGTTGTTATTTCTTAGTTACAATAAAAGCGCGGACCGGGAATCGAACCCAGACAATTCGGGCTGCAGCCGAGTGCAATACCATTATGCTATCCGCGCATTCTTTTCCTAAAATTAATCGTTATTTAAAGATGTTTGTTTTTACTTTTATATATTTCCAAGATAATTTCCCAACCAGCATATTTATAAATCCTCAATTTCTTTATGAATCATACTCTTAAAAGGAGGTCAAAATGGTAGAAGCATACTGCGTTAAATGTAAGAAAAAAGTCGAAATGAAAGATGGTAAAGAAACCAAAACAAAAAGAGGAACAAAGATGATGAAAGGCAAATGCCCTCATTGTGGGATTACTGTCTGTAGAATCGGCGGTTAATCAATTATTGATTGTTTAAATTTAATGTCCTTTAATTATAGATTTATAATTTAGTACCAAGTCTAATAGAAAAGTGTGGACATATACTTTATCTTAGTACCTAAAGTTCTCTCACCAATCTTTGTAGCACCTAAACAACAAATTTAAATACTTTAATGTAGTACCTAAACAATGTCATTCATAACGAAAAAGAAAATTAACAATCAAGAATATTATTATCTAAGAACTTCAAAAAGAACAGGCAGCAAAGTAAAAGCAATAACCCTGGCATATCTTGGTAAAAATAAAAATGAGGCAATCCTAAAAGCAAAAACTCTAGAAAGCAAAACTTTAAAGCCCTCTATTGCTAAAGAAAATATTATGAAAGAAAAATCAGAGAAATCAAAAGAAAAAACAAAAACCCCAGAAAATAAAGAAAACAAATCAAAAGGAGAAACAAAAGAGTTCTCAAGTTTCATTCAAGAAGCAGGACTAATCTGGGGTCCAGAACCCGAAATCTATGGGGGTTTAGCAGGCTTCTATACATATGGGCCTTTGGGCAAATTACTAAAAAACAAAGTTGAAAATTCTGTGAGAAATATTTTCAATTTCTTCGGTTATAGAGAAATAGAAGGCCCAACAATTATGCCCGATGTTGTCTGGAAAGCCTCAGGCCATTTAGACACTTTTGAAGACAGAATAATAAAATGCTCCAAATGCCAGTCAGCCTTTCGTGCAGACAAATTAATTGAAGAGTTCAATGACGTTTCAGCCGACTCTTTCTCAAATGAGGAAATTATAGATTTTATAAAAAAATATAATATTATTTGCCCCTCATGCAAATCTCGCTTTGAAAATAAAATTGAAACTCAAAGTTTAATGATGAAAACTCTAGTCGCAGGCAACGAAGCTTCTTTAAGGCCAGAAACAGCAACCGTAACATACCTGCCTTTCCTTAGATATTATAATTATTTTAGAAAAAAAATTCCATTTGGAGTTTTCCAAATAGGCAAAGCTTACAGAAATGAAATCTCCCCGAGACAAGGAGTTTTAAGAGGAAGAGAATTCACCCAAGCAGAAGGTCAAATCTTTCTTGATCCATTGGAAAAAAACTCCTGGGAGCAATATCAAGAAATCAAATCAGAGATTCTTCCATTTTGGGACCACAAATCTCAAACAAAAAATAAAAAACCAAACAACATATCAGTTGAAGAAGCATTAAAAAAAGGTTTCATAAAAAGCCAAGCATATGGCTGGTGCATTTATCTTGCTTACATGCAATTTGTAAATTTCGGCATCCCAAAAGAAAATATAAGGCTAAGAAAACACGCTCCAGAAGAAAAAGCATTCTATGCGGACGACGCATGGGATATTGAAATAAAATTAAACACCTTCGGCTGGACAGAGATGTGCGGAGTTCATGACAGAACAGACTATGATTTAAAGCAGCATTCTAAATTTTCAGGGATAAATCTAGAAGCACAAAGAGAAAACGGAGAAAAATTCACGCCCCATGTACTAGAAATAGCTTTTGGAACAGACAGGCCAACCTATGCATTGATAGATATTTTTTATGAAAAAAAATCAGAAGAAGAAGGAAAAACAACTTTCTCCATACCCTATCACATGGCCCCAATAGATATTTCAGTTTTTCCTCTTCTCAAAAAACCAGAGTTGATAGAAATAGCAAAAGATGTCAAAGAAGAATTAGAACGGGATTTCATCGTAGAATACGACGAATCAGGAAGCATTGGCAGACGTTACCTCCGATCTTCAACTGCAGGTACGCCATTTGCAATAACCGTAGACTTTGATTCAATAAATAATAAAGACGCAACTCTCCGAGATAGAAACACAGAAAAGCAAATTCGTGTCAAGATCCCAGACCTTAGAAAAACCATCCACGATTTATTAAATGATAAAATAGAATTTGAAAAAGCCGGAAAACCTATCATAAAAAAAGATAAACCTTTTTAAACTAATAATAATTAATCTCTCTATGGGTTTAGGCATGCAGATTCCTAGAAGATTAACAGATGGGCAGGCAATATCTTATTACATAAGGATCGTTAGAATCAATCCCTCAAAAAGTTCCGGAGCATATATAGAAAGAAACAGTTCAAGTCCCTTATGCGAAGAGGCAAGTAGGACAGATAAAACAGATAGAATATATGAAGCATTTCAATCTGCTTTAGCCATGCAAAAGAATAATAAAAGAAATGCCCATGTAAGAAGCCTAAATTCAACAATGTTTGATACGGATTTAAATTAAGATTTCAAAACCTTTAAATAATAAATTCTCGCATATTTAATATGACATTTAACATAATATTTTTTCCATTTATGGTAGCTTTCATGCTAATAGCCGCGGCCATAGTCCTCTTAGTAACTGCTTTCTGGATATGGATGATTGTTGACTGCGTCCAAAGAAAATTCAAGAATGAAACAGAAAAAGTAATTTGGATTTTAGCCGTGATTCTTTTAACATGGGTCGGAGCGCTAGTATATTATTTTGCGATAAGAGCTTCAAATCCCCAGGGTCTTTCCAAACATTCAGATAAAAAGAAAAAGCGAAAGTAAAATTCAAATAAAAATAATCTTTAAATACCCAAAACCTTTTCAATAATTATGGTTTCATCACAAATCTGGTTATACTCTTTGATAAGTGTTTTTATAGTCAGTTTAATTTCTCTAGTCGGCATTTTCACATTAAGCATAAATAACCAAAAATTAAAGAAATTTTTGATCTATCTAATAAGTTTCTCCACAGGAGCATTGTTGGGAGACGCGTTTATTCATCTCCTTCCTGAAACAATAGAGAAAGGTTTTACATTAAATTCCTCTATCTTCATTCTCACAGGAATAGGGACTTTCTTTATTCTTGAAAAGGTAATTCACTGGCAGCATTGCCACAGAGAAATTACAGAAGAAAAACACATTCACTCTTTTGCATATATGAATCTAGTGGGAGATGGTTTGCACAACTTCCTAGATGGAATAATAATAGCAACAAGCTATATTATTTCCATGCCAGTAGGAATAGCAACGACAATTGCAGTCATAATGCATGAGATACCTCAAGAAATAGGAGATTTTGGGGTATTATTGCACGGCGGATTTACTAAAAGCAAAGCACTTGCAATGAACTTTTTAACAGCTCTGGCCGCAGTTCTAGGAACTATAATTACCCTAATATTAAATAAAAATATAGAAAATCTTGGATCTGCTCTAATCCCCATAGCAATTGGAGGTTTCATTTACATCGCAGGCTCTGACCTAATTCCAGAACTACACAAACATTCTGATAAATTATCTAAATCTCTGATTCAGTTTATTTCTTTCTTATTAGGAATTTTAATAATGTATCTTCTATTATTTTTGGAGTAAATGGACCTGCCGGGAATCGAACCCGAATCTTTCGACTGCCAGCCGAACATAATGAACCGTTATACTACAGGCCCTCAATTCCCTAAATTCAAAGCCTATAAAAACCTTTCATAAACAACCCTTAAAAACTACAATTTCCTAAAGTAAACATGGGAATAATACATAAACAAAAAGAGAGAATTCCAAAAACAAGAAACATTCGAGCTTTAATATCAATAAGGTTCTTCTTGGCTCTTGGAAACGCTGTAATTATGACTATTTGGGCGTTATACTTAAATAGTTTTATAGAAAGTACTTCAACAATAGGGTATATTTCCTCTTTATTAACATTAATCTCCTTTTTCTCATATTTTGCCTTCGTGCCATTAGTTGAAAAATATGATAAAGGAAAACTATTTTCAATAACTTTGTTCTTAACTGCGATCACCCATTTATTCTTTGCATTCGTAACAAGATCTCTTCTAATTGTGGTCTTAATTTCTATTGCTGCAATAATAATACAGTCAATTAGAATAACAGTCAACGGAATTATTATTAAAGATACCCAACCTAAAAAATCCCTTTCTAAAAGTGAAGGTTTGATGTATACTTTCGCAAACATTGCTTTTCTAATAGGCCCATTATTAGCCGGTTATCTTTCATCAGGATCCGGATATTCTCTTGTATTTATCGCAGGCTCATTGTTTTTCTTCGCCGCATACTTTATTTACAAAATCTCAGCAATTAAGGATCAAAGAATATCAAAAAAGATTGATTCAAATATAATAAAAAACTTTTTAGATTATTTCAAGAATAAAAACAGAGTTATAGCCTATCTCGTTGGAGGAGGAGTACAATTATGGTGGACTTTCATTTTCCTTTTCATTCCCTTATATATGAAAAGCAATAATTTTACAACAAAAGAAATTGGCTATTTTATCTTTGCAACTTCCGTGCCATTAATTTTAACAGAATATTATATAAGCAAAAAGACCTCAAAAATAGGTTATAAGAAGATATTTATCTTGGGATATTTAATAACTGCCTTGCTTTGTCTATTATCTTTCTTTATATCTAATGTTTTTCTAATTTTAGTTATCTTATCATTAGCAAGTTTTGGAATGGCCTTCCTAGAACCTACGACAGAAGCATATTTCCTTCAAATTCTCAGCAAAAATGATACTGCAAAATATTTTGGACCGTATAACACAAATGCGAATACAACAATACTAATTGGAAAATTAATAGCATCTTCCATACTTTTAATACTTCCTTTCAAATACTTATTTATTTTATTTGCAGCTTACATGCTATTCTTCTTCCTAATCTCATTTAAAACTAAAGAAATTTAATAAAAACACATTTATGGATAACTGCGTGATTTATAGCACGCATAGTCGCAGTTTTCCAGACAGAGAACTGCAAAATAAATGGGGCATAAGCCATGCAGTTCTTATAATTAGATTTTTGAAGAAAATAATCTTCAGAAATGTTTGTAAACAAATAGCCAATTAAATACATTTACATGGATGTTTATTAATAATGTTTCAATCAACTAAATTCTTCAGCATATTGAGGCAATAAAACAATTTATTAGTTGTAATTAAGATAGTTTTCTTTGTGACTTCTCAGCCGTTAGCATCCTTTAGAATAATTCTTCAAACAACTTAGCTATCACTAGTATTTATATTTTTCCACTTTGAATCTGTCTTCATTTTGTTTATCAAAACATTTTTAATTATGGGCATATTACTACAAACATCCTTAGAGGCTCAAAGCCTATGATAACAATGGTAAAGGGCGCCCTAGTCAGATACAGATAGTTCAATCTTTCGAATCGAAAGATATCATCCTACAGCTTACATCGAGGGTTGCCCTTGCCCAATTAAGGACTATGATTCTTTATATGGATTTTTTTCAATTAAAACATGCCAGGCAATTGTTAAGATTTTTCTTGCAGTTGCTTTTCGTGCAATTTTACTTCCTTTCTTTGCTTTCATCTTTAAATAATATCTTTGAAGATTATTTTTTCTTCTAAAGATGCTTCCCGCACATTGTCCTGCAATCCATTTGAGCCAATAATTAACTTGACTTCTTGTTTTTGTTCTGGATTTATTTCCTGATTGGTAAATTCCAGGAACAACCCCAGCATAGGCATGCAAATTTTTTGGTCCTTTAAATCTATTTATATCTCCAATCTCTTCATAAATCATAACTGCACCATAATGACCAACACCCGGAATTGTTTTTAACAGGATAATATCCTGATTTGTCATAGCAATTTTTATAACTTCTTTTTTTGCTAACATCTCTTCATTTCTTAATAAATCATATACCCTAAGGAAACTATCTATTTCAAGATCCTTCAAGCTTTTCAACCAAACAATTTTTTCTTTCTTCCATAAATTTTTTTCATAAGGTATCCCATTTCTAGATAAATGAGATTTTATCTTTGTCTGCACCTTGCTTTTCATACGAGTAATGTTTGATTTATGCCTACATAAATCTCTCAATTTTAATATTTCATCACTTAGGATTGTAACACTTGGAAGATAGTTTATTCTCCTTAAATCTGCAATTATCCTTGAATCAACCTCATCAGTTTTTTTATCTTTTGAAATTTGTCTGCACTTTTCAGGATTAGCAAGCATCACTTCATATCCTTTTTCGTGCAATATATTATATGCAAATTTCCAATGATTACAAGCTTCAATTGCAATATGGGTATTTCCTATAGAAAAGAATTTCATAAATTCTTCAATTGCTTCTTTATTAGCAGGAAAATTACAACTACATATAACTTCTCCTTCTTTGTTCAATGCTGTTCCGTGTATTGTTTCTCTATGTGCATCAAGCCCAACATACACTTCTTGATTTATATTCATTTATTATTCCCTCCTTTCAATAGTTATTATTATTCATCCGTTAGAAAAATTGTTTTGTCGTAAGACAAACAATTTTTCAATCAATCTTTAAAGCCTGCAGGCTTTAAACTATTTTTCGTATTGTAAACATCCATTTTAGATAACAATGGATGTTTAATCATCTAAGAATTATTCTATTGGTGTCAGATACGAATTGTAGATGATTTTATATTTAACGGCTAAGTTTATAATCAAGGGAATTGTTAGTTATATATGAAAAGAGGCTCGATATTTATTGTTTCATTGTTGATGTTAGTAGGAGTAATTATTTTATTGTTATTTGTCGGAAAGTTAGGGATAAATGGCTATTCTGTTTATGAAGGGAAAATTGATAATTTAGCTATGCAGAAAGGAATTACTAGGAATTCGATGTTGAGTTGGTTTGATAAATTGTTAGGAGGAAGCAAAACTTTATCTTCACCAACGCAGATTGGAATTGTGGATATGACTTGAGTTTCCATTTTGATAGGTTTTATATTCGATAACTGGGTGTACCCTAATCGATTTTAATTAACCAGAAATCTTTTAAGATTCAAGGTAGAATATATCTCAATTTGCTCTGGAGTCATGTTTTCAAGTACTTTTTTAACTGAATTAGAACCTTCTTGTTTAACAAATGCAATTCTCATGCTCTTTAATTCTTCATTAATCCTATTTTCAGATAATTTTAGGTCTTTCAATTTCCAAACCATATAACGATAAAGAATCATTGATAAAACACAAATAAAGATATGGGCTTTTAATCTTCTATCCTTTCTTAAATTAAATGGTTTAATTGGAATTAATAACTTATCTTTCATTGTCTTAAAATCATGTTCAATTATTGTTTTAGAATTGTAAGTTTCTGCTATTTCTCTCGTGGTCAACTTTTCTGAATCAGTAAACAATATATTTTTCCCCCATATTTTTTTTCTTAATTCCAACTTATCTTTGTTTAAGCTCCAGCTGAATTTTTGATCTTTCTCATCAAAATTCCAATCAAATAAAATCCTATATTGTTTATATAAAAAATCATTAATTCTCGAAGATAATCCCTTTATTTTTGTTTTTTTACCTTTCTTTTCTTTATTAAAACTATTTTCTACTTCTTGGAATTTTTCAGTAATTTTTCTAATTGATTCTTCAGTTTTTTCTCGTTGTTTTCTTTCTCCTTTTTCATTATGTGTAACAACTATCAAATATTCTTCTCCATATATTTTTTCTTTTGTTTTATATCCTCTCATTAAATTTCCTTTTTTGTTTGTATATAAGTTTTCAAACTTTGATAAAGGAATATCTAAAAGATGACTCATCTGATTCATTTTTAAAGATCCAATAAAATGAAATTTCTTCTTGATCTTTGGAATATTTTCTTTTGAATTATTTCCTTTATCAAATACGAATACTATATTTTCTATGTCAAAATTAAGTTTATTTAATCTTGAATGGATAAGATTTGTAATATCCATAATTACATCGGACTCTTTTTTATTTCCATCATAAACAATATGCATTAATGGAATGTTATCCTCGCTGACTACTAATCCTAAATTAATAATATTTTTATCAAATCTTTTTTCCTTGCTTGCTCCTTTTTTTGGCAAGTTTTCTCCTTTTTCAATGTAAGTGAAAAAGTTTGTTGGATCCCAAATCAATGTTGATGGTTTAATTCCTCTATCAATAAGAGCTTTACAAATTTCTTCGTCTATCTTTGGGATTTTATCGTTGATATTATTAACAACTTTATCAAATTGATTGAATATGGTTTGAGGACTTTGAAAATCTTTTTTCCATAATAAAGGCAGTATAGAATCTTTGAACCATTTAATTGAAGCTTTTCTGCTCATTGGTTTATTAAACCTGCAAATACTTTGCATAATTATATGTTGATAAATTGAGAGTTTGTAGTTATTATCTGGAACTATCTTTGAGATAATTTCTTTAAGATTTAATTCTTCTGCAATGCTTAGCATTGCAGAGATTGAACCAAATGATTTTGATTTAATATCAATCTCCCCATTATTATTTTCATAAAAGTCTTTTATTTTATCTGCTGGACCCAAATATCTCTGCCAAGTTCTAATAGATTTACCTTTTATCTTAGTTCTTTCTTCAAGATAATGATACTTCTTGCCTTTTATCATCTTGGTGCACAAAAATGCCATAATATCCTTAGTGTACACCTCTATTTAAATCTATCTATATAAAATACTATAGATAGTTAGTGACCACCTAAAACAATGATAAAATTTTATATTTTATATTCGATAAATTAGAAAATCTATTAAAATCTAGCTATACAAATTGGAAACTCAAGTATGACAAATAAAGTTGTGGGATATTTGAATAATCCTTGCTGAACTGAGAGATTGAATGGGCACTCATGAAAATAACATTGGCAGTGGGCTAATTAGTTTAAGATATTGTAATACTAACTACCAATGAAAACATTTATAAACAGGTACTAATTAGTAATTAGCATGATAAATACTGAAGATTTAAGAAAAATAGTCATAAAACAAAAAGAAGAAATAGAAAAAATAGACGGAACTGTAAAAAGAGATATATTGGATGAAATTTTAAATTGGTTTAAAGATAACAGGGTAATAATTCTTACCGGAATAAGAAGATGCGGGAAATCAACAATATTGAAACAGATAATAAAGAATAAAAAAGACTATAGTTATATCAACTTTGAAGATGAAAGATTCTTGGATTTTAAGGCTCAGGACTTTGAGAAGTTAAATGAAATCTTAATTGAGATTTACAACAATCCAGAAATATATCTTTTTGATGAAATTCAAAATGTAGATAAGTTTGAGACTTTTGTCAGGAGGCTTCAAGATGAAGGCAAAAAAGTAATTATCACGGGGAGTAATGCTTCATTATTAAGCAAGGAATTTGGAACAAGATTAACTGGAAGGTATAAACCGTTTGAGATATTTCCATTTTCCTTTTTGGAATATTTAAGATTTAGAAATATCGAAATTGAGAAAGACTGGAGTTATAAAACTATAAAAAGAGTAGAAATAAAAAAAGCATTTAATGAATATTTTTTATTAGGAGGATTTCCAGAATATCTTAAAACACAAGATAAAGAATATATAAAAAATGTTCTTGATAATATTATTTACAAAGATGTGATTGCGCGATATTCAATTAAAAAACAAAGAGTAATAAAAGAATTAATAAACATATTAACAACAAACATTTCATCAATGTTTACTTATAATTCGATAAAAACAACTCTTGGGTTGTCCAATTCAATAACGGTAAAAGAATATATCTCTTATTTGGCTAACTCTTATCTTTTCTTTGAAGTGTCTAAATTTGATTTTTCTTTGAGAAGATCATTGGCTGCTCCTAAAAAGATATATCTTATTGATACTGCATTTAATCAGATAAGTGGATTCAATTTTTCTTCAAATAGCGGAAGAAACCTTGAAAACGTTGTTTTTATAGAATTAAAAAGAAGAAAAAAAGAGGTTTATTATTTTTCTGAGAAAAATGAGTGTGATTTTATAATAAAAGACGCGGCTAGAGCTACTCAGGCAATTCAAGTTTGCTACAATTTGAATAAAGAAGATAAAGAAAGAGAAGTTAACGGCCTTCTTCAAGCAATGAACAAGTTTAAATTAAAAGAAGGAAAAATTATAACTTTTGACCAGGATGAAGAGTTAAGCGTAGAGGGGAAGACGATACAAGTGATTCCTGTTTGGAAGTGGCTGTTGAGTGAAAAACTAAAAGAATTTAAAGCTTAAAAACTTTGAATTGACATGAAAAGAGGCTCGATATTTATTGTTTCATTGTTGATGTTAGTAGGAGTAATTATTTTATTGTCATTAATTGGAAAATTAGGGATAAATGGATATGCAAGTTACGATGGGAAAGCTGAAGGAAAGGTTGAGAATTTAGCTTTGCAGAAAGGAATTACGGGGAATTCTGTACTTGGAGATTTGGAGAATTGGTTTGAGAAATTATTTGGAGTAGCTCAGTTTTCACCTGTAAATACTTCAAATTCTTACTTCGATGATTATGCCGATAATATAACTTTAAATTCTGGAATTAATCAGAGTAGCATACAAAATGTTGTTTGGGATGGGAGTTCTGCTTATAAGCCTGTTGTTGGAACAGCGAGCGAAGTTGCTTCTGATGGAAATATTGTTTTGCTTGCACATTTGAATGGAAATGTTAATGATAGTTCTGGAAATGGGAATAATGGAATAATTATGAACAATACTTCTTGCAGTGCAATTGGGGGGAAATTTAATGGCGTGTGCGTATTTGATGGGTATTTTGATAGTATTAATTTTGGGCCTAACGTTGTAAAATCTAATCAAACTTCTTTTAGCATAAGCGCGTGGGTTAAGAATAGTCAAATTGGTGCTCCTTCACAGATTAAATATATAATTATTGAGGGGGGTTCTGGTATTTATCTTAGATGGAGTTTATCAATGAATTATGAATTTTTTGTTTATGATACTGGAACAGTTTCTTGGACAAGGTCTAATACAGGAGTAGTTTCAGATAATAACTGGCATCATCTTGTAGGAGTTTTTGAAACGGGACAAACAACAAAATTGTATTTTGATGGACAGCTACAGACACCAGGGGGAATTCCGACTGGAGGATTATTACAACAGGCTAACTTTTATTTAGGTTATCCTGATATTTATGCATGGAACGGGACAATTGATGAAGTTGTTGTTTATAATAAATCATTAACACAAAATGAAGTGAATACTTTGTATGCTAATGGTGGAGGAGCAATATCTGGAAGTTTCAAATCTAAGCCTATTGATTTAGGAGGAACATATAATTCAGTTATAGGAAAATGGAATGAAAGTGTTAATGGAGTTACTTCGATAAATATTAGTTCAAATGGAATAAGCTGGTGTGTATTACAGAATGATGTGCAAGTAACAGAAGCAACTTGTAATCAATTGCCTTCTTCGAGTTTGATTTATCGCTCTAGTTTTAATGCAGACACTAATTTAGATAATATTAATTTAACTTGGCAGAGTGTGTCTTGCACAGATGTTGATGGAGATAGATACAGCACATTAGGAGGAGGAAGTTGTTGTGTAGGAGGATGTTTGTTAGGCGTTGATTGTTTTGATAATAATGCAAGCATTCATCCTAATGCAGCAGAGATTTGCGGAAATGGAATTGATGAAGATTGCTCTGGGGGAGATTTAGTGTGTATTCCTCCTAATACGATTTACGTCGATCAAAATCCTGGAACAGATTGTATAAATAATTATAGTTTAGTTAGCAGGTCTTGTTTAGGAAGCCCTACTGGAGCGACGTCATATAACAATATACAGAAAGCCACGGATATTATACTAGCTGGAGATACGGTTCTTGTTAGGGGTGGGATGTATTACCCTGCTGATGCTCCAAATGGTTGCTTTGCAACTTTTGAGTGTGGAAGTGTGATGGAAATTCGCAATAAAAGTGGAACTCCTAATTCGTGGATTACGATTAAAGCATATCAACAACCGGATGGAAAATA
>Ga0080064_1004994_pt1 | contig 16164 bp, 16 predicted proteins | sample Subgrocontami54m_FD_69260 | JGI IMG/M metagenome (GOLD analysis project Ga0080064, IMG submission 69260) | Subsurface groundwater microbial communities from S. Glens Falls, New York, USA - GMW46 contaminated, 5.4 m (SPADES assembly) (version 2) ...
GGGCATGGTTCAAAACCGGGTAACAATCATGTGTGTGTGTGGAGTGTCGGTGCATTGTGGCCTAGTCGCCCAATTTCTTCGTCGCAAAGGGTTATCAATCCAATGGTTGCGGAAAGGAACCACGACTGTACCGACTAGGCCAAGTGGCCCAGTCAGGTGCGTAGTCGCTTGGCACCCGCAACCGTTCGTTTTTGAACCACGCCCCCTGTCGCACGTTTCCTGTGTCGTAACTGCAATTCAATATTAGACTTGCGAATGTACAGGTCGACAGGGCCGACAGGGCCAAGTGGCCCTGTCGGTTGGCACCCTTCATTTCGCATTTTCGAACCATGTCCCATCGGCGATCGCAGCGTCGATTTCGCGGAACCATTTTGAGTGATAAACGTTTAATGAGAAGTAAAGTTCAAGGGTGACGTTGCGCACCGAGACACGGCTTACTGATAAAGCCTTGTCCACGCACCGTTTGTCCCCCCCAGCGCCAGGATCATCGCAACCAGCCAAACGATTAGTTGTCATGACGCCGAGTCATGCTGGGAGTCTCGCGTGGAGGTGAAACTCGTTATCGCCAACGGCAAAGCGAAGGGACGGGCCATCCCGCTGCCTAGCACCGTGGTGACCATCGGCCGCGGCAAGAAATGCCATCTGCGCCCGCATTGCCGCCTGGTGAGCAAGCTCCATTGCGCGATCGCGCGCTGGGCCGGCAAGGTGGTGGTGCGCGACATGAAGAGCTCCAACGGCACCTTTGTCAATGGGGAACGCGTCCATGGCGAGATTCGCATCCAGGACGGCGACTCTTTGAAAATCGGCACCGTGGAATTCACTTTTCAGATCCAGCTGAGCCCCGAGGATGCACTGCCCGTGCAAGTGGTGCATCCCAGTGAAGTCAAATGGCTCATGGACAACAGGGATGGCCCGCCGGTTCTGGTTTTGTCCGATACTTGCTGCGATCAGGATCTCACCAGTTTGTTCGAAACGGCAAGCGCCCATCTCGGCCCCCCCGGCAGCAGCCCAGAGCTTTCCGCCGGCGACCATCTCCGCGACTATTTTCGCAGGCCCCGCTGACCATGCCATCCCGCCAGGATTCTCCGGTTCCGTCAGTTTCTTGCAGCGCCCTGGAAGATTCGTAAACTAAGCTTCCACATGGAGCGATTTGGAATCGCTCTCTCCTCTGAGACGCTGCAATGAGAATCCTTGTCGCCTGGGACAATCCGACCGAAGCCGAACTCTTGTCCTTGTTTCTGGCGACCGGCGACAACGAAGCCTTCATCGGCTTGACGGCGGCTGAAGTAGAGCCACGCGCGCTGGATGGCACCTGGGACGTCTTGCTCTTGGCCGTGACTTTTCCGACGACCGCGGATGAAAGTTTCGCATTCTTCGAACGGATGCAGCAAAACCACCCTCAGACGCCGATCGTGCTGGCGTGCCGGCAGGCGGAAATGCTGCACTTGCCGCGCTTCCTGACACGCGGTCTGCGTTTTTACATTATCCGCGATGAGCGCGGCGATTTTGTCTTCCTGGTGCTTTCCAGCCTGGAATCGGCCCTGGCGGCGGTGCGTGCCGAGGAATCGCGCAAACTCGCCGACAAGCTGCGCGAGGAAATGGACGGCGTCCGCCGGCTGCAGGAATCGATCATTCCCAAAGGTCTGGTGGCGCCGGCCGGCTACCGCATCGCCGCGCGCTATGAGCCAGCCCAAATGACCGTCGTCGGCGGGCAACCCGTGATCATGGCCGGCGGCGACTACTACGACCTTTTTTGTCCCGACGAGCATACCTTGATCATCATTTTGGGCGACGCCGCCGGGCACGGACTCAAGGCGTGCATGTCGATCATGACCATGCACACCCTCATCCGCATGTTCTCCGGCGACCAATTCCGCAACACGTCCAAATTGGTGCGCGAGGTCAACGAGCGGCTCTGTGAGAACTCGATCGTGCAAAGCGGCGGCGGCTTCATCACGCTTTTTTACGCCGCCATCGACACCGCCAAGCACACGATGACCTGGAGTTCCGCCGGCCACCCGCTGGCAATCTTGCAAAGTCTCACCGATGGCGCTGTCACCCAGATCGGCACCGATGACGACGTCGGCCTGCCGTTGGGCATCAGTCCCGGCATGGACTATTCGGCCAACACCTTCGCCTTGCCGCCGTCGAGCCGCATCCTGCTCTACACCGACGGCCTGACCGATGCATTTCCGCAGGGGCAGACGAATTACACCGCGTTTGGCGTCAAGGGGATTGAAGGAGTTCTTGCGAATTGCTGTGACGCGGAGCCCGACCGAGCGCTTGCAAACCTCTTTCAAGCCTCCGAGAAATTCACCGCCGGCAGCGGCCGCCACGATGACACGTCCGCGGTGATCATGGATCGGAGCGATAGCTAGCGCGGCGACACGCGCACTTTCAACAGGTGGCCTTCCGGTTCACTCAGATCGACGAGTTGCGGCTCCGGCGTTACGGCAATGCTCTCGTTGCCGGCAAGATCACGGGCGCGCAGGCGCAGGTAAACTTGCACCGGCAGTCGGTCGGGCAAAGTCCACGAATATTTGCCGGCATTGGCCAGCGGCGCCGCGATGGGCAGCCAGGGGCCTTCACGCTTCGCCGCATATTCCAGCACGATCGTGTTTGCCAGATTGTTGTCGCTAGCGGACCAACGCAGCAGCAGCGTATTCGGCTTTTGGGCGTCGGGTTGCGGCGCGTACAGTTGCGCGACCGGCGCGGTGGTGTCCACTTCGATGCGAATTTCCGGCACGTCGCCGGAACGCGGCGGCGCCTTGCCCAGACCCGCTTTGCTTTTCACCACCAGTAGGAAGCCGTACATGCCGTCGCCCGGCAATTCCAAGGTTCGCTGTTGCTCGCCGTTGCTGACCGTGCCGCTTTTGCCTTCGGGATCCTGAGCGTAAAGTTCCCAGGATTGACCGTCGTTTTGCGTCCACCACAGGTCAATGCTGCCGACGCCTGAGGGACCGACGCGGGCCAACTCATAGGTCAGCGTCACTTCCGGATGATTGACGTATTGCAGCGGCGGCAGCGCTCGGCGCGGCTCGATTTGTGCGACCGGCGTCACACCGGCGGGGACGACTGCTTGCGACGACGCAACCACCTTGCCCGGCTCGGAAGCTTTCGCCCCCGGCGCGCTCCACGGCGCCGCGACTACCGGCGGCGGATTCATCGGAAACGTCTTCGGCGCTTCGCTGGGAAGCGGCGGCAGCTTCAGCGTGTCGCCACCCGTCGGCGGTAAAAGCGGCGCCGATTCGCCCGGACTTGGGATCGACGGCAAGGGCCCCGGAGCGCCCGGAAGCACCGGCGGCGGCGGCGGCACGGCCACCGTCTGCGGATTCGTGAATGCCGTCGTCGAAATTGTTCCGGCCACGTCGGCCGTTGCATACGCCTGGTTGCCGGCCTGGTCCTTGAACGACAAGCGGATCGTGATCGAGCTCTGCGTGTTCGGTCGGAAGCGTGCCTGGCCCGTCAATCCGGCGGTAGCCTGGATCGGCGCCCAAATGACGCCGCCGTCTTTGGGCTGATATTCCAGCCGAAATGATTTCCAATCGGGATTGTCTTCCTGCAACTCCCACGCCAGGGCAATGTCGTCGCCAAGACGTTCGGGCGATTTCAGTCGCAGCAGCGGTTTCATGGTGTCGATCACGACCTTTTGATCCGGCGGACCTTGGTACAGATTCTCAGGCTCCTGCTTGCCGGCGCGATTGATGACCGCGACGCGCAGCCAGTAGCCGCCGTCGATCGGTGCGTTGAAGGTGAAGGCGCTTTGCGTGGGCAGCATCGACGCGACTTGCTGCCAGGTGCGGCCCTGGTCGTTGGAGGCATACAAGACGAGTTCGCGCAGCTCGGCGCGGCGGGATTCCTGGATGGTGACCGGCACGCTGAGGCTGCGCTCGTTGGTGATGAACGGTTCGCCGGGCGTTTGCCCCAGCGTCAACCACAAACACGCCAGCGCCCAAGAGTTGGCAGCCATCCCGACCTCCCCTGCAAGGAATAGCGCCCTTCAATACTCCCGAAGTCGCGGCGACTTCGGGAGTATTGAAACGACCCCATCAAGGCGCAATTTGGCCGTACAATAGCGGCTGTAACGGTAACATCGGTTGCGCCGGCGCGTGACTTGAGAAATTCGGAAGTTCCTGCCGGATTTTCTCAAGTCTCGCCCTGCCGGACGACAAGGGGTCGCTTCGCGGCCTTGCGCTTCGATTGATCCTGAACCGGTGCTGAGATTTCGGGCGCATCATGGAACCGCACGATCTGCGTGAATTGCTGGAGCTGGTCAAGCAGGGCAGCCTGGACGTGGCCACGGCTCTAGATAAGCTCGCCGCGCCGCCGGTCGCCGGCTTGGGTTACGCGCAGGTCGATCTGCATCGCCGTGAGCGCTGCGGCTTTCCCGAGGTAATCTTCTGCCAAGGAAAGTCGGATGAGTGGATCGCCGGCGTCGTGCAGAAGCTGGTGGAAGCGGGCCAGGACTGTTTGGCGACACGCGTCGATGATGACCAGGCGCTGGCGCTCGGCCGTCAGTTCCCCAACGCTCAGCAAGACCGGGTGGCGCGAACGTTTTGGTTGCCCGCCAAGCCGCCGGCGCCGCCGCGAGGCCGGGTCGTCGTCATCACTGCCGGCACCAGCGATTTGCCGGTCGCGCGCGAGGCAGTCGTGACCGCCCAGGCGTTAGGCGCCGACGTGCATTTGCTCGCCGACGTCGGCGTCGCCGGCATTCATCGTCTGCTGCGGCATCGGGAAGATTTCGCCGGCGCCGACGCCATCGTGGTCGTGGCCGGCATGGACGGCGCCTTGCCGAGCGTGGTTGGCGGCCTGGTCGATTGTCCCGTGATCGCGGTGCCAACGAGCGTCGGTTACGGCGCGGCGTTCGGAGGGTTGGCGCCGCTGCTCACGATGCTCAATGCATGCTCGGCGAATGTGGTGGTGGTGAATATCGACGGCGGCTTCAAGGGGGGATATGTGGCGGCGCTGATTGCGCGCAACCGAGTCACAAAGTAGAGGCGCGGTTATTTGTCCTTCTTCTTCGGTTTCTTGGAGCGCCGCCGCGGCGCTTGAGTTTTTGTGTCGCGGCTTGATGACGGCGAATTCAGGTTTCTAGGTCTGGGAATGGGTTTGAACGACGAGGCGTCCTCGACGAATTCGCCAATAAAGTTGATGCCCAAAGACACGCCACCGGATCGCGTCGCCATGTTTCACCTCATGACCAGAAATCCAACAGCCTCTGTCGAATCATTGTAGCAGAATTCAAACACATACAGACCGGGTTTTGGAAATCGGCAATTGACGATGCGGAATGACATGCCGTGGATTTCCAAAGGGTCAGTGCCGAAGTCATGTTGGTAGGTTTTCGTCGTGAAGAGAAACTCGTCGGATTCATCATGGTGGATCTGGATGCGGAACCGACCAACGCCGGTGCATTCCGTCAATTGTACATACACGCAAACTTCGCGATAGAGCAACGGATAGCGAGGCGATTCGTAGGATTGAATCGAACTCAACAATCCAATTAGGGAAACTCGTCGAGGATTGCTGGGATCCGTGCGAATGTCCTCGCACAGCAGCAGGTTGCGTATGACTGGCGGCAACAACATGAAAAACCCCCCATCGGAGATTCGTTCCAATGAAGGTGACGACCCGTACGCCACTTGTCAAGCGGCATCTCGGCGCGATGCATGCGCAAACAGCGTGTCCAAGGGCGCCGGCAAATCATGCGGCCCCTTCGGCCCTTCGACGTTGCCGTTCCAGCAGTGATGGGTGATGGCGAAAAGAATTCGCTCGGCGACGGCGATGGCGTCGCGCGCATCGGCGCCGGTGACACGCGGGCGCGTGCCGGTGCGGACACAGTCGATGAAGTGCGTCAGCTCGCAGGTGAGCTGATCCTGAGCTTGGCCGTCGATCGTCGTTAATTGCAGATGCCGCGTGAATAACTCATCCCGCAGACGCGCTCGGGAGGCCGGATCAAGCTGGGCCGGATCGAGGCCGTTTTGGCGCACCGCATCGGATGGCTGCATCAGCGTCACCTTGCGCTGGGCGAAGTCGACCTCGACGTAGCCTTCGGGCGCCCAGATTTGCATCGTGCGTTGCACTGTCGGACTGGCGCGGCTGGCGGTCACGTCGGCGACGCAGCCGTTGACGAAATGCAACCGCGCGTTGGCGACGTCTTCATGGCCGCCGAACACGCTCAGGCCGAGCGCTTCGACCGAACGCACCGGCGATCCGACCAGCGCGAGCAGCAGATCCAGATCGTGAATCATCAGATCGAGCACGACGCCGATATCAGTGGAACGGCCGGTGAAGGGCCCCAGGCGCTGGGCGCGAATCCACTTCGGTTGCAGCGGCCGGCGTTGCAGCTCTTCGAAGGCGGGATTGAATCGCTCGATATGACCCACCTGCAATAGGGCGCCGTGGCGCTGGGCCAAATGAACCAGCACGTCGGCTTCGGTCAACGACGCGGCCAGCGGCTTCTCGACAAGGAGCGGAATGCCGCGACGCAGAAACTCCATGGCGATCCCGGCGTGCAGCGCCGTCGGCGTCACGACGCAGGCGGCATCCACGAGGTTGAGCAGCGGCCAGAATTCGCGAAATGGCTGCGTACCCAGGCGCTGGGCGACAGCCTGGGCTTGTTCGAATTGTGCGTCGGCGACACCGACCAAGTCCACGTCGGGCAAGCCGGCGAGGATGCGGGCGTGTTCCTTGCCCAGGTGCCCCACGCCGACCACGGCCATGCGCAATCTTCGCGTCATGTCCTGCGCCCCTCTCTTGATTTCACGCCACCGCCCGCTGTTCCCGGCGCGCGTGCTCGACGCGCCGGTTCAGCTCACGCACCAGTTCGATGTTCAGCGAATGTCCTGAGCGATACGCGACGACGTGGCCGCAAATGTCCTCGCCCAATAGCGACAGGTCGCCGATCAGGTCGAGAATCTTGTGCCGCGCCGGCTCATCGGCGAAACGCAACTTGTTGTCGATCGGACCGCGCGGACCGAAGATCAGCAAGTCGCTGGTTTTCGTCTGTGCGCCGAGACCCTGTTGTTGCAACTGCGCCGCCTCTTGCTGCGTCACGAACGTGCGGCACGGTGCGATGTCCTGCAAGAACGCCTCCGGCGTCAGATCAACACTGCAAACCTGGCGCACGATGGACGACCGATCGCCGTAATCGAGCAGGTAACTGGCGCGCAAAACCGGAGCGCCGGTCGGATGCAGCGTCAACGTGGCGTCATGCTGCTCGACGGTGATTGGAGCAGCGGCGGTCCAGATCGTTTTGCGCGCGGCTTGCACGACGATGCCGGCGCTGCACAGCGCATCCGCGAACGGCTGGGCGGAGCCGTCCAGGCCCGGTGGTTCCGGTGCATCAAGTTCGATGAAGCAATTGTCGATGCGCAAGCCGCTCAGGGCGGCCAAAACGTGCTCGACCAAGCCTACGCTCAACGGGTTGTGGCCCAACGTGGTGCGGCGCTGCGTGCCGGTGACCTGACGGGCGTGGGCAGGAAGAAGGGCGTGCCGGGCGATGTCGGTTCGCACAAAGACAACGCCGTTGTTAATCGGCGCCGGCACGAAGCGCAAATGCACCGTCCGACCCGTGAGGTAGCCGGTCCCCTGAACGCCGGCTGGCGTGGCGATGGTCCGTTGCGCACGATCGCTGATTCTTTTCACGGCGACTGCATCCTTGCTGTCGATTAGTCTTGTGGATGGGTTTGGTCCTCGAAACCCACCGATTCGCTTGCAGGGCGTGTCGACACAGATGCGGCGGCCGGAGTTGAACCAGCCGCCGCCCGTTCGTCAATTACTTCTGTTGACCGGTTGGAGTCGCTGTCGTCCCACCGCTGCCGTAGCTGCGGTTGAGCGACGCCGCCACCACCTCGGAAATATCCAGAGTGGAATGGTAATACAAGGGCACCATCGCGCCCATGTCCATGCCCGTCAGCTTGCGATTGATGTTCGCAAACGTGTAGAGTTCTGCATCCGGCGGTTCGCCGAAGCCAAGCACCAGGTGAATTCCATTCGAGGAAGCGACCGCCTGGATGTGCGTGGATACTTCCTTATAGAGCTGGATCAGATGCTCTTCCTGCTTCTTGCCGATGACCTTCCGCGCTTCGACGTCCAGGTCCTCCAGATCGAGCTTCAACCGACGGGCTGCTTGCTGATACTGTTCTCGGAGCTTTGGATCCGTTTTGGGATCGCTGGCGCCGCCTTGATAGCCCAAGATGTCCTTCTTCATTTTCTCTGCCCGATCCTTGTACGGCTGGAGCGTGTTTTCCATCATCTTCTTGAAGTCGATGGCCTTCTGATACTTGTTGAACACCGTGCCGATGTTCACGACGGCCACGCGTGTGCCGGTCTGTTGCGCGTGGGCCTGGCCGGCGAGGCCGATCGTCAGCGCCATAGCCAGCGCGGCAACCATCCATGTCATGCGCTTCACTGGAAATCTCCTCTGTTTGACCGCGTCGACCGGACGAGTCCTGTCCCGCTGGCGGACTTTCCCATCGACCTTGGGGGGTAGCTCCCGAAGCGAGAGCGGGGTGGGTTCTAACCGGATGAAACTGACGGGTCAAGGCGAGCTTGCCAGGGGTCGTTGCGCCGCAACCCGGTTGCTGCAATTTGCCCGTCTTCCAAGTTTCGCAGCGCCGCGTTCGGCTCGCCTGCCTTTCGTCGGCGCATAGGATGCCCTGCATGCAAACCGGTCCTTCCGCCGACGCGCTGGATGCGCGCGATTCTCTCGCGGATCATGCACGAGAGTTCGCCAAGCCGCCCGGATCGATCTATCTTGACGGCAACTCGCTCGGGTTGATGTGCCGCCCCGCGGAAGCAGCGCTGCGCGCTGCAATGGACAAATGGAGCGAGCAAGCCATCCTCGGTTGGACCTCGGGGCCGAATCCCTGGTTTGAAATGCCGCGCTCTGTGGCGGCATTGCTGGCGCCGCTGGTGGGCGCGGAAGCCGGCGACGTGATGGTCGGGCAATCGACCACGGTCAATCTGCACCAGCTCTTGGCGACGTTCTATGATCCAGCCGGTTCTCGTCCGCGCTTGTTGATCGATGCCCATAGCTTTCCGACCGATCGCTACGCCGTCGAAAGTCATTTGCGTTTGCGCGGCCGCGGTCCGGCGCGCGACCTAGTGATCGTCGGCAGCCCTGACCGTGAATTGCTCGACGAGGATGAAGTTGTCGCGGCATTTGATGGAACCGTCGGCTTGGCGGTGCTGCCGAGCGTGCTCTATCGCAGCGGCCAACTTCTGGACATGAATCACATCACCCAAGCGGCCCGAACCGAAGGTGCACTGGTGGCTTGGGATTGTTCTCATTCCGCCGGCGTCGTCGCGCATCAGTTCCGCAGCGACGACATCGATTTGGCATTCGGCTGCACCTACAAGTACCTGAACGGCGGGCCGGGCGCCGCGGCGTTTCTCTATGTGCATCCGCGCTGGCGCGAGCGCGGGCCCGGCCTGGCGGGCTGGTTCGGGTGCGACCCGGATCGGCAGTTCGACATGGAGCCGACGTTTCATCCCGCCGCCGATGCCGGCCGCTTCTTGCTCGGCACGCCGCACGTGTTCAGCCTGGCGCCGCTTCTGGGTTCACTGAGTTTGATCCAGCGTGCCGGCGTGTCTGCCCTTCGCCAAAAGTCGCTCGATTTGACGGCCTTTCTCCGCCGGCAAATCGAAACGCGCTTGTCGAGCTTCGGCGTCAGCGTCATCACCCCGTGTGAAGATCATTGCCGCGGCGGACACCTGGCCCTCGCGCATCCCGATGCCGGCCGCCTCTCTCGTGCTCTGCGTCAGCGCGGCGTCATTCCCGATTTTCGCCCGCCCAATCTGCTGCGCTTGGCCCCTGCCCCACTGTACACGTCGTTTGTGGAATGCGCGCGAGCCGTCGCAATCCTTGAAGATATCCTCACGAGCAAGGCTCACGAAAGGATGCCGGCCCACGATGAACGCGTCACCTGAACCGCGCCTGATCGATATCTCGCGTCCGCTGGCCGCCACCACGGCGTGCTGGCCCGGCGACGTGCCGTTTCGCTTTCGCCTCGGCTGGCGCATCAAGGATGGCGCCAGCGTCAACGTCGGCGCCATCGAAACCAGCATCCACGCCGCCACCCACTGCGACGCACCGTATCACTTCGACGACGCCGGCGTTTCTGTCGATCAGCTTGCGCTTGAACCTTTCCTCGGCCCCACGTGGGTCGTCGATGTCCGCGGTTGTCAGCGCTGGCGAGAGCGGCTGGAGCGATTGGATTTTCGACAAACGCCGCGCGTCTTGTTCCGCACCGACGGTTGGCTCGACTCAACCACGTTCCCCGACAGCATCCCGGTCATGGAGCCAGACTTGCCCAACTGGTTGGCACAACGCGGCGTCGTTCTCATCGGCGTCGATGTCCCTTCGGTCGATCCGCTCGACTCGAAAACGCTCGACAACCATCACGCGCTCGGCCGCGGCGGCATCGTCATCGTCGAAAGTCTGTGGCTTCAGGATGTGCCAGAAGGACGATATGAGTTGATCGCATTGCCCTTGAAGATCCTCGGCGCCGACGGTTCGCCGCTCCGCGCCGCGCTGCGGGAAACAATGTAGGTTAGGTTTTCAACCTGACCGGTCCACTGGAATCGGTCAGGTTGGAAACCTAACCTACGCTTAGCAATTCTTGTACTTCCAGTGCCGCGACTTGCCTTCCGCCATCCACTCGATCGCGGTCGCCAGACGCTTAGCGCGCGTCGCTTCCTGCTTCGCCTCGGTGACCCATTCGACATATTCGCGCTGGTGGCTGGGACTGAACGCCTCGAACGTCGCCAGCGCTTTCTTGTTCTTCTTGAGAGCGGCCAGAAAGTAATGCGGCACCGTCAGTTCCTTCTTGGTCCTCTTGGGCACGGGCGCCTTGATGCCCTCCTCATTCAGGGCACCGGCGCCGCCGTCGAAGTCGAAGCGATCTTCGAAATCGCGAGTTGAAGCCGGGACTCGCAGGTTGCTCGCCGCCGGACTACAATCACTGCTCTACATCAATCCGAGGGGCATTCATGCGATCCATGCTGACGGCGATTTCTTTCTTCGGTGCCGCCATGAGCCTGCACGCGGACACCTATCTCTACGTCTCGATGGCGCCCGAGCAGAAGATCCAGATCTTTCGGCTCGATCCGGCGGACGGCAAATTGGCGGCGGTCGATGCGGTGCCGGTTGGCGGCGCCCCCGGTTCACTCGCCGTCGGTCCGCACAAGAAATTCCTCTACGCCTCCTTGCGCACCACGAATTCCTTGGCGAGCTTCGCGATCGACTCGTCCACCGGCAAGCTGAAGCACGTGAGCACCGCCGCACTGCCGAAGGATGAAAACGCGGCCTTCGTCGGCACCGATCGCACGGGCGCTTGGCTCATGTCCGCGTCGTACATGGCCGGCAAGGTCGTGGTGCATCGCTTGAACGACGATCGCGCGATCCAGGCGCCGGCGGTGCAAACCGTCACAACCACCAAGACGGCCCATTGCATCGCCACGGATCCCGACAATCGCTGGGTGTTCGTGCCGCACGTCGCGCCGAATGCGGTCTACCAATTCCGCTTCGACGCGGCGACCGGCAAGTTGACGGAAGCCGGCCAGGCGCCCGGCGGCGCTCCCAAGGCGGGTCCCCGGCATCTGGCCTTCCATCCGTCCGGCAAGCTCGCGTTCACTTCGGATGAAGAAGGCAGCAGCATCACCGCATACCGCTTCGATCCGGCTACCGGCTTGAAGCCAGTCCAGACCCTCTCGACGCTGCCCGTCGACTTCAAAGGCAAGAACACGACCGCCGAGGTGAAGGTGCATCCCTCCGGCAAATACGTCTGGGTCTCCAATCGCGGCCACGATAGTCTCGCCGGCTTCGCCATCGACAAGTCCGGCAAGCTTTCGTCGCTGGGTCAAACGCCGACGGAGAAGACGCCGCGCTCGTTCGAGATCGACCCGGACGGCCGCTACCTCTTCGGCGCCGGCGAAGGTTCGGGCAAGCTGGCCGTTTACCGGGTCGATTCAAACAACGGTCAACTCGACCGGATTAGCACGGTGAATGTCGGCAAGAGCCTGACGTGGGTGATGGCGGTGAAGTGCGACGCCAAGTAGACAGTCGTATTGTCGGGAGATGCTATGGTGCGCCACGCCTTGTTGATTTGCACGGTCATCGGTTCCTTGGCTATGATGCCGGCGCACACCCACGCCGATGATGCCGCCAAATCCAAAAAGCCCAACATCCTCTTCATCTTCACCGATGACCAGTCGTACCGCACCGTAAGCTGCTATCCCGAAGCGTATCCCTGGGCGCGGACGCCGAACATCGATCGCCTTGCAAAAATGGGGATTCGCTTCACTGCCGCGTACAACGGCTCGTGGTGCGCTCCGTCGCGGGCCACGATGCTCACCGGGCACCATCCGTTCGGCGTGCAGTCGATGACGTTCAAGGGCCAATATCCCTCCAGCAGCTACGACCCGGCACAGTGCCGCTATTGGCCGGCGGTCTTTCGCAGGCTCGGCTACGTCACCGGGCAGATCGGCAAATGGCACACCGGGGCCGACGCCGGTTTCGGCCGTGATTGGGATTATCAAGCCGTGTGGAATCGCCCCGCTCACCCGGACAACGCGCCCAACTATTACAAGAAGCAACTGATCAGTTTCAACGGCGCCAAGCCGGCCCTCGTCGAAGGTTATCCGACCGACAACTACACCGACTGGGCGGTGGAATTCATTCAGGGCAAGCACCGCGACCAGGACAAGCCGTGGTTTCTGTGGCTCTGCTACGGCGCCATCCACGGGCCGTTCACGCCGGCGGAGCGGCACCTGCAAGCCTATCCCGGCGTCAAGGTCGAAACGCCCAAGGACATCTTCGGCCCGCGCGACGGCAAGCCGGCGTACGTGCAGAAGATGGATGTCTGGGCCAAGGGCAAAAATGGCGAACCCGTCTACAAGGGCAAAGGCGACTACCAAGACAAGGAAGGCCAAACGCTTACCGAAGGCGTGCGCCGCTACAACCAATGCGCCCTGGCCATCGACGAAGGTATTGCCCGGCTTCTGCAAGCGCTCGCCGATTCCGGTCAATTGGAGAACACGCTGATCGTCTTCACTTCCGATCAGGGCTACTCGTGGGGCTACCACGGCTTCCGCCACAAGCTGGGACCATACGACGACACGATTCGCAGTCCGCTCATTTTCGCGATGCCGGGAAAGCTGCCGCAAGGCAAAACGTGCACGGTTCCGGTCAGCGGCGTCGATTTCGCGCCGACTTTCTTCCGCGTCGCCGGTTTCGACCTGCCGTGGAAGATGCACGGCCGCGATCTGACACCGCTCTTCAAGGATCCCTCCATCCCCCCCTTTACAAGGGGGGGCCAGGGGGGGTGGAACGAGCCAATGTTGATCACGCACACGGGCCGCAGTTTCGGCACGGACACGCACGACCCCGCGAAGATGGATATCCTGGAAGGCGTGCCATGGTGGGTCGCGATGCGCCAAGGGAAGATCAAGTACATCCGCACGCTGGTTGAGAACGAGATTGAAGAGCTTTACGATTTGGAGAATGATCCGGACGAGTTGAGGAATCTAGCCCTGCAACCTTCGCATCGGCAGACGCTGGAACGCATGCGGGCCGCCATGGTCGCCGAACTGCGCCGGACCGAGGCGGGGTTTGTGGACAAGATGCCGCGACCCAAAACGGACGCCAGATGAGGCGGCAGCGAAAATGTGGGGTAGACATTCTTGCCCGCCGGCAGACAAGAATGTCTGCCCCACGACACCTAGCAAAATGCACCACAACCGAGATTCCATTTGACGCCGAGCCGCGTTTGTGACCATAGTTAGAGGAAGCGATACCCGTATCGCTTGAAGAATCTCCGGGGGGGACTATGAAGGAGCCATTTGCCAGCGGAATCGCACATCCATTGCCCACGCGCCGCGTCGCGCTGCAAGCCGGGGCGATCGGGCTCTTGGGCATGGCCGATCTAGCCGCACTGCAAGCGCGGGTGGCCGCGGATTCCCCGCGGGCGCGCTCGGTCATCTTCGTTTTTCTGACCGGCGGACTGTCGCATCTCGACAGCTTCGATCTCAAGCCGGAAGCGCCCGACTCCATTCGCGGCGAGTTTCAGCCAATCGCCACGCGCACGCCGGGGATTCGCATTTGCGAGCACCTGCCCATGCTGGCGCAGCGCAGCGACAAGTGGGCCCTGGTCCGCTCCGTGGCAACCGCCAGCAGTGGCCACGAAGAAGCCTGCCACATGTTGCTGACCGGCCGGCTCGATCTGCCGATCGGGTTCTCGACGCAGAATGTCCCCAATCCCAATGAATGGCCGTCGCTGCCGGCACTGGTGAACTTCATGAAGGCGGGGCGCGGCCGCAATAACCTGCCGCCGGCGATCGTCTTGCCGGAGCCGAGCGTCAACGAAGCGGGCCGTGTAAGGCCGGGGCAATATGCCGGTCGCCTCGGCCCGCGCTGGGACGCCTGGCATCTCAACATGGCCGCACGCTGTGCGCTGGGCAACGGCGCCTGTCCGCAATGTTTCCGCTTCGAAGGCACGCCCTTCCAGCATGCCGCCGACACGATTTTCGAAACGCCGACGTTGACTTTGCCCGAAGGCGGTTCGCCCCGGCTGCGCAGTCGAATCAGCCTGCTCGAGCACATCGAGCGGCAACAGCGCAACCTTGACCGCAGCGCCGACAGCCAAACTCTGGACCGCCACCGCCAGCAGGCCCTCACCGTGCTCAACGACGCGCGCACCCGGCAAGCGTTCGAAGTCGAGCACGCCGATGCGGGCACGCTGGCTCGCTATGGCCGCAACAAGTTCGGACTGTCGCTCTTGATGGCCTTCCGCCTCGTGCAAGCCGGCGTCAATCTGGTGCAGGTGAACCTGGGCAAGAACTCGTCATGGGACACGCACCGCCGCAATTTCGTCAACCTGAAGGACAACCTCTTCCCGCACTTCGACCGGTCCGTGTCCGCCTTGCTCGACGACCTGGCAACCAGCGGCCTCTTGCGCGAGACGCTGGTGATCGTCACCGGCGAATTCGGCCGCACGCCGCGGATCAACGGTGACGCCGGCCGCGACCATTGGGGCCCAGTGATGAGCCTGCTTCTGGCCGGCGGCGGCGTGCAGGGCGGCCGGGTCATCGGCGCTTCGGACCGGATCGGAGCGCAGCCCAGCGCCGATCGGCAAACCCCGGAAAACCTGGCCGCGACTTTGTACAGCGCCCTCGGCATTCCGCTGCACGCGACCTGGCACGACACTGATGGACGGCCCTACGAGCTTTGCCGAGCCGAGCCGATTTCGGGTCTGATGTAACGCGGACAAGCCGCAACCAAACACTTATCATCGGTAATCGTCGCTAATCGTCGCTAATCGAGTTTAGCCGCCTCTTCCTGGATTAGTGAAGATTAGCGAAGATTAGCGTTCCGACATTCGAGGTTCCCTCATGATCGAACCCTTGCTGGAGCGCGTTCGTGAATTGGAGAAAGCCAATCGCCGCTGGAAGTCGCTGTGCGCCATCCTGACCGTGATCCTGCTCGCCGTGCTCATTCCGGGCACTGCCTTCGTCGGCTATTTCACTCTCACGCATCATCGCCGCGCTACCCAAGCGATGGAGGAAGCGCGCATGATGGAACTCATGGCCCGTGAACAAGCCGTCGAGGCCCAAAGGCGCGCCGAGCAGGCCGTGCAAGAAGCGCAGCAGCAGAAAAAGGACTAACGAGGCATCGCCTCAGACCGACGAGCAGTTGTTGTCGTAGCGACAAGCTGCCAGCTTGTCGGCTTTTCGCCAAGCTCACAAGCTGGCAGCCTGTGGCAGCGCTGGCACGCCCTGGGGGAAGATCGGCCGGTGCTGGTTGCGGGACCGGCGCCGGTGCCGGCCGAATGGACGCCATGGGTGAACGCGCCGCAAACCGTCGGCGAGGAAGCCGCGATCCGGCGCTGCGCCCGCCGCGGCCAACCGTTTGGCAGCGCTGCTTGGATCGATGGCACGGTGAAGTCATTCGGCTTGCAAAGCACGCAGCGCCACCCGGCGACGTCCGCGCAGTCCGTCCCAGGCTGGGCAACTGCTCTTATTTGCGGAAAACGGTTCCTGACACGAATGGCACTGCCGGTTGCGGGGCTTGGACTTAGGGCGACTGCTCCGCAGGGCGTCGATGGTGGCGAGTTGGCATTCGCCATCAAGCGTCCGTAATGGTCTGGGCCATCGCCTTGGGAA
>Ga0080064_1004995_pt1 | contig 16158 bp, 19 predicted proteins | sample Subgrocontami54m_FD_69260 | JGI IMG/M metagenome (GOLD analysis project Ga0080064, IMG submission 69260) | Subsurface groundwater microbial communities from S. Glens Falls, New York, USA - GMW46 contaminated, 5.4 m (SPADES assembly) (version 2) ...
CGCCCCGAGGGGCGCCAACCCCCCCCCGGCGCCCCCCCCGCCGCCCCCCCGCCAAGAGCTGCATCGCCTCGGTCCGCTCGACGGTCGACAGGACGAGCGGACGACCGAGTCCTGCGGTCAGTCGGGTCGTGCCATCGGCCTGGCGCTCGGGAACCCCGAGGACCGTGGCGTGTTCGACGGCGGACACCTGTTCGACCCGGTAGCGGACCGGCAGGTCGGGTGGGGTGCCCGGTGGAAGCCGATCGGCGACCTCGGCCGCGGTGCCCATCGCCTCGCGCGGAAGGACGATCAGACCCTCGGCCAGGCGCTGGCCATCGATCGCAAGGACCCCGAGCCCCTCGCGAACTTCGAACGGAACGACCTGGACCTCCTCACCAACGACGTCCCAATGCCCGCGGTGGCGCGTTTCCATCCGCCGCCGACGGTAGACCAGCGGACGGGCGTTCTCGTCGGGGAAGTCCTCGGCGCTGTCGAGCCGACCATCGATCCGGACGTAATGCGGCGTCCCGGCGGCGGCCCAGGCCTCGGCCTGCTCGATCGTCGTGGTGGGGGTGCTGGCCAGCAGGCGGCCGACCCGATAGCCGGGTCCGAACGAGCGGAGGACGACCACGCCGCCACCCACGGCCAGCAGACCCGCGACGAGGACGACGAGAGGCTCCACGAGGCCCGATGATACCGGCGGTCGACCCGATCGGCCGTCGGGGCTCGTTGCCGCGGACACAGAAGGGCCCGGAGGAACCTACCCGGCGCGTGGGCGTTGATGCGATCGCCGCCGTTAGCGCTGTTCGGCCCCTCCGGGCTGACAACGACGGTAGGCGGTCAGGCCGGTCCGGGTCAAGGGTCGTCGTCCACGGATCCGGCCGATCCAGTGGGGCTTGTCCACAGTCCGTCCACACCTTGGTGGGCGAAGGGCGGGTGGAGCGTGCGACTGCGGATGCGTCGCCGGGCCCGGCCGGGACGAGGGGTCGGGCTGGTTCGGGCTCGGGCCGACGGCCCGGCTGGTGCCCCTGGCGTCAGGCGCTGGCCGTCAACCCGGTCCGTGGATCGAGCGCCGTGAGCTGGCCGCTGTAGCTGGTCAGGACGAGTCGCCCGCCGACCAGCTCGGCCTCGGTTACCACGTCGGAGTGGGCGACCCGCCAGGCCACCTCGCCATCGGGCAGCAGGGCAAAGGTCTCGATCTCGGCCTGGACCACGACGTGCGGGAGACGCGACGACCCGAGCACCACGAGGACCGGCGTCCCGGAGCGGTGGGACCAGCGAAGTTCGCCGGTCCGGGCGGTCAGCCCGTAGGTCAGGAACCCGTACTTGACCACCAGCAGGCCCTCGGTGTCCCACAGCAGTGCCGCCGGCTCATCGAACAGCGGGGCCGCCAGACGGGCCGTCCACGGCCCGATCGGGGTCTCGACCCGGAGCTCGGCCCGACACATCCGTTCGAACGTATCCGAGACCAACGGTCCATGGTCGTTGAGCGGCCCGCCGCTCTCCGAGAGGGCGAAAACGGCCGGGCCCTGGCCGCTCCCGCCCCAGCGCGACCGGACCCGGATCCCGCCCGGGTAGTCGACCGCCGCGTGGTGCGGCTCGGCGGTCATCCTGCCGGCTGCGAGCTCGTCTCCGGTCCCGATGCACTGACGGTCATCGCCGGCGGACGCTCTTCGGCGATCGGCGCGACCGTCGCATTGGCCAGGGTCCGAAGCGTCGCGGGGGAGACCGGGAAGACGGCCGTCGGGGTGCCCGCCGCCGCCCACACGATGGGGTACCGCCCGAGATCCGGATCCATGATCACCCGGACCGGGCGGGTGTGGCCGATCGGCGGGATCCCGCCGATGCTGAACCCGGTCAGCTCATTCGCCTCACGGGCGGTGCCCCGCCGGATGTCCTTCTCGCCGGTGACCGCGGCCAGTCGGGCGACATCGACCCGGTTCGGGCCGGACACCAGGCACAGGATCGGCTCGAGGCTGTCATCGTCGTTGGGGGCCACGAACACGAGCGACTTCACGATCTGGCCGATCTCGGCCCCCAGCGCAGCGGCGGCCTCCTCGGCCGTATGGGTCGATTCGTCGAACACCCGGATGTCGAGACTGACGCCCTTCCGCGCGGCCGCCTCCCGGACGCGCTGGATCCCGGGATGCTCGACGGGCTCTGGCACGGCGGGAGTCTACCATTGGGCCGTCGGGTAGCATCGCCGGGTGCAAGCGATCGTGTTCGACTGGGATGGCACCCTGGCCGACACCCTGGGCGCGATCTACGACGCCAACGTCGAGGTCATGAGCCACCTTGGTCTGCCCTTCGACCGGAACCGCTACCGGACCGCGTTCGCGCCGGACTGGCGGGTGATGTATGACCGATTGGGCGTCCCGACCGACCGTCTCGACGAGGCCAACGAGCGCTGGTGGGCCGCTCTCGACGAGGGCGAGACGACGCTCTTCCCGGGCGTCCTCGATGCCCTCGAAGCGCTGGTGGCGCGCGGCCATCCGCTCGGGATCGTCACCGCCGGACGGAGCGACCGGGTCGGATCCGAGATCCGGCGGCACGGTCTCGACGGGCTGTTCCGGGTGGTGATCTACGGCGACAGCGTCCCGGCCCAGAAGCCGGACCCAGCGCCCCTCCGGCAGGCCCTCGCGGCCATCGATCGGACCGCGGACCCGAGCCGGGCGATCTACGTCGGGGACACGCCGGATGACATGCGGATGGCGGTTGCTGCGGGCGTCCGGGCGGTCGGCATCGAGTCGATCCTGGGCGACGCCGCCGAGCTCCGGGCCGCGGGTGCCGAGGAGACGTCGAGCACCACCACGGACTGGGTCGCCCGCCGTCTTGGGTCGGTGGCTGCCCATCCCGGGCCGGCTGGGCCGACGGCCGGCTGAGGAGTCGCTCGTGCACGCCCTGATCGTCGCCGCCGGCCGACCACCCACCCGACCTGCCCTCGATTCGGCCTGGCCGGGCTGGGCGGACGATGTCGACCTGGTGATCGCCGCCGACGGCGGGGCACGGACGGCCGAACGGCTGGGACTGCGGCCGGCCCTGGTCGTCGGCGACCTCGACTCGATCGACCCGGCGGACCTCGAAGGACTCCGAGCGGCGGGCGTCCCGGTCGAGACGGCCCCGGCGGCCAAGGACGAGTCGGATACCGAGCTGGCAGTCGGGGCCGCCCTGGCCCGGGGCGCCGATCGCCTGACGATCGTGGGTGGTCTCGGGGGGCGCCCCGACCACCTGCTGGCGAATATTGGCCTGCTCGGCCTGCCTTCCCTCGGGGGTCGACCGACGACCCTGCTCGACGGCTCGACGCGGCTGACCCTTCTCCGCGGTCCGGCCCGGGTCGAGCTCTCCGGACGAGTCGGCGACCTGGTCTCGCTGATCCCGTATGGGGACGGTGTCGAGGGCGTGACGACGGCTGGGCTCCACTGGCCGTTGGCGGACGAGGCGCTGCCCGTGGGTCCGACCCGCGGCCTGTCCAATCGGCGCACCGCGGTGCTTGCCCAGATCTCGGTGCGATCCGGCCTGCTGGTCGCGGTCGAGACGAACGGGGACGAGTCCGACCTCTGATAGTCTGCCGTCATGAGCGTGCCCGTCGCCGGTGACCTGGCCCCCGAGATCGCCCTTCCGGATGAGACCGGGGCCATCCATCGTCTGTCCGCCCAGCGCGATCGCTGGACCCTGGTCTACTTCTACCCGGAGGACGACACGCCCGGCTGCACCACCGAGGCCTGTCAATTCCGGGATCTCGACGAGGAGATCCGCGACGAGGGCGCTTCGGTCTGGGGGATCAGCCCAGATGGCGCCGCCAGCCATCGCCGGTTCCGCGACAAGTTCGCCCTGCCGTTCACCCTGCTGTCCGACGAGGACCACGCCGTCGCCGAGGCGTACGGGGCCTGGGCGCTCAAGAAGAACTACGGCCGGGAGTACCTGGGCATCGTCCGGTCGAGCTTCCTGGTCGGTCCGGACGGCCGGATCGCCAGGGCCTGGCCCCGGGTCAAGGCGGATGGCCACGCTGCCGATGTCCTGGCCGCGATCGCCGCCGCCAAGACCGCGGCCGCCGGCTGAGCCGGCTGGCCACGCCCGATCCGGTCGCGATGGGCATGAAGAGAGGCCTCGCCCGTGGGGGGAGACGAGCGAAGCCTCGGCCCAGATTGTACGAATCCGCCACCGTTCTGCAACAGGAACTTGGGCGACCCGGCAGCGCCTTGCCGGACCCCCTGGGCGAGCGGTGACCGACGCCGCCGCGAACGGAAGGGAGTCGGCCGCGGAGGCACCGACCCAGGCGCCACACACCTGGCGGCCGGAGCGCTTCATGGTCATCGCCGCCCACCCGGACGACGCCGACTTCGGTCCCGCGGCGACGGCGGCCGGCTGGATCGACGCCGGATCGATCGGCTGGCTGGTCTGTTGCACCAGCGGCGACCAGGGTGGCGAGGACCCGGAGGCCGACCCGCTCGTGCTGGCGGCGACACGCGAGGCGGAGCAGCGGGCGGCCGCGGACATCGTCGGCTACGCGGGCGTGACCTTCCTCCACCAGCCCGATGGCGCGCTGGCCAATGACCTGCCGCTTCGCGAGCTCCTCGTCCGCGAGCTCCGAGCGTTCCGCCCCGACGCGGTCCTGACCCAGGATCCCGAGGTGGTCGTGTATCCCGATGGCGGGATCAACCACACCGATCATCGGGCCGCCGGCCTGGCCGCGATCGACGCGGTCTACCCCGCGGCGCGGAACCCGATGGCCTTCCCATGGCTCATCCGCGAAGGTCTCGAGCCGCACAAGGTGCGCCGGATCTACCTGTTCTGGACGACCGCTCCAACGGCCTGGGTCGATGTCACCGCCACGATCGGGCGGAAGGTCGACGCGCTGCGGGCCCACGTCAGCCAGATCAGGGACCCGGCCGGGCTGGCCGAGCGGATCGGCCACTGGGCGGCCGGCGACGGAGCGAGGATCGGGACGGCCGCCGCCGAGGACTTCCGGCTGGCGATCATCGATGAGGACGAGCCAGCCGCTTCGAGTTGATCGAGTTGATCGCGCCGCCGCGCGAACCGCACCTCAGGGCTGGAGGAGGAGCGGTCGGATCCGGCCCCAGGCGTTCCACAGGTCGGTCAGGCTCTCGGCTCGATCGCGCAACAGGGCGACCATCTCACCGAGGGTCAGCCCGCCGGCTGCGGCCGACAGGAACTCCCCGGCTGATACCTCGACGCCTCGGTAGAGCGCCGCGGACTCGGCCTCACTCGGCCAGCCCCGGATCCGCATCGGATCGAAGGCGGCGTAGCCGACCGCCAGCGACAGGTCGCGCTGGCTGGGGATCCGCCCATCGACGAACCCGCCGAGCCCATCGAAGCGATAGCCGAACGAGGCCAGGGCCGTGGCGATGTCGCGGGACTGCTCGCGGCTGAATGTCGCCCAGAAGGGGTTGTCTGCCGGGAACTCGAGGGCGGTCGCCTCGATCGCCCTGGCCAGGATGGCGTCGACCAGGCCGCCCAGGGCGAGCTGCCAGCGCCGTCGATCCGTGGGATCCGCTCCGGCGAGGGCGGTGACCAGTCGATCCATCGCCTCGCGGTCGCCCCGCAGGAGCTTGAGGATTGCCGGCTCGTGATCGGTGCTGACCCGTTCGGTCGGCTCATCCTCGAGCGCCCGGGTGCCCGGCAGATCGACGCCGCCATACAGGCGCGGTCGGGCGATCCCGCCGGCCTCCTCGGCTTCGGCCCGCGCCTGACCGGACTGGCGGGCGACCTCCGCCTCCTCGCACGCCGCGAGCGCCTCGCGCGCGGCGATGCAGGCGGCCCCGGCCGACTCGGCATTGATCCGGGCCGCGTCGGCGCTGATCCCGAGTCGCTCGAGGTCGACCAGGGTGGACGCCGCGGTTTCGCGTTCGCGGGTCGTCTCGAGCTCGGCTTCGACGGTGGTTCGATTGATCCGATCGATCTCCTGGAGCCAGTCCCGGGCGGCACCCTCGACCGCCTCACGCGAGAGCGCTTCGGCGTTGGTCCGCCGAAACTCGGTCCAGGCGGCTTCCTTCGAGGCCCGAACGGCGCGCGGATCCGCGACGGCCGCCGCTCGCTCGCTTCGCCCGACGTGGTCGTCATAGGTTCGCTGGGCCTCACGATGGCGGTCGGCGGCCGCCTGGGCGGCCTCGCTCAGTCGATCGGCCAGGGCGCACCGTTCGTCGGCGATCCGGCGCTCTTCAGCGCAGGCGTCCGGGGCGGTCATCGGGCGGCCCGGCGGGCGACGGTCGGCTCGCCGGCTGGACCAAGCGATTCGAGCAACGGGTCCGGCTCGGGCCGGATCGGGATGGCGATCGGACGGCCCGCGGGCGTCATGGACCGAACGGGCGTTCGTTCGCCGGCGGTCGCGGCGAGGATCGACGGATCGGCCGGGCCGCCGCGTGCTCCGACGGTCATGCTCGGAGCCTCGGATCGGACCAGCCCGGACAGGGTGGCTGAATGGCGGCGCGGCACCGCGTCGGTCGCGATCGTCACCCGGATCTCACGCGGTGCCGGGGGCCGTGCTCGCACGACCATCGACAGGGCCGCCCCGCTGGCGACCCCCAGAACGAGGCCGAGCGCCAGAAAGGCGAACTCGCTCGCGGTCACGTCATCAGTCCTCGCTCGTCGTGGCCCGGGGAGGGCAGGCCGGACGGACCCTCGACGGGAGGGTAGCTGCGACGGCCGGGAGCGTCAACTCGTGCGGACCGTTCCGCACGCCACGGGTCCCCTCGTGCAGGCGGTCGGCCGGCGATGGTAGATTCGGGCTGGTCGGCGCAACGTCGCCCGGCCGCTCCCGCCTGTCCGAGCCGATTGCAGGGAAAGGCACGACTCCCGCTTGGCCATCGATCCGAACCAGGAATTCCTCGTCCAGCCCGTCGACGCCTCCTGGCTCCAGTGCAATATCGAGTGCCAGGAGGCGTGTCCCGTCGGCACCAACTGCCGCGGGTACCTGAACCTTGCCGCCGAAGGCCGGTTCGAAGAGGGCTACATCCTGTCGCGCGAACCGAACCCGGTCGCCGCGATGTGTTCCTACGTCTGCTCGGCCCCCTGCGAACGTGCCTGCCGCCGCGGCGACATCGACCGCCCACTGGCGATCCGGGCGATGAAGCGGTTCCTGGTCGAGTGGCATGAGGCCTCGGGGATCCCGGACGCGATGCCCGCGATCGATCCTCGCCCCGAGCGGGTGGCGGTCGTGGGGGCCGGACCGGCCGGGCTGTCGGTGGCCCGCGAGCTGGCGGTCAAGGGCTTCCGGGTGACCGTCTTCGACAGCCTGCCATATGCCGGCGGGACGATGCTGATCGGGGTCCCGGCCTTTCGGCTGCCGCGCGAAGCGATCGAGATGGACGTCCGCCTCGTCGAGCGACTGGGGGTGACCTTCAGGTTCAACACGACGATCGGCGTGGACATCACGTTCGACCAGCTTCAGCACGATTTCGACTCCGTGGCGATCACCGCCGGCGCGATGGACGCGGTTGCCCTCGACGTCCCGGGCGGGGATCTCGAGGGCGTCGACTACGGGGTCGACTTCATGAAGAAGGCCAACCTCGGGCAGGAGCTCGACCCGGGCCGCGACGTCGTGGTCATCGGCGGCGGCTACACCGCCATGGACTGTTCGCGGACCAGCCTGCGCCACGGCGCCGACCACGTCACGATCGCCTACCGGCGAACCCGGTCCGAGCTGGTCGTCGACGAGGAGGAGCTCGGCGAGACGGAGCGCGAAGGCGTCCGGATGGAGTTCCTGGCCAGCCCGATCGAGGTCCTTGGCGAGGACGGCCATGTGACCGGGGTCCGATTCATCCGGAACCGCCTCGGCGAGCCCGACGCGTCCGGCCGGCGCTCGCCCGTGCCGATCGCCGGCTCGGAGTTCACGATCACGGCGGACACCGTCATTCCGGCCGTATCGCAGGCGGCCGACCTGACGTTCCTGCCGGTCGAGGCCAGCTTCGAAGTCAACCGCGGCCGGGTCAAGGTCGACCCCGCGACGTACGCCACCAACGTCCGGGGCGTGTTCGCCTGCGGCGATTTCGTGACCGGCCCGACGACCCTCATCGAGGCCGCCGGTCACGGCAAGAAATGTGCCTACGCAATCGATCGCTATCTGACCGGCCAGACCGACGTGACGGTGTCGGCCAACGTCAAGATCACCAGCTCGTGGCGCCACGACATGCCCGAGTTCTACGACGTCCTGCCCCGCCAGCACATCCCGATGGCGCCGCTCGCGGCGCGCATGGCGTCGACCGACCCGGAGGTCAACTTCACAACCCCGGTCGAGCTCGGCTACACGGCCAACCAGGCGGTCGCCGAGTCGACCCGTTGCCTGATGTGCAACTTCAACATCTGGTTCGACCCGTTCCGCTGCGTCCTGTGCGGTGCCTGCGCCGACGTCTGTCCCGAAGGCGTCATCCACATGGTCGACGTGAACCAGCTCAAGACCGAGGGGCTCCTGCCGGAGGTCGAAGAGGCCTACGGCTGGGAGGGCGGCGCGGCGATGATCCTCGACGAGGAGCGCTGCATCCGGTGCGCCTTGTGCGTCAAGCGTTGCCCGTTCGACGCCATTACGATGGAGCGGTTCGAGCTCCAGGAGATCTCGACCGACGGTCGGCTGTACAAGGAGTCGTACCGGGATGGTCAGCTCGCGGGGACCGCGGGCGTGGCAGGAGGAGCCAGGTGAGTTTCCTCGAGCGAGTGGACCAGACCATTCGCCGAAGCCCGGTATGGCGGTCGCTGTTCCGCCAGGCGTACCCCAACGACGAACGCTCGCGGGCGTACGCCGTGATGAACAACGTCTTCCTGCACATCCATCCGGTCCGCGTCCGCCAGCACGCGGTGAAGTTCGCCTACACCTTCTGTCTCGGTGGGCTGAGCTTCTTCCTGTTCCTCGTCCTGACCGTGACCGGCGTCTACCTGATGTTCTTCTACGTGCCCTCGGCGACCCAGGCCTACTCCAACATCCTGTCGATCCAGAGCGACATCACCTTCGGGCTGCTGACCCGGAACATCCACCGCTGGGCTGCCCACCTGATGGTCTTCTTCGTCTTCCTGCACATGATGCGAGTCTTCTACCACGGGGCCTACAAGCCGCCGCGCGAGTTCAACTGGGTGGTCGGTGTGGTCCTCCTGTTCGTCACCGTCATGCTCAGCTTCACCGGCTACCTGCTGCCCTGGGACCAGATCGCCTACTGGGCGATCACCATCGGCTCGAACATGGGCGGTTACGTCCCGGTCTTCAACACGCCAACCAAGCTCCTCCTGTTGGGTGGGCTGGAGGTCGGTCAGAACACGCTGCTCCGGTTCTACGTGCTCCACATCATGGTCTTCCCCCTCCTCGCCGCCGTCTTCCTGGCCGTTCATTTCTGGCGGATCCGCAAAGACGGCGGAATTTCCGGTCCCCTATGACGCCTCATGCCTTCGTTGTCGCCTCCGCCACTCCCTCACGCACGTTGCAGTGCGCTCGGCCGCGTGCTCGGCTCCGCCTTGGTCTGAGCTCGTCCTACGGGCCCGGATGTCATGTGCTGGCAGCGTGGTGACCGATGACTGACCAGAAGGCGCCGCCCGAGAACCGGGTGGTCCTGCCCGTGGACCCGACCCGGAGAACGGAGATCGACAAGCAGCGGGTGCCGATGTCGGCCCGGCCGTATCGGTTGCTGGCGCTGGTCAAGCAGGATGCCGTCGTCCGGGTCCAGAAGGAACCCGACGACACGGTGATGACCTGGCCGCACCTGCTGACGATCGAGTTCCTGGCCGCCGGAATGATGTGCATCTTCCTGCTGGCGATGGGCCTGTTCGTCAACGCGCCGCTCGAGGAGCTGGCCAATGGCAGCGTCACCCCGGCCGTGGCCAAGGCGCCCTGGTACTTCCTGGGTCTCCAGGAGCTGCTGGCCTACTTCCACCCGGTCGTCGCTGGCGTCCTGGCTCCGACATTCGTGCTCGTTGGGGCGGCCCTGATCCCGTACGTCGATCGTGGCAACGTCCTGTCCTTCCGACCATCGGAGCGCAAGACGGCCGTCGTCCTCTTCTCGATCTTCTGCGTGACCGGCCTGGTCCTGACCTTTGTCGGGATCTTCTTCCGCGGTGCCGGCTACACCTTCCAGGCGCCATTCGTGACGCCATTCGCCTTCCACTTCAACCTGTGAGCCAAGCCATGGATCGCGCGTCGTGAGCAACTACCAGGTCGAGCCGGTCTCGCAGCCCCAGGCCCTCTCGAAGGAGGCGATCAAGTCGCTTCGCCACGAGCAGGTCCAGGGCCTGTCGCGGCGGACCCTGCTGCGGACGTCGATCGGGGCCGCCATCGGGCTGTGGCTGCTCGAGGTCTCCGCCGGCTCGATCGGCTTCCTGTGGCCGAGCATCGCCAGCGGCAACCGCAGCCAGGTCCGGGTCGGGACGTTCAAGGAGCTCAAGGTCAGCAACGCGACCGTGCCCATCGAGCAGGGCTTCCCGGCCTATGTCCCGGAGGCCAAGGCGTTCGTGGTCCTGATGGACCCCAGCCGCCAGGAGTTCGTCCCGGGCGAGGACAAGACCGGCGACGGGACCGCTCTCAATGTTCGGGCGATGTACCAGCGCTGCCCGCATCTCGGCTGCAAACCGAACCCGTGCCTCAAGAACTACTGGTTCGAGTGCCCCTGCCACGGCTCGCGCTACGACCGGCTGGGGATCAAGGCGCTCGGCCTTGGGCCGGCGCCGCGCGGTCTCGATCGGTACGCCACGATCGTCAAGTCCGATCAGGCGCTCTTCGTCGACACGCTCAAGATCACCCTCGGCCCATTGCCGATCGCGCTTGGCCAGCCGGGGCTCATCCCGCCAAAGTCCCCGACCGGATGCATCTGATCGACGTGACCGACCGAGCCACCCCCCGAGGCGCTGGATGAGCGACCCGACCGGACTCGAGCCAGAGACCCGTCTGCCCGCCCGGCGTCCACCGAGCGAACCGGCCCCGGTCGATCGGTTCGCCGCCCCGCAGAGTGCCCACCAGCTGGCCCTCAGCCCCGAGCGCGCGGCCGCGATCGTCCGTCAGAGCGGCAACGCGCGGTGGGTCGGCTTCCTGGCCACCCTGATCGTCGTCCTGTTCGTGATCCTGTACTACTTCTACGAGCTCGGCGTTCCCGGCGTGTCGGACACGAGTCACCTGGCCCACGAGCTCGAAGCCCAGTCGGTGACCTCGGTCGAGCGCGGTTACAACCTGTTCGACGCGAACTGCTCGCGGTGCCACGGCAAGAACGGTGAGGGCGGCATCGGGCCGGTCCTCAACGACCAGATGAAGCTGACCACGCACCTCACCCCGAGCTACCTGATGAACGTCCTGACGGTGGGCGGCCGGTACGTCTGCGGCAACGCGCAGAGCCTGATGCCGGTCTGGGCGGACACCAACGGCGGACCGCTCAACTACCTCCAGATCAAGGACCTCATCGCGTTCCTGCGGGCCACCAGCGATACCACCTATGAGGTCCGCGACCCGAGCACCAATGAGCCGCTCGAGAGCGGCGGCAAGGTCACCACGTTCAAGGCCTGGCGCGACCCGAAGTTCGTGCCGCCAGCCGGGGCGACCCCGGTCCCGGACTGCTGGAGCCGTCCCGCCACGGCCGCACCCGGGACATCGGGATCGCCTGGAGCCTCGGCCTCGCCGGGCGCGTCGACGTCCCCCGCGCCATCTGGCGGCGGAACGGGCACCGTGCTCCAGGAAGTCGCCAGTGGCGTCCAGTTCCAGACGACGGCCCTCAGCGCGACCGCCGGGCAGCCGTTCCAGATCCAATTCGACAACCAGGACGCCACGACCCCCCACAACATCCAGATCCTCGACGGCGCGGGCGCGTTCCTGTTCCAGGGCGACACGATCAACGGACCGGCCCAGACGACCTACAACGTGCCGGCGCTGGCCGCCGGGACCTACAAGTTCGAATGCAAGTGGCACCCCAACATGGTCGGTCAGCTGACGATCAAGTAAGGATCCGCGGTTCGGGCGACCGGCCGTGGCGGGATGGAGGACGATGTCGGGACAGGCGCTCGGAGCGGGCACAGGCCGGAAGCGGGTCGCCTTCGGCCTGCTCGATCGCGACGGCTGGACCTGGGCGTCGGTCAAGGCCGCCTTGTGGTTCGTGACGATCGTGATGCTCCTCGGTTACCTGCCCGATCGGGCGTACTACTTCACGGTCTTCCCGACGATCGACCTCGGTGTCCTGGCCTACTCGCCGATCAACTTCTGCCCACCGACCAACCGGACCCTGCCCTGCCCTGCGCCGGCCGGGGCGACCCTGCCATGGGACGGCTCGCCGGCGCAGTTGGCGCTGCCGGCCGGCCGGACCGACGGGACGGCGGTTCAGCTCGGCAGTCACCTGATGTACGTCGGCGGTTCGGACGGCAAGGCGGCGGTCGGGGATACCTTCGTGAGCTCGCTGTACGCGGGAAACTTTGGTCCGTGGGCGAGCGGGCCGGCGCTCCCGGCCGCGCGCTCCGGTGCAGCGGTCGCGGTCCTCAACAGCGCCGTCTACGTGGTCGGCGGCACGGGCCCGGACGGCAAGCCGACCGACACGGTGTACGTTGCGAGCCAGGATCTCGGGAAGGGCACGACCTCCGCGTTCGCGGCCAGCGACGTGCTCAAGCTCCCGGAAGCGCGCTCGGGTGCGACGCTGATCGCGGCGAGCGACGGGCTGCTCCTGATCGGTGGAACGAACGGGAGCGCCATCCAGCCGACCGTCTGGAAGTCGACCATCGACAAGAACGGCAAGCTCCAGGCGTGGACGGTCCAGGCGCCGATGCCTGCCGGACGGACCCAGTCGGCAGGGGCGCTGATCGGTGATTACCTGTTCGTCTATGGCGGCCGCGATGCCTCCGGTGCCAGCCGGGTGGTCTACCGGGGAAGCCTCGGCAAGGAGACAGCGAACCTCGGACAGATCGTCGGTTGGGGCACCCCAGAAGTCGCCGCGGCAGAGCGGATCGATCTCCCGGCGGCTCGCGCCAGAGCGGCCTACTTCTCGGCCAATGGCGCCCTCTACCTGGTTGGTGGCGAGGATGCCTCGGGCTCACACCCGGAGATGTACTGGACGACCCCCGACGCCAAGGGTGAGATCCCCGGCTGGCAGCACCTGACCGCCACCGATCTCCCGACCGGATTGGCCGGCGGGGCGGCCGTGGTCAGCGGATCGCAGGCCTTCATCGTCGGTGGCACGACGTCGAGCCAGCCGGCCGTGGCCGGGAGCGCCCGCTCGAACCTCGCCCCACAGCCGCCGTTCTTCCAGCTCGGCCTGTTCGGCGCGACCGTCCCCGCCCTCAAGGTCGGGGGCGAGATCGGCCAGCAGCTGGGCTACCTCAGCGCAGCCGGGGTTGGCACGGTCGACTTCGTCCTCCTTCTCCTGATCGGCTGGGGCCTCGCCCACCAGGAACGGGTGCGGGCGATGATGGATCGGTTCCGGGGCCGCCGCCGACGCTGATCGGGCCACGACCGGCGTACTGGTCGGATGGAGCCGTCAGCTCCCCGGAGCGCCCTCGCCCGGTGCCAGCGGCCCGCGCTTGACCGGGAGCCCGGCGCGTTCCCAGGCGTGCATCCCACCAGCGACGTTGGCCGCGTCGGGATGGCCGTTCGAGGTCAGGAACTGGGCGGCCAGCCCGGATCGATACCCCGAGGCGCACACGATCAGGAGGGATCGGTCGAACGGCAGCTCGCGATGGCGCCGCTCGAATTCCGACATCGGCACGATCACTGCCCCGTCGATCCGGGCCACCACGACCTCGTGAAGTTCGCGGACATCGACGACCAGCGGGCCGTCCGGCCGATCGCCTCCCTCGCGGATCCGGCGAACCACTTCGACGACGTCGACCAACGCGACACTGCCCGGCCGTGGCCCGGTCATCGAGGACGCCGCGGGATGGCTGGCGGGTTGTCCACGCTCGGCCGGGCGACCTGTGCCGCCAGCCTGGCGTCGATGGCCGCGATGAGTCCCGGCAGATCGAGCAAAGCCGCCTCGGGCACGGCGGCGTGGCCGACGGTCGTGAGTCGCTGCCGGGCACCGACCAGGTTCTTGGTCACCCCGGCTGGGTTGCCCCGACTGGCGTGGACCCCGGCCGCCGCGAGCTTGATCAGACCGCTGTGCAGGGCCCGCTCGCCGGCGTCCGCGGCGCCCATCCAGGCCGGTTCGAGCAGCTCATGGGCGAGGAAGTAGTCGCCTCGATCGTAGGCCGCCAGCCCGGCGACCAGGGCGGCCCACCGGGTCGCCGTTGGCAGCGGTCGATAGGCCTTCGCGCGGCCACGCTCAATGACCGTCGGGTCGCTCATTCCAGCTCGATCAAGGGGCGCCGTCCGGCAACCCCGGCCTCGAGCTCGTGCCACCATTCGACCGAGCCCTCGCCGAGCCGCCAGCACAGCCAGATCTGGCGGCCATTGACCAGGGCCGGGAAGTCGACCAGACCCGTGTCGATGTCGCGCAGGGTGATCCCCCAGCCATCGATCCGGGCGACGGTTGCCTGCATCTGGTCGACCAGCCCCTGCATCCGCAGGCGGAGTCGGCGTCGGTCGTCGTCCTCGTCGGTCGTCTCGAAGGTCGTCTTGAGCTCCCGCAGCTCGTCACGCTGGGTGCCCAGCAGGGTCAGCATCCCGTCGAGATCGGGGAGCCGGTGATTTGCCCGGTCGAGCGTGTAGAACGTGGTCACCGCGGGATTCTATCCGCCCAGGACCGGCAGGTCCGCCGGGAGCTGGTCGATCCGGACGAGGCGGGCTCCGCCGTCCCGGAGGCGAGCGACGAGCCCGGGCAGCGCTTCGAGCGTCGGTTCCGGCCAGGTGTGCAGCAGGACCACGGCTCCATCGCCGATGCCAAGGGCCTCCCCGGTCACCTTCCGCTCGATCCCGGCGGCGGTCTGGTCGGGCTCCCAATCCTCCGCCCAGACATCCCAGTGGATGTTCCGGTAGCCGGCCGCCGCGATCGCCCGGAGAACCCGGGGGTCGTCGTGACCAGCCCCGAACGGGCAGCGGAACCAGGGCGCCGGCGAGACCCCGGTCGTTTCGTGGACGGCCCTCTCGGCGGCCTGAATGTCTGCCGCCAGGCCGTCATCCGACAGGAGCGGCAGCCGAGCGTGGTAGAAGCTGTGACTCCCGACCAGGTGGCCGGCATCGGCGATCCTGCGGGCCGTCCCCGGGTACGCCTCGGCCCAGCGTCCCTGGATGAAGAAGGTGGCCACGACGTCGAGCCTGGCCAGGGCGTCGAGCAGGTCCTCCTGGACACCGGGACGGCAACGGCTCCGATCGGGGTGCTCGGCGTCGAAGGTCAGCGCGATCCGGGGTCCCATCGCGGCCAAGTATCGGGCATCCGATGGACCCGCCGGGACCCTGGCGGAGCGACCCCGGTCGGGTGCTAGACTCGCCCCGGGCCGTTAGCTCAGCGGTAGAGCAGCCGCCTTTTAAGCGGTCGGTCGTGGGTTCGAATCCCACACGGCTCACCACCGAGCCCGAACCGCCAAAGGAGACGGCGGCGAGACGCCTCCCGGCTAGGCTGTCGGGGAAGCGGCGCAGCCCGGGCGGCTCGGCGCCAGGCGAGGAGGGATCGAGATGGTCTCATACGGCGACGGCGGCGACGACGAAGCCCCGGCCGGCTGGCGGGAGATCGACCTGTCGGGGATCAAACCCGAGGGTTCGGAAATCCCGTTCCGACTGATCGTCAACCGGTTCAAGAGCAGCACGCCGGCCTGCGAAGCGTTCATCCATGACCCGCTCAGCGCACTGATCGAGGCTGGCGCGATCATCGATCCGGGCCTCGGGATCGACGCCAACTGGAAGGTCGCGACGTTCGTGACCAACCATCATCGGACGCTCAGCAAGGTCCACCTGTACGCGCTGGTGGCCGCGACGCCGGTGGATCAGACGATCTCGGTGACGCTCGTCAAGCGGCCGCCGCCCCCGGAGTGACCGCCATCGCCACTTAGGCGGGCGTGGCCCCGACCGGATCGGCCGTCAGGCCCCGCTCGAGCCGCTCGAGCAGCTCGCTGGCTCCGAGCGCACGGAGGATCGACTCCGCCTCGTGGCGGGCATGGACGGCCTCCTCCGACCCCTCCGGCAGGAGGCTGGCGGCCTCCAGCCTGCACAGACCCAGCTGGAGCGGCAGGGCGAGGCGGGGCCAACCCGCGACCGCTTCGGCGTACGCCCCGACGGCGCCCCCCCCCCCGCCCCCGCGGGGGGGCGGCCCCCCCCGGGGGGGGGCCCCCACCCCCCCCCACCCC
>Ga0080064_1004996_pt1 | contig 16153 bp, 20 predicted proteins | sample Subgrocontami54m_FD_69260 | JGI IMG/M metagenome (GOLD analysis project Ga0080064, IMG submission 69260) | Subsurface groundwater microbial communities from S. Glens Falls, New York, USA - GMW46 contaminated, 5.4 m (SPADES assembly) (version 2) ...
GCCCCCCCCCCCCGCCCGGGGCTTCTTTCGGATCGCCCGGGGGTGCCCTTTGTTTTTTCCCCCCCCCCCCAAAAAGCTGCCCTGCCCCGCCATTCAAAACCGATCCGTAATACTTGTTTGACCCGCCTGCGGCCGTCGTTCCGTAGATCGCCCCTGTTTGGTTGTTCTCCGGGTCCACGACGGAGGCCGCGCCAATCGGTAATGCCGCTTCAAACCGCTTGGTGGTGTTTTTTAAACCGACGGAAAGCTGCCGCGCCGGGATGCCCCGCTGGCGCAGGATGCTTGTGATGAATTGGCTTGCAACGTTTGTGGTATAGATAGAGCCGTTCGAGATAATTTCCTCGTGCTTGCCGTAGCGGTTGATACTCGACTGCGACTGGCCTGTTGCTTGAAAGACAACGCCGGGGCTTGCCTCGCCGCCTTCAAAGTAAATCTTGTTCACGATGTTTTTAAAATCCACCCGGTCGGTGATCTTAACTACTTTGTCGCCTAGATAAAACACGTGTTTTAAAATCGGGTCTTGGTTGTACCAGAAAAACTGTAAGCTCTCGTTGATGCCATACTCGACCGTGCCGATTAAATCAAAGAGAGTTCTAACCGCTTCCTTTGCCGTCGTTTTAAATGAAATCGAATCCGGAGAAAAATTGTTTCCCTGAATCGTACCCCGCGTGATGCCTGAGTTTCCGACAATGAAGTTGTCGACGATGTCCTGGACAATGGCGCTCACTTCTTGATTGGTGTAAACCTTGCCTGCCCCTGAGTCATGAACGATGATCCGGTCAAGCCAGCCGAAGTAACCCGTGCATTCAATCGTAATTGAGCCTGAGTTTCCCGTTTGAATTGTGGGCGACACGGCTTCCACGTATCCGCGGTACCAAAGAAGAGCCCCGGAACCCGCCTTCGGAAGATAGATCCTCACGTCATCATCGGGGTTGACCTGAAAATTCTTATAATCTCCATCGACTTTAATGGTCGCCCGGCCGCAACCTCCGATCCGGTTCCACTCCCACGAAAGAGCGGTGACTTGAGATTCGATCCTTCGTTTCAGGGTGAAGTTTTTGTCCCTGATCTCAATCGCATACCTTGACGGAGAGATGGTAGTGACAGGGGCGCGTGCGGAATAGTTAAGAATTATGCCCTGTTCGGGATCAGCAACAACGCTTGAGGGCGAAACAATCCTGGCTGACATCTTAGGTCGCGTTTGTCCTTATTTTGTGTTCCCAGTTTCGGGCGACGCCCGCCTTCGTAAAACGCAAAATAATCTCATCGCCGTTTAAGTCGCCTGCCGCAAGGTCGATCTTGTACCAGCCCGAGCCCACCTCGGACGCGGCGTTGGCGCACGCGCCGAAAGCCCCGCCGTCGATTGAGCGGGTGCAACTGATGCCTGTAAGGCCGGTCTCCGGGGTTTTGCCGTCGGTGTCGTCGACCATGAGAAACATATAACTCGTGTACGCCGTGTTTTTCTTGAAAGCCGAGTTTATCTTCACATTCGGCTGATCCAAATCAATCTCATGCTCCGCGCTGGCGTTCCCATAAATCTCAACGTAGATTCCCTGATCCTCGAAAACCTTTGTCGCGTCCTGGTCAATGACGCTTATGGAAATCCTCGCCGCTTGTGTTTCCGTTGCAGTAAGAACGAGCTGATACCATCCGCTCCCGAGTTCAGTCGGAAGATTCGTCGTGTTGGCGAACGCCCCGCCGTCTTTTGAGATTTTGACGTCCCCGGCGGCGAAGGTTGCGCCCGTTTTAAAATCCACCGCCCCTCTTGTGACAAGCGGAAACATCACGGTTTTTGACTGGTTGTATTTGGATAAAATAATCATCGAAGAACACCCCTTTCAACGCCGCGAAGTTCTCTTCTGTCCATGATTCCGAGAGAGCCAGGCGATATGTATGCGGTAAGACCAAAGAAGGCGGGGATAATGGACGAGGGCGTCCCGGAGGGCAACGTGATCCAGTTAATAATGTCGCCTTGGGCGACGTTGACGGTATTCACAAGATCGCTTGCAAACTGAGGGCCCGTGCCTGTAACGGTGATTGACAAAGACTGAGTGACGTTATTTTTTCTGACGGCATATTGGTAGGATTTACCGGCTCCGGGGCCGTTCGTGGTTTCCATATAGAGGTTTTTTAATATGAAGTCCACCGGAGCGATGCTGACAAAGCTTGACTCCGTTGACAAATAACTCCAGTTCCCGCCCGTCATCATGTAGTTGTTTACGGTAGAGGATGGGTTGCTTAAACCGCTGACGTTGAGGATAAGACTCTCGCCGTCGACGTCCGGATCAAACTCCAAACCCCAATTCGACCACGGGACAGAAGGCGTCCCACTCGGCGTGATCCTGATAGAAATAATATCCCCGGCGACAACCGTAACCGAATTGACTATGTCGCTTCCGCTTGTGTTGGTGTCAGAGATCACGACTTGAAGCGCAGTTGCCACGCCGTTTTTCATGAGTGTGTAGGTGTAAGACTTCCCCACCCCGGGTGAAACAGCGTTAAGTTGAACATAGAGATTCTTAATAACACCGGGCGAGGTGATTTTTTGCCGCCTGTTTGCTTCCGTAGCATTGTTTGAAAAACATCCTTGGACAGCCCAATAAGTAACGGCGGTGCCACTTGGGGTTAAATCTCCGCCAAAGATGCATGAAGTTCTAACCGCGGCATCAATAACGCAAGCCCATGCGATATTGGCCGCTGTCGGGGTGCCGCTGGGGGTCACTTGAACGTCCAGTTTATCGCCGGGCGACACCGATACCTCATTCACGAGATCCGCGCCCTGCGTGGCGGTGTCTGAGATCGTCACCGATATGCTTGTATCAACGCCGTTTTTTCTTAATTTCACTAGCCAAGACTTTCCAGCGCCGGGTGCGGTCGAGAAGCGCACACGAAACAACTTGATCGTCCCGGCGATGGGCATCGGTTGGTAACAGGTATCCTCGGCCGATTGGGCGGACTTATTCCCGCCCACGAAACTGAAATACCTCACCGCCGCGGTGTTCGGTTGTTGCGTTCCTTGCAAATTAAAAAGTGGAGTTCTCATAATCAGTAAAAAGCCGGTCTAAAAATAATCTGAACTCTCGTGCCGTTTACACCTGTGAAAACAAGCGAATTGTTGCCGGGATTTAAGGTGATGAAGTCCCCCTCGAAGTTTTTGATGTCATCCGCGCCGTTATTGGTGACGGAAAGATCGGGGCTATCCATCTTGTTATTCACGATCAAGTTTTGACCGGCGAACACCGTCCCACGGTACTGCATGGTCTCAGCCGTCGTTTGGTTTTCGAGTCGGCAGTCGTCTTGGATTGTTGCTGTCGCGTGGGATATTTGGACTTTCACACGCGCTGGGGCGTTGCCCGTATTATTCACAATGAATGGAGTCCCAACCGTGACCGGATTTTGGTCGCTTGTGGTAAGACTCGCCGCATACCAAAAGGGGTCTTGTGCCACAAGATCCACCGAGAAGTCTGAAAACGTCCGAAGCGTCTTATACGAATACGCGAAATTCCGGTACTGAACTTTAAGAATCCTGTCATCATCCAGCGTCAAATTCTGTTCGGATGATCCCTCAAACGCGCCTTTTAAACCGTCGAGTTTCGATCTTAAATTGTCATAGTTTGAACCCGTGATCGTGCCACGGATCCGGACGCTCAAGGTTTTTCGCTTGCCGATAGGGATCACCGATCCGTGGAACTTCGGAAGGTCAAACTCTTGAATACTTTTGGCAACGCTGACGTTGATATCTTCGACGGCGATGTTGTTCGCCTGGTCGAGATCAAACGTCCCGATATTTATGTCTATTTCGTCAGCCATTAAAGTCTTTCCCTTTCCACGTCAATAAACTGCGAAAGCCGGGGCCCGATATTTCTTACGACCTGATCCGCTAAATTGTCGGGAGTAAAAACGGGGTTATTGATCACGACCTGGATGTGATAGACGTTCCCGCCAGAGCCTTGGTTTGGCAGAACTGCCGAGCCTCTCGGTAGAAAAACTCTCTCAGGACCCCGCTCGCCCACTTGAAATACGCCTGCCCGGCTAACCTCCGGTGTTCCCCCGGCCAGGCCCTGAACATTCGTAACGGCCTGGACGGACTCTCCGCGTGAAGCTTCAAGAGCCCGCTCGGCCGCTTGAAGCTGGTTTAAGGCATTGACGGTCTGGACAACGGTCACGGCGACTTTTAGAAGCTTGAGGAATGGGTTCACCGAAGACTGCATGACCTCGACGGCTACGACAACAGCGCGAAGGACAATCGCAACGCCCTTTAAAATGCCTTTCCCGGAGGCAACCGATACCGCATCCAGAAGATCCGCTGTTGCGAGCGCCGCGACCTTTTGTGTTTCAAATCTTGCTTTCGCCGCTTCGGCCATTACTTTGCTTTTAGCTTCCTCAATCGCCTGAAGCTGCTTTAATTCAAGATCAGAGAGTTTTCCTTTTGCTTGAAGTTCTCTTTGTTTTAAATCAAGGGCTTTTAAGGTTTCCTGTTCGCGGAGTTGGGTTGCGACGGTGGTGTTTCTTAAGATCGTATCGATCTTGATCTGTTCCGACCCAAGAAACGACTCGAGGATGATCCGGTCTTTTTCGATTTGAAGCGCTTTATCCCGTTCCGCCTGCTCAAAGGCTTCAACGGCCTTTTGAGCGTTTTCATCAAGTAGGATGCCCCGCTCTTCGGCAAGCCTAGCGCCTTGGTTTTCGCGGATTTCACGCTGTTTTTCGTCAAGCTCAACGGCCTTTCTTATGAGCTCGTCATACGTCGCCTTAAGCTCGTCTGACTTTGTGGTGTCAACACCTCCCACGATTCCACGCAAAGGGTCAATCTTGGCGGCGCCTGATTTGATTGCTTGGATCCGCTCATTGGCTTTCTCAAGGGCGATCATGAGGCCCGTCACGCCCGCGGCCGCGATGATTGAGACCTTCTCGAGCTCAAGCATGGCGGATCTTGCGGCATTCTGCACTTCAACGCTCGCGAGAGCCTTCTTTAACTCAACGAGCTGATCGGTGAGAAGCTTTACAGCGCCTTTGAATTCGGGTGTTTTCGTTACAAGGTCTCCGAAGCCCTCGAGAACTTCATTCCAGGCGTTGCCCAGTTGCGCGACCGCACCCCCGAAGCTTTCTACGTCTTTTTGAGCCGAGCCGCCCATCCGCTGTTCGATGAGTTTTAAGATTTCCTCAAACTTCATGGACTTTAAGGTGCTCTCATCGATCTTGATCCCAAGTCTTCCGAGTGATTCGACGTTTCCAGTTGCGGCTTTTGCCATAAGAGAAGATGCCGAGGCCAAGTCCTTGCCGGTAGCCGTCGCAAGATCAAGCGTTGCCTGGGTAACACGTGCCATCTGTTCGGGTGCCACGTTTCCGATGGTGACGAGGGTCTGCATCACTTCGAGAATCGCGTCATCCGCGAAACGCGTGTTTTTCTGCAAGCTGTCCGCCATCGCTTGATACTTGGCCGAGAGATCTTCGGTAAAAGTGCCTTGAAGCTCCATAGCCGTATTTAAGCGCCTCACCGCATCTTCTTGGGCGATGGAGGCCTTGACGGCGTCGGTCATAAAACCAATGACCGGCTGCAGGGCTTTTTCGATAATAAAAAGCTGGGAGGCAAACCCCGCCCAGCTCAAGTTCATCGAATCGACAGACCGCTTGGAATCGTCGTCGATAGTTTTAAGAGCCTTGTTCAGCTTCGACAAGGCCTCTTTGTCATCAAGTAAAAGTTTTATTGAGAGTTCTTTACTCATTATTTAAATCTTTCAAGCTTCAGTGAAAAAAGATAATCCAAGTAATTCATGGTCTCCACGTACTTATTCGGCTGGTCGAGATATCCGCCTGGAAATGGCAAGATCCCTTTTTCGCGCCAGCCGTGCATTTCAAGCGCCTCATAAGCAAAGTTCGAGTTCTTTAGATAAAAAGCCGGGCAACGGTCGATAAAAATACCGTCCACCGAAAAGGAAAACTCTTTTGGAAGCGGCTCGTCACAACCAAGCTGTGAACGGATGAGGGGCCCGGCTGTCTCGCAGTCATGACTTTTTACAAGCTCATTCTGCAGGACAGCCGTGATCAGTTTTTTCTTTCGTCCTCGCTCAAAGCGTTAAAACTGATAACCTCGTTCCCGAGCCTTAAGATCCAGCGCTGAAGGTCGTAGAGAGCGATTGTTTCATCCGAAACAAGTCCGCCATCATCGGCCTTAAAAAGAACTTCCTCACCCGACTTTTTCTTAATCCCCGAATGTCCTGAAACGCCGTGTCTTACAAAATCCCGGAAAGCTTCCTGAAGCATCTCCTCGGCTTCGAGATACTTTCCCTCATCCTCGATCTTTACTTTTTCGACGTCCCCCACGGAAAGCCCGGGCTTGCCGCCGTTTAAAAACATTCTTGACCTGGATAATCTTGCCGAAAGACGCCGGAATGTTTTCGGCTCAATGACCTTTAAAAGAAACTCCACCCCGTCGATTAAAACCACATGCGTGTCTTCAAGCTCCCGGATATTCATTGGTTTATTTCCTCCTTAAAAATCATGTGAACACAATCGAAAGCTCATCGTTCATGGACGAGCGCGAAAGCTGAAACGGAATCGGATGCACCCGGATCCCGTCCTCGTCCTTTTCAGGGATCTGCCGGATCCGGCATTGGTTGGCCGTGATCGCGCAAATATTCCCCGCCACAGCTCCCACGACGACGCTTAGAACCTGAACGGTGTCGGCTTCGTACTTCGTGTACCAGTTCTTTGTGGCAAGGACTGTCGCTTCAAGCGAGATTTCTCCGTCGGGGTTTCTGTCGACGACGTCAAAACCTCTTACGCCGTGAACGCCTGTAAGATCGGCGCGCTCGGTGATTTTGTTGTTTAACTTCAGCATGATTTCGCGGATGATTGCGGCGAAAGCGTCAAAGGTGGCCACAAGGTTTTTACAGACCACGGGGACCGTTGTGTCGTAGGTAGGGCTTGAAGGCACCGCCGCGTCGGTCGGCGTTTCGTAAAGGCCGGACATCGTCCACTTCACCATTCCCCGCTCGCCTGCGGTGAGGACGATTTCAAAGGTGCCGACACAACCCTGGATCTGATAAAGCTTGCCGTCCATATAAAGATAGATCGTGCAGGACTGAAAGCTTGAAGACACCGGCGCGTAGGTCACCGAGACCCCCGCCGAGATGGCTTCACTCATGGCGCAGGCCTTGAAAAGAGCCGAGACGCCGCGGGGCGCTGTTCCGGCCGCGCCGCTTCCGCGAAGCTCCGTCATGAAAGAAAAATTAATCCTTCTTTTCCCGCCAAGTTCCTTTAGCTTTGAGAGCCCGTGGGCGAGATCTGATCGCTCAAGCGTGTCTGTTTGCGGATCCACCTCCGGCTCAAAGACCTGCACCGCGTCCGCTGTCGGCAAAGGCGACGGGTCCACCCCATAGGTTGTTTCCACCTCCGCTAAAACCACTCCAATTCTTGATCTCATTTTTTTCTTCCTTTCTAACCGGCCGTTTGCGGATCGGTTTGTTTGTGGCGATATTCAATTTCAACCGTGATGATTAAGCCTGCGTGTTGCTGGCCTTCGATTGTTTCAAAAGTCTCGATGTCGGTGATCTCCGTATCGACTGCGTTCCCGGCTCTTGTGACATCCGCTTGAAGAGCCTTTTTGATGTCGCCCAAGAGACTGTTTAAAATCTTGTCCGTGGGCGTTGCCGCGCTTTCTGTTTCGTTTTGCCTTACCCAAAGCTCGAGGAACACGGCAAGAAGACAGTGCGTGAGGTTATAGGCTTTGCCGTCGCTGTCTTTTTCAGGGCCGCTGTTAATGATGATCGCGGGAACGTTTGCCTTGTTGTTCCCGTTCATATTCCAACGCTCGACGCTTGCGATATTATTCTCGTAGCCGCCTGCGACCAAGATCCCGCTTAAAGTCGTGACAAGATTTGCGAAGATTTTTTCTCTTACGGTGTCAGCCATTTAAGCCCAAGCCTCCTTGGCTGCGCGGATGACCGCCCTGTCGACAATCGAAAAGGCCTCGGCTTCCATTTCTTCCCAAGTTTGGTAGAAGCCAAGACGCGCCGGGATCTTGACTTGTTTTTTTAAAACAAACAAAGGAAGCACATCGCGTGATTTTTTTCTCACCCTTGCCAAAAAGGTTTGATTGTTGAAGCGGATCGGGACGATGTTTTTGAGGGCCCGGACGTTTTTGTACTGTTTTCTCAAAGCGCCGGTTGACGTGAAAAGCTCCTGCCTCGCCCTTAAAGGCACCGCGAGTTTCCCGCCGGAAGGACTTGTGACGGTACCTCCTTCTTCGTGAAGCTTTGCGATCTCTGAGTCTGACCTGATTTCAACACCCATGGACTGGGTGCTTGAGGGCACAAGGAAAGTTCTTTTAAACTGCGAGAAAATCCCCCGCGGGCGTCCGACAATGCGCGTTCCGAAAGGACCGGAAAGGCGCTCTGCGCGGAATTTCTTTAAGAACTTACGGCTTATGTGATCGAGCGCGTCCCCGAAGCTGAACTTTAAAGCCCTTGGGAGCTTCCCGGCCGCTTCTTTTAAACGCGATGAATCACGGATGACCTTGATCATCTCATCACCGCCAGGTGCCACATACCTTCGTCTTTTCCCAAAACCTCGACCACTTTCCAGGGAACTGCGGGTCCCTCGACAAACACCGGAAAGGACACCGTGTCATTTCCCTTGTCGACGGACGTCACGCCTTGCGTGGCATCGCTTGCGATGTAGATCTCGGCCTGGCGGTTTAACACCCGGCCTTGATCGGGTCCGTCGGCCTGGAGCCTTTCTCTTACGACAAGCGCTTTGATTACCTTTGGAGGTCCGCCGTTCGGCGTATAAGTAATCGACTCGGCAAACTCGTCGCTGTTGAGAAACGCGGCCTTCGCGTCTTCCGGGAGTTTAGACTTGAGTGTCACGGTTTATTTCTCGTCTTTTCCCTCGCGGAGTTCGACCTGCACCTGGCCGAGTTGCACCGCCTTTGCGACATCTTCGGCCGTAATGTTCCGTGTTAAGGCCCCCTCCATAAGAATCGTTCCGGCTATGACGTCTTCCCCGCGCATCTTTTTCGTTTCAATCAAAACAAGACATATCTTTCCCTTTGCCATGGATAAAGCTCCTTTTTTCAAAGAACCGATTACGATAAGGTCGCCAGAACCCCGTGTTGCCAGTAGCCGTAGCCGACGTTTCGGCTGGCCTTGATGCCAAAAAGCCACTGGTTGTTCTTGAACTCTTCCTCCGAGCCTTCGGCGATGCTTTGAACCTGGATCCCGAGCGATTCATCGTTCGACTGGGATGCCCCGTCCAGAAGCTCCGCTTGACGGATGAAGGGCTTGGCTCTCCCGTCCGTGCGAAAGACGGCCAGCTTATCCGTCCAGGTAAGCTCGGGGTTTGCCTCCACTTCGAGCCTCCAGCCTCTGTCCATGAGTCCGGCCAGGGGGTTATTGCGGACACCCGTTCCCGTCTCGAGATTTCTCTCGAAGATGGCCTGTTGCGCCGCCCCGAAGAAAGATACCGGCACCATGACCATGAACTGCTTGGCGAAGCGGTTCATCGGACGGTTCTGGTCGTTTTTCAGGGTGTAGAGGTGCTGGATCATTTTCATGATGACGTTTGCCAGCTGATCCGCCGTCGGGTTCGTGGGAGTGGTCACGTTCAACTCCGCGTAATCCGCCGCCACAAGATCATTCGACTGAACCGGGCTGTCGCCTTCCTGATGATCGGTGTCGAAGAAGAACTGCCCGTCATAGCAGGCAGTTGATTCCGCATTTTGAACAAGCGCCGTCAAAAGCGTCGCCCAATGCGAGATCGCCTCGTCCACCTGTTCTCCGACGCGGATTTTGATCTGCCCTGTCTTGTCGCGCCGGATATCGTCCACATCGATACCGAGCGTTCCTTCATAGAGCAGGTTTTCAATCGTGATGCCGTTGACCCGGATGCCTTTCGCCTGCCTCTCCCCGATCCAGCGTCTTAAGGCCGGTGAGAACCCGAGCCACTTGTAGTTCTCAAACTGCTGATTTGAGGGAAAAAGCATACTGATTTTCGGGATCCACGTGACCCCGGTCGCGGCTTCAAGTGCCTCGAAAAACTGGCCGATGACGTCGCGGCTTGAAAGTTGTTTAAGACCCATTTTCATATCCTCCTTGTTTGGTTAAAAATTACAGTGACCTGAGTTGAACGCCCTCGAAGTGCACGACACAGCGCGTGCCTGAGACCCATCTGGCCACCTTCCCGATGGCCGAGTTTCCGGCGGCGGTGAGCGTGAAGGTGTTGTCATCCGACGCATACACGGCCTCGCCGACATCGGCGGCCGATGCCACGCCCGTCACGTCAATCTCGATCTTCCCGCGCTCCCAGAGCTTCACGTTCCGGGCGCTTGCCGCGCCAAGGCTGTTGTCACACTGCTCCTTTGCGAACCCGATGAAGGGATCCGCCGCGACGAGCTTCCGCGCAAGGCCCGCTCCGTTGTCCCCGACCGCACAGCCTTCAAAAATCACATGGCTTGCGATAACGGGGAGCTCGTTTAATTCCCCTACGCCGTAAGCCCTTGGTTTGTCTTGAGCAAGTGTTGTCATTTTTCATTCCTCCCGTTTTTGATTTTATTGGTTTATTTCTTCAGTTCCTTGACCTGGCCGCGCTTCACGGCTTTCACATACGACGTGTAAGAGCCGAGCGACGAAAATTCTTTCTGGATCGCGGGCTTTGTTTCCCAGTCGCGCTTGCACTGCTCCTCAACCGAAAGGTTTGAGGCATCACCCGCCTGGTCTCCGTCGCCGGGGCCCGGAGTTTTCGGAGCTTGGGTTTCAAGATCCTTGATTCTTTGATCCTTGAACTTCCCCTCGGCCGCATCCGGGCTGTCCCCGTTTTCGATGGATGCCTTTGAAAGGGCACGCATGTTTTGATATTCGGGAAGCTCGGCTTTGGCGAGAATGCCGATGACGCGCTTCCTCTCGGACGCGGCGCCCTCCGAGGAACCTGCGCTTTTTACTTCTTTCGACAAGACCTCGACGAGGTCAGGCCGCTCGGCTTTCAAAACTTCAAGTGTGAGACTTTTAAGATCCATTGCTACGTCCTCCTTTTTATTTTCATCTTTTTGTCTGTTATCTTCATACCGTTTAAGAAACGCGGTGGCCTTCTCCACCGCCTCGGGGTTCTGGACAAAACCGTCGAGGAAACTTGCAAAACCGGCTGAAAGTTTCACGTTGTCCGGAAAAAACTTCCCGAAAAATCCGTCGTTGGCGGCCGGTTCATCCACCACGTCGACCGATGAGAGTTTGGCGACACGGAGTCTCTCGGGGAGGGGATTTCCATTCGCATCCTTTTTCGGCGTTTTGCCGTCTGCCTCAAGTTGCTCTTCCAGGTCATATTCCAGAAGAACGATGGATGCCCCGAAAGCCTCCGGGTCGTTTTCGGCAAGATCCATGACGTAAGTGGCAAGATCCCCGTCCGGAGTTTTATAAGCCGACTCGTCAAAATAAAGATCAGCCCGGACGGCATCCCCTTCCTTCCCGAAATTCTTGACCCTTCCAAGAAATGTTCCGAGCGCTTCGCTGGACATCATGGGATGACCGAAGCGGGACTTAAGGCCGGTTTTCATGCTGTTTCCAGCCTGCGCGACCTGATCCAGAGTTGCGTCGTCAATCTCCCAGCCCCTTTGGTCTTTGATAAAGCCCTTCGTCATGACTGCAAAGCCGTGGATGATCCCTTTTTCGCGGTCAACGCCGAAACCTTGTTTGATACCTCTTGCGATTTCTGTTCTTAAAAGCTCGCGTTTCATGTTTCTTTAAGAACTCCCTTTTCCTGTTCGCTCACCCGCGCCGACCAGCTCACCTTCGGGTTCCGGATCTACGCTCCCGGATGAAGCGCCGAGAATCTTGACGCCGTACTTATCCTCGAGTTCTTTTATCTTCACCACCTCGCGGGCGCGCTGTTCCAAGACCTCCTCCCAGTCTTTGCCTTGAGAAGCCGCCTCATCGGCCAAAGTAGAAATCCCGATATCAATCGCCATCTCGGAAGATTTCGCTTCTTTCACTGGATCCACCCACTGCCAGCCGGGCGCGATCCACCGGACACGGCACCAGTCGCTTTTTTTCTCGTAGAAAGTTTTTGCGGGAAGCTGGTTTTTTAAGAACGCCTCCTCTTGAAGCATGTCCCAGGCGGGCTGGCAAAGTTTTCTTGAAAGCCACGCTTGGCGCACCATGAAATAACGCCGTGCTTCAAGAAGCGCCGCCCGGGCGCTTGAATAATTTGTTTTCGAGAAATCCTTTGCGACAATCTCATAAGGGAGATTCAAGCCCGTTGAAATCGCCCGTAAAATTCGATCCACAAACGGCTCAAATTGGCCGCCCGGGCGATTCGGGTTAAAAGCTGAAATATCTTCTCCGGGTCCCAAGTAATCAATCATTCCCGGCTCGAGCTCCTGGATCCTTTGTCCTCTTGCATTCGTTTCGGCGGTATTGCCTAAAGCGGCCGCGTAGTTGTCGTCTTTTTTGATGAACACCGCAAAACACGCGGCAACACGGGCGGCCACGAGCTCCGCCTCCATGTAGTCGGCAAGGTCCTTAAAATAATTCATGACCGGCGCAAAGAAAGGAACGCCTCTTGTCTGACCCGGGCGGTTCACCCAGTAAAGGTGGATGACGTTTTTTCTTCCGGTGTCGCCTATAGCCGGGATCCGTATGTATCTTTTGACACCTCGGTCTTTGGCTAAAGTAAGATCCCCCGGGTGCGTTTCGCGGAGGTAATAAGCGACCGGCTCTCCCCGCTCGCCGATCTCAACACCATAGCGAATATTCCTATCGGCTCTTTTATCTGGCGGCGTTTCAAGGCGGTCTGCTTCCACAATGTCAAAGGCGAGGGAAAAAGGCCGGGATTTGTCGTTGAGCATGAGAGGCAAAAGAATAATCTCCCCGTTTTCGAGGATCTGTCTGTCGACCAAGTTTTGAATCTCGTAAAAATCCATTCGGTTCCCCGCGTCGGCGTAAGGGCACCACTTCTCCCAGTTGTCCTCCGCCGCCTCTTGAAAAGTCGTCGCTTCCTCATCGGAGATACCAAGCTTCTTTATTTTTACTCTCGACTGGGGCTTGATGCCGGTGCCAACGGTATTCGAGGTCACGGTCGTTGTGATGCCGACGGCGTGCGCGTCGTTTCGGTTTAAATCCCGGCTTCGTTCGCGCAATGTCGCAAGGTCCGGCAGAAGATCTTCGTCCGCCGATCCCGACCCCGGCCACCAGCTCGCCCGGAGCCTTGTTTTATCCGCCCCGCGGTAAGAGCCCAGCATCGATTGGGCTTTGCGAAACGCTTTGCGCTTATACGCCGCGTTCGGTGAAAAAATACCGACGAGATCGTCAAGACCCCGGGCGATGCGGTTGCTGAAAGATTCCTTTGTGCGGGTTTTTGTTTCTGTCATGTCGGGTTCGTGAACTTTGCGTAGGTTCTGGTGTTGCCTGATCCGGATGCGATCTCGCGTTTTAATTGGTCACGGAGTTTCCGAAGCTCTTCGAGCGTTACGTACTGAAGATTGCGTCCGCCGATAGAATAGGACTGCACAGCGCCGCCCGAAAGCCTTGCTTCTATCGCGGCCTCAACCTTGTCGAGCAGATCTTGTTTTGAAACAGACATTTTTTAAATTCCTTTTTGGTCACAAAAAAAGGACTCACCGATGTTTTCACAATACACCGGAAAACCCGTTTGAAAAGGGGGTCAATACTACAACGTAGTAAAATTTACTACGTTGTAGTAACAAGGTCCTGAATTTGGGGGTTATTTCGGTTTTTTGGAGTGAAAAAGAGGATTAAAACTGAGGAAAATGTTGCAACCGTTCGTTTCTCTTAAGCGTCCTCAAGCGCCTTTTGGCGGCCGCCAAGCGATCACGAAGCGCCTGATTTAACCCGAGCGCCACGCGCATGGTTAGCGTGATTTCATCTTTCAAGTAAACGAGTTTCATATTGCCCCCTTATCATGCCCGGACTTGTGACCGGGCTGTAGCGTTAACCGGAAGCCTTTCGGCTCCCGGCCACTCCGCTTATTTCTTCGTCCAGCCGGACTTCCAGCGCTCAACCGCTTCTTTTTGGATCGCCTCGATGCGTTCGGGTTTTGCTCCGCCGACAATTTCGGCAAGCTCGGATTTATTCATCACGCGGAAGTTTTTGATCCCGCGTGACTTCACCTCTTCCATGAGCTGGTTGCGGCTTTGACCCTCGGTCTCAGCCTTTTCGACTTTCACCGCGGGTTTGGCCGCGGCTTTTTTCTTCTTAGCCATGTCACTTCCCTCCCTTGTTTGCATTTCCGGTTTGAACCCCAAGCACTCCAACACGGCGTAACCGCCGGATGCGTTGATCACGACATCGTGATCCGGGTGAACGTATTTCATTTTGATTCTTTCTTTTTGCCAAGTCCGATGAGCCGACGAACCGTGTCATTTATAGATTCGCCCTCTTTTTGATTGCGCTCGATGAGACGCGCCACGTGTTCATCAACGCGGATTATTTTCATAGAATGATCTCCGCGCTTTGAACGTCCTTAATTCCATACCGCTTCAGGTAGTAGGTCGAGACCAGCTGAACCTCGAGGCGCGGCCGGTTCACGCCAACGAAGAAAAGCTTCCCGTTCTTTTTGGCTACAAAATCGACCGTGCCGATTTTGCACTCATAATTCTTAAGAAGAACTTTATAGCCAAGAATCTGAAGCGTTCCGAAAACGGACTCCGCCGGTGAATTGATCGAGACACTCACGCCGACTCCTTCTCATAAGCATCGAGCACCTTATCCTCGATTTCTTTTTTGACTTCGTCATTTATCGGCGTCAGGATATCGAACCACCGGCCATCCTTCGATGCCTTGCGCGGCATCGCCACGAATACGCCGCGCTTCCCCATCAGGATGTTGAATCCTTTCACGATGATCGCGTCGCTAAATTTTACGTCCGCGAAAGCCTTCAAGTTTCCGTCGCCTGTGATTTTCCGAATATCAACCACTTCAATGTTTGTCATTTTTACCCTCCTTTAGTTACGACAAAACCGCGGCCGTAAAAGACCGAAGTTCCGTCATGCGTTTTCTTAAAGCCTTCACCGCCTCGCCGTATGCCCCGTTAAAGACGAACTCTTTGTCGCCTTCCGTTAAATGGCTTCCGACGATCTGGAAGTGCCAGTAACCGACACCCCGTGGTTTCTTGCCGTGCGCGAATTCGAACTGCGATGTTTTAACCGTGATCTGCATTTGTTTTTGTCTCCTTCTTTCGTTTTCGGGGGGAGGGTGCCATAACGCTTGTAGTTATCAAGTCATTTCGGAGAAAATTAAATCTACCTTGTTAAGAGGGCAAGAGCCCTCATTTTTCGATGGATTTGAAACGAAGTCCGCATTTTCTGCAAAAGTGATACCGCACGGGCGGGCTCGAGGCGTAGCACTTGAGATCCTTTGAGCGACATTTTTTATTCGGGCACCGGAGGGGGATGTAATAAACGGCGTGTCGGTTCTCCGGCGTTTCTTCTGGAGCGGATACAGCCGGATGAATCCTTTCTTCTTTTTTCGTTCGATAATCCGAAAGCCATCCGCGTTTTTTTTCCGACCAAGGACTCACCGATTGATCCAGCCTTTCCTGGCCTTAAGCCAGGCGCCGGATCTTAAGTCGCCGTCCGTCTTTTTCGGTACATACGGCAAGCTCTGGCCTTCTTCTCTCAAAGACGAGACTCGAAGCATATCCGCGGCCGCGGCGGCGTAGACTTCGGCGTCCCAGTAGTGGTTTGGTGCGCCTGTCGATTTCTTTTTCCACTCCTCCCAGGTTCTTCCTGATTTTCTGTCCCGGACGAGAATCTTATGCTCGGCGCAAAACTGCCGGACGTATTCCTCCGAAACGTCCCTAAACACATGCCACTGGGAAGGATCGCCCGGAGCGGAGCTCACCATGCGCGTGATCTTGTCTTTGTAAAGCGCGGTATCGAGACGCCACAAAGAAAGACCGCCTTCGATCACAGATCCCGTTTTCGGGTTTCGGTCAATCCTTGTCGGTCGATATGGAACTCCGGAGAGATGGTTTTCGCCTTTGATAGCACGCGCCACATCGCGCCACCGGCGGCAGATTTCATAGACTTCGTCGGTGCGGTATCCCGAATCAACGCACGCGAGCCGCACCTTAAAAGGATCGCCGCTGGCGCGTTTGTATTCGGTCTTAAAAAGAACGGCCGTCACGTCCTCCCAGGCCTCTA
>Ga0080064_1004998_pt1 | contig 16148 bp, 10 predicted proteins | sample Subgrocontami54m_FD_69260 | JGI IMG/M metagenome (GOLD analysis project Ga0080064, IMG submission 69260) | Subsurface groundwater microbial communities from S. Glens Falls, New York, USA - GMW46 contaminated, 5.4 m (SPADES assembly) (version 2) ...
ATCAGAAACACCTCGGCTACCTCGTGGCACTGATCGCATACGCGGTCATTGTCTTCCCGTCCGGCTTCGGCCTCGAGCACCACCTGCTCATTTATGGATCGAGTCCGAATTGGACCTACTCGGACGCGGAGTACGTTTCGAGCGATGCGGGTCGTCGAAGAGGCGCTCGGGCCCGAGCATCTACGCCGCTACGTGAGCTCCCTGCGGAGGCAATACGGTGCGCCCCGTTCGCGCGCGGCGCCGCCCCTCCTGCGCGCCACCGACTCGCTCGCCTTCTCCCGCCGAGGTCCATTTGCGCTGCATGCGATGCACGAGTACATCGGCAAGGAGCGGGTCGACGACGCGCTCAGGCGCTTCTTCGAGCAGCATCGATCGGGAACGCCTCCGTTCCCGACGCCAGTGGATCTCTATCGGGAATTGCAGGCGGTCACGCCTGAACCGTTCCGGTCCCTGCTCAGCGATCTCTTTGAGCAGAATACTTTCTGGGAACTCCGAACGGACCGAGCCACGGCGCAGCAAACTGAAACCGGTGCCTGGCAGGTGACGCTCGACGTGCGGGCGCGCAAGGTGGTGGTCGACGAAGCCGGCGTCACGACCGAGGTGCCGATGGATGACTGGGTGGAGATTGGCGTTTTTCGCGACCGTGACCCGTATCTTCAGAAGCAACGCATCCGCTCCGGAAAGCAGACGATTACCCTCACGGTGCCGCAGAAACCGACCCGTGCCGGCATCGACCCCAACCACCTCTTTAGTGAGTTGGGGGAGGAGGACGGCAATATCAAGCCGGTGAAGATCAATCCGCGGCCGGCGCGAAGAGACCGCCGCGGATGAGCGACGGTGACACTCGAGCCGTTTTGGCTGACAACGGCGGAATCACGTCCGGTTGCGTTGGCGGCCGCCTTTCACGGTGATGTGCACGTTGTGAAACGAGAGGTCCTCGATCGGCGCACCCGGCGAAACGCCAAGCCGGATTCATGCAGTCGAAGATGCCGAAGAAACGTAGCGGTCAAGATAACGAGACCCAGTTTGCCGTTTCGGCCGAAACCGAGGCCTCGTTACGCGACTGCTACGCTCGACTCCTGGGAAACAGCACCGTTCCTGTAGCGGCGAGCGCCAGCGAGCCGAGATCGTGCAAGACGACTCGCTGGCGCTCGTCGCTACAGCTCGTCGCTACAAACTGGTTTCTTCCTGTCACCGGCAAAAGTCTCTTTTGCGGTTGGGGCTCCATCGATCCGGCCAAGGCGCAGCCTCACTCCATTTTCAGCAGCCGCTTCGCGTTTCCGTAGAGAATTTTTCGTTCGATCTCCTTCGTCGGCGCCAGCCGGCGGATCGCTTCGAGCGTGCGGGCGGCGAAACACGCGGGTCCGCGGCCGGTGGGTTCGCTGCAGTCGCTGCCAAACATCAGCTTGTCCGCGTGGCGGCGCATGAACCCGCGGTAGTGGTCCTCGTCGCGCACGATCGCGTTGTTGCCCGAGCCGGCGGAGACGTCGGCGTAGCAGTTCGGATAGTCGGCGAGATAGCGGTCGGTCAGGCCGCCGGGCGTGACGAGTCCCTTCGGATAATTGGTGCCGGGCACATGCTTTCGGTCGATGTTCGCCCACCACTCCTGCGCGTGGCCGATGAACTTCACCGTGGGAAACTTCTCGAGCGTGCGGTGAAACCGCTCGATGTGCCGGTTGTAGCGGTCGTGCTCGAAGTGCAGGAGCATCGGCACGTCGAACTCGCGCGCCACTTCGGCGATTCGCCACAACTCCGGCGCATCGCAGTCCACGCGGAATTTCTGCTCGCCAATTCCGATGGCGCCGCGCTTGAGCTGCCGCTCGATGCTGGCCACCGCGTCGGCGCGGTCGGTGATCTCGTTTGAAAAATAGACGAACTCGCCGGGATGCGCCCGCGCCAGCGCGACCACCGCATCGTGCTCGCCGGAGCCGCCGGCGTGACCGGCGCCGCGGTCGCCCGAGGGCATCAGCACGGAGGTGGTGACACCGAGCACCCGCTGGTGGGCGATCAGCTGCTCGTCGGTACGCCCGCTGTATTGGACGTGCTGATGCACGTCGATCAGCGGTTCCGCCGGCGCACCCGCGCGCACCACCGCCGGCCATTTCGCGGTGGCCAGCACCAGCGCACAGTGGCGGATAAAGTCGCGCCGGCGGGCAAGGGGCTGCTGGGGTGACGGCCGCATCACCGCAGCAAATTTGTTTGCGCGACCGACCGCCACTCGAAAAACGGCCGTCGGCAAATCCGCCACCGGTGAGCCGGAACAGGGTGACGGAAGCAGGGCCCGCAGATTCTGTTTGTCAGAACTGGGGCGCGGCTGTGTTCTGGCCGCAGCCGGATCGCGCTGGTGATTCGGCCCCTGCGTTTACCTCCGCGCATATTACCCCGGCCGAATTGACCGCGATTTACGCCACCCGGACCGGCGGCGGCATTTTGCCATTATCCGAACCCCAGCCTCTCCATGAAAATCACCGGTCTCATCATTCAAAAAATCCGGCGCGGAGCTCGCGCGTTCCTGCTTTCAGCGTTGTTCTCGCTCCCGGCATTGGGCCAGTCCGCGGCCACCACGTCGATTACCGGTCAGGTCAGCAACGCCGCCACGCAGTCATACCTCCAGGGTGCGCTGGTGCAGATTCAAGGCACCGACCGGAGCACCGTGACCGACCGCGAAGGCCGCTATGAACTCACGGACATGCCGAATGGCCCGGTGACGCTTGTCGTGACCTATGCCGGGCTCGATCCGCAGCGCGTGACGGTGGAGCCGCGCGCGGGCCAGACCGTGCATCAGGACATCGCGCTGGGATCGGGCATCTACAAACTCGAGAAATTCGTCGTCGCGGGCGAGCGCGAGGGCACAGCACTGGCGGAAACGCTGCAGCGGCAGGCGGGCAACCTGAAGAACGTCGTTTCCTCCGACACGTTCGGCAATGTCGCCGACGGCAACATCGGCGAATTCCTCCAACACGTCGTCGGTCTCACGGCCGACTATAACGGCGCCGACGTGCGGCAGGTCAGCGTGCGCGGCGTGTCGGCCGATCTGAACTCGGTCACGATGGACGGCATGAAGGTGGCCACGGCGCAGTCAGGCAACTTCGGCCGCGCGTTCGAGTTCGAGCAGGCGTCGCTCGGCAACATCGAGATGATCGAGGTGACGAAGGCGGCGACGCCCGACATGGACGCCGACTCGATCGGCGGCAGCGTGAACCTGGTGACGAAGAGCGCGTTCGATTCGAAGGCGGGCCGGCGGGTGAACTACAGCCTGGGCGCCGTGACGGGCCCGAACCGGATCAGCCATGGCGCGACCTGGAAAATGCCGGTCGTGCCGTACGGGCCCTCGATCAACCTGCGCTACTCCGACGTGCTCGGCGCAAAACAGAACATCGGACTGACGCTGACCGGCACGATGTTCAGCAAACCCGGTGGCGGCCGCACGGTCCTGCAGGCGCAGGGCCGCGAACCGACGGCGGGGCCGACCTACACGCAGCAGGTGCAGCGCCGGGTGTCCGGGGCGATTCGCACGCGCGTGGCGACCGGGGCGAAGATCGATTACCGCTGGAGCGAACGCACGACGATTTCGTTCAGCACCTCGTACAATTTCTTCCACGAGAACAACGACACGCGCTCGAACAACCTGGCGTACACGCTGCCGGCGGCGGCGAACACGAATCCGGCGGCCGCGCTTGCCACGGTCGATGCGGCCGGCAACCGCACCGGCGGCGGTTTCATCCACCCCGATTACAGCAACAGGCGGACGCGGATCTTCGCCGGCGGCACGAGCACGTTCAGCGATCTCAACATCGCGACGAACGACAAGTCGGGCCGCACCTATCTGTTCAATCCGATCGTGCGGCATCGGCTGCCCGGCCTGGACATCGACTACATGGCGAGCTACTCGAAGTCGTCGAACTGGTACGACGTCTCGCACAACAACGAGCACTACAACTCGCGGCCCAAGGGCACGGTCGCGGTGCGGTTGAACAACATCGGCTGGATCGTGGATCGTTCGCGCGATCTCGAGTCGCCGACCATCACCCAGACGCAGGGCCTGGACATGTACGACCTCAACAACTACACCGGCCTGACGCTCTCGCAGGGCGACATGACCGGCCACGACATGGTGGCGGCGGGAAAATTCAACGTGCGCAAGGTGCTCCCGTTCACGCTCCCGGCGTATCTCAAGGCCGGGTTTTCGTATCAGCGGCAGGAGCGGAAGACCGAGCGCAACACCTATGCGTACACGTTTGCCGGGCCGGATGGGATCGTCGGCACCGCCGACGACAATCAGAACCTCGGGCAGTTTTTCGATCGGAGTGGCTATCACGGGGACGACGAGAAGAGCTACGCCGCGCGCGGCGGCGTGCCGCCGTGGCCGGATCCGTACGCGGTCGCGCACCACCAGAAGGCCTATCCGCAGCTGTGGGCGCTGAACGTCACCTCGAACGCGCAGACCTGGTATCAGTTCAACCGCCAGATCACCGAGAACGTGGCCGGCGCCTATGTGCTCGGCAACGTCCGGCTGAACCGCGTTTCCGTGCTGGGCGGCGTGCGCCTGGAGGACACGCGCGACACGGGCGACGGGCCGTTGCAGTATGTTTCGCCCGCGGAGAAGGCGCGCCGCGCGGCGTTCGTCGGGCCGTTGACGCCGGAGGAGACGCGGCGGCGGATCGCGGCGGAGTGGGGCAATCGCGCCCGGAACGAGGGACGCTATCGGAACTATTTCCCGAGCGTGCATCTGAAGTACGAGCCCTTCGCCGGGCTGGTCACGCGGGCGAGCTGGTCGAACGGCATCGGCCGGCCGGCGTTCGACAGCATCATCCCCAACAACACGGTGAACGACGACACGCAGCGCGTCACCGCCAGCAATCCGGGCCTCAAACCGCAGTATTCAAATAATTACGACCTGAGCGCGGAATACTATTTCCCGTCGCAGGGGATGGTGTCCGCCGGCGCATTCCGGAAGAAGATCAAGGATTACATCCGCACCGACACCGGCCAGATCATCGGCGGTGGGCCGAACAACGGTTTCGACGGGCAATACGAAGGCTACACGCTGACCACGCAGGTGAACGCCGGGGCCGCCCAGATCGACGGGCTGGAGGTCGCGTTCCAGCAGCAGCTCGTGATGCTGCCCGGCTGGGCGAAGGGATTCGGCGTGAACGCGAATTTCACCAAGCTCAACACCAAGGGCCAGAATCGCCGGCTGACCGGTTTCGTCGACCGGACGGCGAACGGCGGCATCAGCTGGCGCGGATACGGCTTCGACCTGCGCGTGCTCGCGACGTGGCGAAGCGAATACAAGACGAGCGACAACTCCAACCCGGCGCTGGTGCAGTTCCAGAAGGCACGGACGATCGTGAACTGGAAGTCGCGCTACGCGGTGTCGCGGCGGCTGAGCCTCTTCTTCGACGTGGAGAACGTCTTCGCCGCGCCGCTCGACAATGTATACGCCGCCTTCCCCGATCGCGTGGTGAATCTGCGCACGTTCGATCCGAAGCTGGTGTTCGGGATCGACGGGAGGTTGTGAGAGGCCGAGACGCGCGGCGGTGGGCCATGTAGGGCGGGGTCTCCCGACCCCGCCGAAAGGCATTCGAATCGCGGCCGGCGCCGAGCGCGTTTCACGCGCCGACGATTCGCTTGAAAGCCTCGCCCTCGTTCAGCGTCGGGCGTTCGGGGCGGCCCTTGTAGCTGTAGACGAGGCTCATGTTATCCAGCCCGAGCAGCCAGAGTATCGTCGCGTGCAGGTCGTGCACGTGCAGCCGGTCCTGAATCGCGTGCAATCCCACCTCGTCGGTGGCGCCGATCGTCTGGCCGCCTTTCACGCCGCCGCCGGCCATCCACATCGTGAAGCCGGTGGCATTGTGATCGCGGCCGGTGCCTTTTTCGCTCATCGGCGTGCGGCCGAATTCGCCGCCCCAGACGACGAGCGTGTCCTCGAGCAGGCCGCGCGCCTTCAGATCCCGCAGGAGCCCGGCGATCGGCTTGTCGGTGGCGCGACAGAGCCGCGAGTGGTTGCCTTCGATGTCGCTGTGCGCGTCCCATTTGCTGCCGGCGCCGCTGTAGAGTTGCACGAAGCGCACCCCGCGCTCGACGAGCCGTCGCGCGAGCAGGCACATTTGGCCGAACCCCGCGGTCGCCTTTTCGTCCATCCCGTACAACGCCTTCGTCGCCGCGGTCTCCCTCGCGAGGTCGACCGCGTCCGGCGCCTCGGCCTGCATGCGGAAGGCGAGTTCGTAACTGGCGATGCGCGCCTCGAGTTCGGCTTGCACGGGGTGCGCCGCGGCGTGCTGGCGATTCATCGCCGTCAGGAAATCGAGTTTCCCGCGTTGCTGCGCATCGCTGATTCCCTCCGGCGGATTCAGGTTCGCGATTGGCTCGCTGCTCGGGGTGATGCGCGTGCCCTGGTAAACGGCGGGCATGAAACCGCTGCCCCAATTGCGGGGGCCGTTGATCACGGTCGACGGTTCGTCCTGCATCACCACAAACGCGGGCAGATTCTGGTTTTCCGTCCCAAGCCCGTAAGTGACCCACGCCCCCAGCGACGGCCGGCCCGCGATCACCGAACCGGTGTTCATCTGGCACACGCCCGCCGAATGGTTGATGCCGTCGGCGACGCACGAGCGGATGACCGCGATGTCGTCGACCATCGTCGCCGTGTGCGGCAGCCAGTCGCTCACCCAGATGCCGGATTCGCCGTGCCGCTTCCACGCACGTTTCGAGGCGAGAATCGGCGAGTCGAACTCGCCCATCGCGGTGATGACCCGGCCGAAGCTCGGCGGAATCGGCTTGCCGGCGAGTTCCTGCAACAGCGGCTTCGGATCGAAGAGATCGATGTGGCTCGGGCCGCCCTCCATGAAGAGGAAGATCACGCTTTTCGCGCGCGCGGCATGCGGCCCGGGACGCGGCGCGAGCGGGTTGACCACGGCACCGGGAGCCGCCGCCAGTTGCGTCCGCTGCAGCAGATCCATCAGCGCGAGTGCGCCAAATCCGCCGCCCGCCCGCGCGAGAAAATCCCGGCGCGTGAGCGCGGTGTCACGACGACCACAGAAGGAGGAGTCAGCGCTCATGGGGTGGGGGTGCGAGGTTCGCGTGGCAAGTGGCGGAATGTTTCGACGGCAACCGCCAATCCGTTGGTCACAGAGTGCACAGAGGTCGAGCCGGAGGTCACAGAGCGAAACATGATTTTCCTCTGTGTCCTCAGGCTTGTCCTCGGTGAGCTCTGTGACTCAAAACGAGCGCATTCGAGAAATGCCAATTCTCCGTTATTCCACATACAGGAATTCATTCGCGTTGAGCAGCACGTGGCAGAAATCGGTGAACGCGACGCTGCGCGGGTCGGGCCGCATCCGGCGCACGGTCTTGGCCTCGACCGAGTGCCCGTGATGGGAGCTGTCGCTGAACGGATCGGTTTTGGTCTCGAACTTCCAATAGCCCATCGTGTTCGCGCGCACGCTCGGGTTGTTCAGCAGCAGATCGTCCGGGCCCAGGGCCGTCTCCGACAACCGCACATCGTCGATCAGCCCCTCGAAAATATTCTGGGAGCCGCGCAGGGGCCCGCCAATCACCAGCGGCACTTGACCGGTGAGCGGGTTAACGGCGGCGTGCATCACCTGCACCTTGCGCAGCGGGTCGTCGCTATCGGTGAGGTCCTTCGCGAAAAACGTGATCCCTTGTTCGCTCGCGTCGTTCAGCCGCACCGAGACGCCGACGAAGTAGGGCACGTCTTGATCGATGTGGAGACCGGAGAAAATGATCTGCGCGTCGTCGCTGGTAGCCGGGCTCGCTGAGGCCGGGCGGCCCGGATCAGCGACCCGGGCTACCGGAGACTTCGCGTCGGAGAACAACTTCAATACCAGCGTCTGCGGCATGGGCGAACGCTTGCCCGTCACGCCGAAGACCCAGCCGGGCTCGCCCCCCTTGGCGCCGCCTTGCGCCACGATCGTGTGGACGGCATCGGAATCGATGGCCGATTTGAGATTGATGTACGCCTCGATCGTGAATTCGCCCTTCGGCGCGGCGGGCGTGTCCGGCACCACCAGCCGCTCCTGCAGGCTGCCCGCCGCGATCACCGCCGCTGAGCCATCGCGGAACCGCATCTTTTCCGCCACGAAGGGGACGACTTCCTCCTCGGGTTCCTTCACGTTGATCCGCACGGATTGTTCGTCGAGGAACTGGCGCGCGGTCGCCAGCTCGGTAGCGTTGGCCTGCCGGCCAAACGCGAGCCGGTACGCGTCGGCGACGATTTTCGTCTCGTCCGCGCCGCGCGCCGCGCGTAACCGCCGGGCAAATACCGTCGCGCGCTCCTCCGCCCAGGTGCCGTTGAACATCAGCAACGACTGGGTCGAGGTCGTCGTGACATTCCGGTCGGGCGTGCTCACGAACCGCTCGGGCAAATCGAAAACGTCCAGCACCGGATCATGCCGGTTGCGCCGCACTTTCAGGTAAATCGAGCGTGCGGGCACCTCGTTGTCGACGCTCGGTCCGCCGTCGCGCAGCTGCAGTTCGCCGGTGGCGGCCAGCACCGCGTCGCGAATCTGCTCCGCGTCGAGTCGCCGCACCGGCGCGCGCCACAGCAGGCGGTTTTCCGGATCCTTCAGCCTGGCCTGTTCCGCGATCGGGTTGGCGGCGGACTGCAGGTACGTGGCCGACGTGACGATGAGGCGGTGCAGCTTTTTCATGCTCCACCCGTTTTCGACGAAGCTGCGCGCGAGCCAGTCCAGCAGTTCGGGGTGCGAGGGCTTTTCCCCGAGGTGGCCGAAGTCGCTCGGATTCACCGCCAGCCCGCGGCCGAAATGGCCCTGCCAGATCCGGTTCACGATTACCCGGCTCGTCAACGGATTTTCCGGTCGGGTGATCCAGCGGGCGAGCGCCGTGCGGCGGCCGGTGGTGCCCGTCCCGACCGGGTCGATCCGGGCCGGCGCTGCTTCGAGAATCGTCAGGTAGCCGGGAGCAATTTCGCCCAGCGCCGGCTTTTTCGGGATCGTCACGGGGGGAGCGGCCGGGGCGATGTCCGTCGCCGCCAGCGCGAGCGGCAGCGGCTCGGGTTTGTGCTGATCGAACTTCTTCAACTGCGTCAGCAGCGCCGTACGCCGCGACTTCGCCGGCTCCTTCACGCGGCTCGCAAATCGCTTCTCCTCCCATTCGTACTCGACCTGTTTCCACATCAGCGCGGCAATTTGCTGCTCGAACGGAGTCCGCTCGGCGGCCGGTTTCGCCAGCATCGCGCGGGTTTCCGGCGGGAATTTCGCGATCGCGTCGTCCTCCGCCTTCTGGCGATACGGCGCGTCAATCTCGGCCAGCTGCCGCCGCAGGTCCGCCGTCTCCGCCTCCCAGCGCGCCAGCTTGCGCTCGTATTCGGCCCGCTGCGCCGCAGTCGCCACCGGCACCTCGGCCGGATGCTGCAACGCCGCGAAAAACGCCTGCAGCCGGTAGTAATCCTGCTGCAGGATTGGATCGAACTTGTGGTCGTGGCAGCGGGCGCACTGCAGTCCCATTCCGAGAAACGCGTCCGCGGTCGTGTCGGTGAGGTCGTTCAGGATCGTCTGCCGCTGGCCGACCGCGTCGCGCTGGTTGTATTCATAAATCTCATGCGTGAGGTATCCCGTGGCGATCCGCGCCTCGGTGTCGTTCGGCCAGAGTTCGTCGCCGGCAATCTGCTCCTGCACGAAACGATCGTACGGCTTGTCGCGGTTGAGCGAGGCGATGACGTAGTCGCGATAGCGCCAGGCGTTGGGCCGGTAGTCGTCGGCCTTGTACCCATCGCTTTCGGCATAGCGCACCAGATCGAGCCACGGCGTGGCCCAGCGTTCGCCGTAGCGCGGGCTGGCCAGCAGCCGATCGACCACCTTCGCATACGCGTCATCGGAGTTGTCGGCGAGAAACGCGTCGATTTCCGCCGGCGATGGCGGCAGCCCGATCAGATCGAAGTAGGCGCGGCGCAGCAGCGCGGGTTTTTCGGCGCGCGGCGCGGGGGCGAGCCCCTCCGCCTTCAGCCGCGCGAGAATGAAGCGATCGATCTCGTTGCGGCACCAGCCGTCGTCCGCCGGCGGCGTGATGCGCGCGATCGGTTGAAACGCCCACCATTGCCGGTCCTCGGGGCTGATGCCCGGCTTGCGCCGGGCGAGCCGCGGGGCTTCCGGCGCCTCGGGCCACACGGCGCCGGCTTTCACCCAATCGGTGATTGTCGCGACCTGCTCCGCCGACAGTCGCTTCCCCTTCGGCGGCATCTGCAGGTCCTCGTTCGTGTAACGAATCGCTTCGATCAGCAGGCTTTTCTCGGGTGCACCGGGGACCAGCACGACACCGGAGTCGCCGCCGGCCAGCGCCGCGGCGCGCGAATCGAGCAGCAGCCCACCTTTGATCTTTTCCGCGGAGTGGCTGTGGCACTTGTAACAGTTGTCGCGCAGGATCGGTTGAACCTGTTGCCGGAAGAATTCGGGATCGGCGGCCTGGCTGGCGGCGCGCGTCACCGCGGGCGCGAACGCGCACAGCAACACAAAGCGCACAACGAATCGAAAGCGCGGCATGGGTAGTGGGGGGAACCGACGCGACGACGGTACGGGTTTGTTCCCGGTGCGCAACTCCTGGCTGCGTCGCCGCCGCCGATCGTCGGCATGGCCGGCGTTCGCCCCGTAGGCGCGGTGCACCCACCCGCGCGGGAAACCGCCTGCGAACCCGCAACTCGCGGGGTGCCGCCTCCGCCCAGCCTTCGGCGCGCCACTGGCATCTTGCCGCGTCGAAGCCCGCAGGGCGGAGACGGGAGGGCACCCCGCCTGCAAGCGTGTGGATTAACGACGTACTGAATTGCCCGTGGCCTCGATCTGCTGGCGCAGCCGTTCAACCTCGTCCATCAGCCCGAGAATGATGCCGATGCCCGTCAGGTTCACGCCGCACTGGCCGTGCAGGTACGCGACGCGTTGCAGCACGCGAATGGCGTCCTGGTTGAAGTAATAACCCCCGAAATCGGGATCGACCTGCGCCGGCACGAAGCCGCGTTTGTAGCAGACCAGGATCAGATGACGCGGCAACCGCACCAAATGGGCGACGACATCGATCGGGTAGAGCGCGTCCGGAGCCGGAGTGAACCGTTGGAGCGCGTTGAGGTGAACGTCGACGTGAGTGGTCATGTGAGATGTTGCTCGACGAATTGTTGCAGCATTGACGCCGGGAGGGTGCCGGCCTGGCGCGCGACTTCGCGGCCGTGGTGAAAGAGGACGAAGAGCGGGATGGACGTCGCGCGGTGCCGTTGGGCCGGCGCCGGCAGTTCGTCGGTGTTGACCTTCGCGACGAGCCAGCGCCGGGCGCCGCGGGCGGCAACTTTCGCCACCTCCGGCGCGGCCATCTGGCACGGGCCGCACCACGGTGCCCAAAAATCGACGAGCACCGGCAGTGTCGCGCGCGCGGTCAACGCGGTGAATTCGTCGTCGGTCTGCACCTCGAGCGGCGCGGCCGGCGACGATAACGCCGCCTGGCATTTCGCGCAGCGGGGCGCCTGGTCGACACGCTCGTAGCTGAGCCGGTTGGCCTGACCACACTGCGGGCAGGGCACAATCACGCCGCGCTCGTCGAGTTGCAGGGCACTGCTCATGCCGACCGCGGATTGAAGCGGGAGGTGTGCGCGAGCTTCTCCCAGAGCTGTCGTTCCTCGCTGCCGGGGTTCTTCGGCAGCTGAACATTGGCGACGACGTACAAGTCACCGCGTTCCTCGGTGCCGGGGCGGGGCAGGCCCTGGCCGCGGACGCGCAGCTGCTGGCCGTTGTCGGTCCCCGGCGGTATCCGCACCTTGATCTTGCCGCCGAGGGTGGGCACCTCGACCTGCGTGCCGAGCACGCCTTCCCACGGCGCGAGATCGAGATCGTGGTACAGATCGGCACCGTTTACGCGAAAATCCGGGTGCGCCGCCAGGCGGACGCGCAGAAACAAATCGCCCGCCGCCGCGCCGCCGCTGCCGGGTCCGCCCTTGCCCGGCACACGGATTCGCCGGCCTTCCTGCGCGCCGGGCGGAATGCGGACCTTGAACGATTCCGTCTCCGTTTCGCCGGTTTGGGGATCGACCCGGCGGAGTGTGATCGGCCGAACCGAGCCGTGCATCGCCTCGTCGAGCGTCACCAGCACGTCACCTTCGATGTCCGCGCCGGGTGCCGGATAATCGCCGGCGTCGCGGCTGGCGCCCGCCCGCGCCTGCCGGAACATTTCCTCGACCCCGCCGCCGCCGCGAGCCGCGCCACCGAAATATTGTTCGAAGAAATCGCTGAAGCCCGTGCCACCGAAATGAAACTCCTGCTCGGGCCTGCCGCCACCCGCCGTGGACCAGCGCCGGAACTGCGCGCCGGGCGGCGGTTGAAACTCGCCCCCCTGCCAGTTTGCGCCGAGTTCGTCGTATTTGCGGCGCTTCTCCGGATCGCTGAGGACCTCGTGCGCCTCGTTGATCTCCTTGAACTTGGCTTCCGCCGACTTCTTGTCCTTCGCGACGTCGGGATGATACTGCCGCGCGAGTTTGCGAAAGGCCTTTTTGATGTCGGCCGCGCTCGCGTCCCGAGGGAGGCCCAGCACCGCGTAGTAATCTTTGAACTCGACCGCCATGATTGCTTTCGAAGGAAGGCAGAGCGTACCGGGCGGACCCGATCCGTCAAACGGCGCCGGAGCCCCCAAATCGCCACCCGGACTGGGATCGAGCGGCGAGCGGAGGAGAAGCGAAGGCAGAGCGAACCCAGGCGCCGGGATGGCGCCGGGATGGTCCCAGGATGGTGCGAGGATGGCGCCGGCGTCGGGGGAAAGATCGCGTGAGCGCACCCAAAAAAATTTGTGGAGCAGCGCGCGCTGCCCGTCACAGTCGCCGCATGGCCAAATCGCCGCTCGCCGGACTCAACGTGCTGCTGCTCGAGGACGAAGTCGTGTTGCGCAAGCGGCTCGCGGGCTTTCTCGAAAAAGAAGGCGCCGAGGTGACCGCGGTGAACACCGTCGCGGCCGCACGGCAGGCGCTCGACTCGATCGCGTTCGATGCGGCGCTGCTCGACGTTAACCTGCCGGACGGCCGCGGCACGGATTTGCTGCGGGAAAAGCTCTTTCCGCCGACGACCACCGTGATCGTGATGACGGCCGAAGGCGGCATCACCGGCGCGATCGAGGCGCTGCGGGCCGGCGCGGCGGATTATCTCGTGAAACCGTTCGACTCCGAGGAACTGCCGGTGCGGTTCGCGCAGGCGCGGCGCACGCGGCAGAGCAAGCGGGCCGATGAATTCCGGCGCGGGCAGGAGAACGAACTGGTGTTCGGGCAGAGCCTGGCCGGCGTGCGCGAGCAGCTGGCGAAGATCACCGCGGCGGATCGCCGGCTGACCGGCTACCTGCCGCCGGTGTTGATCGAGGGCGAAACCGGCACGGGCAAGACGGCGATCGCGCGCTGGATTCACCGCAACGGCCCGCGGGCCGACGAACCGTTGATCGAGTTGAATTGCTCGGCGCTGCCCGACGCGCTGGCGGAAGCCGAGCTGTTCGGACACGAGCGGGGCGCGTTCACCGATGCGAAGACGGCGCGGATCGGCCTGATGGAAGCGGCCGACGGCGGCACGCTCTTTCTCGACGAGCTGCCGAGCCTCGCGCCGGGCTTGCAGGCGAAACTGCTGACGGCGATCGAGGACCACATGCTGCGCCGGGTGGGGGCGTCGCGCGCGATTCCGGTCGACGCCCGCATCATCGCCGCGACCAACGCCGACCTCAACACGCTCGTCGCGGCGGGAAAATTTCGCGAAGATCTGCTGCACCGGCTCGACTTGTTCCGCGTACGGCTGCCGCCACTACGCGAGCGCGGTGACGACATCCTGGTGCTGGCGGAGGAATTGCTGGCCCGCGTGAGCCGCCGTTATGGCGTGAAGCCCGCGCCGATTCCGGCGGAAGGCAGGGCGCGGCTGCTCGCCTACCGCTGGCCCGGCAACGTCCGCGAACTGGCGCACGAGGTCGAACGCGCGGTCGTGTTCGGCGGCGAGCGCGGTCTGACCTTCGGGCACCTGGCGCTCGAGCCGGCGAACCCGGCGCTGAGTTGGATGCGGCCGGATTTCGTCTTTCCCGAGAGCGGATTCTCGTTGGAAACCGCGATCGACGAAATGGTCGGCCGCGCCGTGAGACAGGCGGAGGGCAACGTATCCGCGGCGGCGCGACTGCTGGGCGTTTCCCGCGACGTCGTGCGCTACCGGCTGAAGGGACGCGAGGGCGAAAAAAATGGGGAATAATCCGCGACCAAGACGTGGTTTTGGGATGGTTTCCCCGGAATTCCGGCCGAATTTCGACCGCACTTTGATGGCACAAGTTGTTCTGGGAAAAAGACTAGTTGCTTAAAACCCGAGTTGGCACGACGAGTGCAAAGGATTGGGCACGTTTTCGTCATGAATCTCGCCAACCACCGCTCGCTCGCCCTCGCGCTTCTCGCGCTGGCGGCTGGCATGGTGGCGACGAACGCGCGGGCGGCCGAACAAAAATCGGATGCCGCCACCACGAAGGAAAAAGCGAAGACGACGACCAGTTCAGCGGCGAATCTGCAGAAACTGATGGCGCAGCTCACGGCGCAGCGCGACGCGCTCATCGCCGATCACGAGGCGCTGTTGAAGCAGTACAAGGAGGCGACCGAGGCGCAGAAGAAGGAGCTCCTCAAGAAAATGGAATCGCAGCGGAAGGCGTTCGAGGAAGTCACGAGCGCGCTGCAGAAACAAATCGCGGACGAGCGGCGGAAACAGCGCCAGGGCGTGCCGCCCAAGCGGTAATCAATTTAGGCGTAATACACGGCGTAATGTCAGCAAAAGGGCGGTCATCCACGGGTGGCCGCCCTTTCTTTTTTTGCGAGATCGACGGGCGGAATCGGCCGGCTCGATTGTCATCCTGCACGGCATGAAATTGGGGCGCATCTCCCGGTTGACGGTTTTAGCAGTGGGACCGGCGGAGCGTAGCGCCGGCATCTTGCCGGCATTCGTTGGAGCCGGCTCGAAGCCGGCGCTCCTTTTCAGCCGACAACCGGGAGATGCGCCCATGAACTTGCCGGACGATGAACATGGCTTGAGTGGCGCGGTCTCACCGCCCAGCCTCGCCGTTTTATTTCTTCAACCGGTTTCGTGATTTCCTCGATTCGCCTGGCGTCCCGCGTGATCTGTACCGTTGTCGCAACCGGAGGGGGCGCGCTCGCCCAGGCGGCGCCGGCGCCCCCGCCGCCCGCGACCGTCGCCGCACTGCTGGCGTCGCTGCCGAAATGGTCGGCGACCGTGTCGCTCGAAACGAGCTACGGTTACAAGGACAACCTGCTGCTGAGCTACGCCGGCGAGGAACACAGTGCGTTCGCGCGCGGCGGCGTGGAGGCGGTGCTCCTGCGCATTCCGACCGGGCAGTTCGATTACTCGCTCTACCTGCAGGCGGACCGCACCTGGTTTTTCACCGGGCGCACGATGGACCACGAGGCGCAGGCCTGGCTGGTCACGGAGCCGGCGTACCGCTGCGGCGAGGTCCTGCGGATTTCGCTGCCGCTGACGACCTACTACACCGACCGCATATTGGACGTTTCGGATTCGGACGTGGAACGTCTCGTGGCGAAACTCAAGGAGACCGGCGGCATGGCCGGCCCGACCCTGCGCTGGACCATCTCGCCGACGTGGTGGCTGGAGGCGCAAGCCGTGGGTCAGCGCCGGACGTATGAGGATCATGCCTACAACTCCAACCTCGGCGAGGGCGACCTGCGGCTGGGCTGGGCACCGCTCGAACGACTCGAGCTCCGCTTGAGCGGAGCGGAACGCTGGCGCAACTTCGCCCGCCGCGCGCAATACTCGTCGGCGGGACGCGAGCTGCCCGGCACGCACTTGAAGGCGGCCGAACGCGAGGCGGAACTGCGCGCCGACGTGAAATGGGACGAGGCCGCGCATTGGCGGACCACCACGCGGTTGAGCGGCTCCTGGTATCGCGACAACGGCCCGGCGGGGGATTTCAATTACAACGAAAGGAAGTCCGCGCAGGATCTCGAGTGGCAGGGCGAAGCGTGGTCGGTGCGTTTGACCGGACTGGTCCGGCGGATCGATTACCTCGTGCAGACGGTGGGATTCGGCATCCGGCCCCCGGCGCGGCTGCGCGACGAGTATTCGGCCGAGGTGCACGTGGAACGGAAGCTGTCGAAACAGTGGACG
>Ga0080064_1005003_pt1 | contig 16138 bp, 16 predicted proteins | sample Subgrocontami54m_FD_69260 | JGI IMG/M metagenome (GOLD analysis project Ga0080064, IMG submission 69260) | Subsurface groundwater microbial communities from S. Glens Falls, New York, USA - GMW46 contaminated, 5.4 m (SPADES assembly) (version 2) ...
ATCTCCGCCTGATGTTAGCCATTTAAACCCTCCCCAGATTAAATAGAGAAGGGCAACTATAACAGACAGGATAAAGATAAGGTTAATAAGACCGACGATAATAGTTCCTATGTCTGGATCGCAGAGAGGCCCGAATACTGCATCTTCTGGTGAACAAAGTGTCGCTGCAAAAGCAGAAGGAACAAAGCTTAAAAATACTACTAATGGAGTTAATGATGCAACTAATTTTTTCATGTATTAATTAAATGCTAGGATGTTTTCTTTGTTTTGTCAAGACCCACTTTATGTTTGAATTTATTAAAAGTTGATTATCTATTTTTTACAATAACAAACTAAGGTTCCGCCTACTACAGTACAGGATTCTTTTTGTGGAGGCCTGCAGGTTACATGTCCACCGGTATACTTCCCGCTTGGGTTGGTTACGGATGGTATTGTAAAATTTCTTAGACTAAATCCTGGCAAGAAGAATCCTACTATAAAATTAAGGATAAAATATGACATAAAGATTACAACCAATCCCACAATTGCAGCAACAATATGCTCTCTTGCTCCCTGTACTGCTGTTTTATCTCCGCCTGATGTTAGCCATTTAAACCCTCCCCAGATTAAATAGAGAAGGGCAACTATAACAGACAGGATAAAGATAAGGTTAATAAGACCGACGATAATATCTCCAATTTGTGGGTCGCATAAAGCTTTAAATTGGCCTTTTTCTGAACAGAGACTTTCTTTGGCGGCAAAAGAATATGGGGCAAAGCTTAAAAAGCCTATGGCAGAAAAAATAAATGAAGCCAATTTTTTCACTTTAACTAAATCGTAGATGAGTTTTTTTCAATTGTCAAGTTTTGGAAAAGGAATAGCGTCTAAAAGCTCAAATCCAAAAAATCCTGTTACAAAATTAATTATAAAAAAAGATAGAAATACCACAATAAGACCAACTAGGGCATAAGTCATCCTTTGTTTTGCAGATGCTATTTTTTGTTTGTCTCCAACAGAAGTCATCCACAACCAACCTGAGTATATTAAGATTAAAAGAGCAAAAATTATGGCAAATATAAAAAGATAATTAATAGATGCCTTTAATATATCTATTAGTTTTCCTTCTCCTCCTGTTGGTATATTCATTCCTGCCGGTGGGGCAATTTCTTCTCCTCCTGGAAGTTGTAAACTTAATAGTTTCATAGGTGTTTTATGGAGTTTTTATTCCTTCTCCTTTTTTCAAAATCTCAAGATTCAAAATGTCATTTGTTATAAACTGCAAAAGCACAAAAGAGAAGATTATAAACAAAAGTCCTACGATTGCAGAGGTTAATTCATCTTTTGCTTCCTGAACTTTCTCAGGGTTACCCTGGGAAAACATCAGTTTATATCCAGATCTAATTATTAATATAATAACGATTGCTCCTGCAAGGCCTAAAATAATTTCAATAATCCTTGGGACTAAATCAAAAGGATCAGTTGGAATATCTCCTAAAGCACTAAAAATACTTAAACACTCACCATCTTTTGTATTTGCATTACTATCATCTCCAGTTAAGCTTGTACCGCATGGGGCATTAAGGGGATTTAATTTTTTCTTATCTTTGTCTTGAGAATTATCAGTTGATTTTAGACATCCTTTTCCTTGAGTGCATGAAAACCCGTTTTCGCAATAAACCCTAGATTCGGGGGCAACGCAAGTATTATTATTAGCATCTGCGCAATATTCCCCATTCCATATATTTTCAGCTAAGCATTTATAACAAGTTGGTCCTAAGCTAGTTGTTGCTTTAACACATTTCTTTTTTGCTGAATCACATACTAAATCGTTTGCACAATCTCCGGGATTGGTTTTTGCGGGATTACAATTGGAGTTTAGTCCGACATAAGAGCTACAAGCTTTAGGTGGACTAGGGTTAGAGCAATAACCAGCTCCAGCAACACAAACAGTTCCTTGAGCAGAGCAATCAATCCTACTAGCTGGTTGTTGATAATTCGTTCCTTTTTGACAAAGGTCGTAAGTATAGCTCCATGAGTATCCACTTTGGCAAAGTGGACAGCTTTTTGTTGTAGCAGATTTAGCTACTATATTGGTAACTTTTACAGACCCTTCACATATTAATTGGTCTGGGTTTTTTTTCCAAACATAAACATTCAAGGTTCCGTATTGTAATTTTTTATCTATACCCCATCTAAAGCCATCGCTTAAATTAAATTCCTCAATTGTTGAAACAGATCCATTTTCTAATAATGCTGCATTCGCAGGCCTTTGCTTAGTCGCCCCATCGTTATATGGTGATGAATTCCCCCCAATTGTTATAAAGTAATCTCCTGGGGTAAATTTGGTTTTTGGTAGAAAAACGACGCTAGGTCGATCTTCATCAAATCTAACTTGTATGTTGAAATGTTGCTCCCCAACTATTAATGGGGAAGGGGAAGATAAGACCTGGGTGCAAGAATCAGCTGCGTATGTATTATTTTTTGTAAATAAAGTAGCAGTAAAAAATAAAATTAGGAAGTAAAAAAGTATTTTTCTTAACACACCTTTATCCTAACTTAAAAATTGAACAAATTGCAAGTAAACTTTAGTTTATAAACTTAAATCCTCTTCCTTTTATTGTTTGGATATATTGGGGTTGGTTTGGATTGTCTTCAATTTTTTTTCTTAGCCTAAAAACTAACTGATCTAGGGCTTGATCAGTTACCCCTAAAACTGTTTTTTGATCTCCCCAGACTGCATTTATTATTTCCTCTTTTTCTATAATCCTATCTTTATTATCAAGTAAGAACTTTAAGAGTTTAAATTCCAAAGCGGTTAATCTATCAGAAAAATTTATATCTCCTCTTACTGCTTCTCCCATTTCATTTATTTGTATTTGTTGATTTTTGCTTAAAGAAGATGACTTTTCTTTTACATAATCGCTAAAAAGGGAAATAGTTAAAATATCGTTTTTTATAAGACCTACATTTTCAAGATGTTTTAAGTCTTTTAAATTATTATTTGCAAAAGCACTTTGTTCAGAAGGAGTTAAGTGGTTCCAGATGCCAAACAAAGCGCTTCTGATAGCTTTTTGTTCTATGAAAAAATGTCTAAGTTCTAGTTTATTCTCAAATCTTTGACCTGAGGATATTACGCTTTCTGCGCAAAGCCTCATTAAATTACTGTGTCCTGCTGTTAGTTCAAAAATGTCATCTAAAAGATTTTTGTCTATTTTTTTATTTGTAATTTTTTCAAGATAGGAGATTCTAAAGTCAACGCCTGGCTTATCATAAATGGGAAGATAAATAATTTTTCCTGCGACAAATTCGTAAAAATCAGACATTAAAGTTGCTTCAAGATTATCTTCCAAGGGGCGATTTAGGGAAAACACAACTGAAAATTTATATTTCGCCCTATTCCTTAAAACTCTTAAATCTGTAAAAAAATCTTCTTCTAAAGAAAGAATATATTCTTCAAATCTGTCAAATAGAAATACAATAGTTAAGTTTTTTTCTAAAGCTAAAAAATCTACTGTTTTTTTAAGACCGGAGAAAATTACAAGCTCATCTTTTATCTGCATGCTTTCTTTAAACATTTTATTAACAACGTCATATTCTTTAAGCATTTTTCTTTCTCTTAAAGAATCAACAAGACCTAAAAATATATATTTAGTTGCTTCAATAAGGGGTTTTTTTCTAATTTCGGAGAAATTTAAATAAACGAAATGAAAACTACTTTGATTTTGTCCCAAATGTTTTATCCTCACTTTTTTGTTATATGCCAAAATTCTAAGAAGAGTTGATCTTCCGACTCCTGGGATAGAGACAAGCTGACAGGAATTGCCTTCTTTTACAAAAGATAATATTTTCTCAATTTCCAAAAGTCTTGTATCTTCGGGATATAAAGATTCAAAATGAGAGAGATCCATATAACAATATTGTAATTTTTTTATAAGGCAAATATCAAGCTATTTTCTTTTTTTACCTTTAAACTGCAATCATTATGAAAGAGCGGGAAGTGATATTAAAAACAACTCAAATCGAATTGACAACACAGCCTGTAAATCCTACACTAAAAACAGGAGAGAAATTTATGCCAACAGATTCAAGATCTTCCGAAGTAAATCCCGAGCAGGGAGCAATTTTGTCTGAAACAGGAGTCGAAAGACCTTCAGTAAGTGTGTTAAGAAAAAAATCTAAAACAGAAAGGCAGCAACTTATAACAGCCGCAAGAGCCTATCTTGAATCCTTGGGTGGTCGTACTCCGACATTTGAGGAACGCCAGTCTTTGCGTTTTATGGAACAAATGGGGCTTGAGCTGATTGGGGGAGGTTCAGGTCAAAATCCCTTAACAGATGAGGCAAGGGAATTACTAAGACACGGAGATATTCCTACCCAAATAACGATAAATCTCCAAAGAGTTCTACTAGAAAACGGAATAACCCAAGATCAAATTGAAGAGAACAGGTCAAGCCCGGAAGTATTGATTGCCTTATTGCAAGTAAGACAAAGGCTGGAAGAAGAATCAGAAACACAGAGGGCTGCAGCAGCGGCAGGGGGCAGCGGAGGCCAGGGTGGACCACCACATAGGCCAGCCGGGCCAAGTCCTGATTCTGGAGACGGCGACCAAAATCAGCCCGCAACTCCTCCACTCTCAGGAGAAGATGAAGAGCTTACGCGCTTTTTATCTGAAAGAGGAATAAGAAGGCCGGAACGTACCCAAAGACCCACATCAGGTATTAGTCTTGAGGAGGCCTCAAGAAGACTGCGAGAGCTAGCGGGTATTCCCGAAGACGCTGGAAGTGCGGCTACCACAGGTGCTCCCGCTGAACAATTTACAGTAGCAGTCAACAGACTTAGGGAAAGCCTAGCCCCCTACCTAGAAAGTTTGGATAGAGCAGCAGATGAACAATTTACAGCTCTTGGCTACCCACCAGAATACATAGAGCAATTACAAGAAAAAAGCCATTCTCAAATAGTTGCATTAAGAGAAAGAGAGGCAAGAGAATTAAAAGATGCAAAGGCGGCTTTAATAAGGCATATTTCAAGCGCTAAGAGCGCAGAAACCCTAGATCAGGCAAGACAAGCTGCAGATGGGTTTTTGGAAGACGTAAGGCTAATTAATGATTCCATAAAAGACAAAGAAAGGGAAGAGCTAAAGTTAGATGAAAAATTGAATGAACTTGTAACCTCGCAAGATGTAGGAAGAATAAAAGAGATAATTACATCCCTTGCCCCGCATATTAGGGAACATTATCATACCCTAGAAGAAAGAGGTCCAGATATGCCCCAAAACCTTGAAGAGCTCGTAACGCTTATCATGAACAGGGCTAGTACTGATTGGCAAGTTGACGGAGAGCACGCATTGATGGAAGACACTGACAGGGGAGATGGTAAAATGGAACGCATAGTTAATGTGGCTAATTTTTATGAATGGATAAGAAAGCAAATGTATTGGGTGCATGATTTTAACCCAGACTCAGACGTTAACTTTTTTTCAGATGAAAAAATGGGCGTAAAAACTTCTTTTAGAACGATCACTTTTTACGAAATAATTTTTACTGACAGCTTTTTCAAGCAAAGAAGAACTATGCAGGAATTTAGGGGCGCAAAGAACGACCAGGGGGAAAGACAGTTTGCTTGGACCCAGAGAAATTCCCCAAGCCCTGATTATGAAGTGTTGAGGGATAAACTTTTAAACGAAACATTTTTACTTCAGGTTGTGAGAAATGGAGATTTTAATTATAACAAGAATAAGGGAACGAAGGAATCATTTATAAATACGTTGAAAGCGATTCTTGATATAGATCCCTTAACAAAAAGCGATCGTTTAAGAACAATCTTAACATTGCCATCCATGCGAAAAAGGGCATTGGGAGAAACAAGCCAGACTGGCTCTATGCTTGAAAAAAAGAAATACAATTTTATTTTTGGAGAGGCTATTAGAAGGGCATGGGGTGCATATATGTATTTACAAGATTATGAAATGTTAAGGCAGTTTTTGGGAGACGATGCCGTGTTTTTCCAAAAGGAATTTGACGAATATTCAAAAGATGAAAAAAATATGGAATTTCATAAGACTGGTAAAAAACAAACTGGCAAAGGTCATGATTTTGAGGAAGGATGGTTTGATGAAAACGGAAGATTAAAAGACATATGGACTGATAAATATGGAAAAGAAAGAAACGCAAGGGACGAGTTTATGGAATATACAAATCTTCATTTAGGTCCCCAAACAGATATAGCAAAAGCTGAGGAAATTAGGGAAAGAATGGTTTTGTCAATAATGCAAAGAACTGGAATATCTTATAATGAGGCAAAAATCGTAGAGGTCTGGGCGTACTCGATGTCCCACTTCACAGGCATTGCGGCAAGAGGAGATACGAAATCTGTAGGATTTGATTGGTGGACCAGGGGATCAAATACAATAGATTATAGATACAGACAGGAAGAAGAAACAAGAAGGGCAACGTTTGGGAGAATATTCACTTTATTAGGCTTTAAGAGAACTATCTTAACGTTTATGGAAGCTGCAAAGGATGCTCACAACAGATCTATGTTTGAAATAGTGCAGGGTGGACAAGGACTGGCAGTTGATCTAGAGGGGAACCCTATAACAAAAGATGTTGATTATGAAAGAAGATATGAAAAATTGGGAAATTATGTAGCATTTGTAGATACTAAGGGCCAAATAGTTACCCAATTAAGAGTAGAAAATGAGGATATTAGAATAACAGATTATAAGGTTAAAGAAGATAGAGATGAATATGGAGCGGTAACTTATTCCTTAAAATATGTAACAGATCGGGGTCAGGAATTAGATCCAGAAAAGGTTATTGGCTATCATCCAATAAAACAAAATATTGTTTTCAAGGATGCGGACGGTAATGAGGTTGATTTTACCGACGCCTGGTCTTATGAACTAGACAAAGAAGGAAAACCTGTGTTTAAGGATAGAAATGGAAATGTGATTGGGCAAGATCGGATTGCGGGACTTAATTTACCTAGAATAGTCGAAAGAAGCATGCCGGAATTAAGATTTAAAACGGTGACAGAGAGGCAGTTCTGGGCAAATCATGTTGAGCGGGGAAGTGTAGTATTCACATTATTAATGGAGGGAAGTGTTGATGGGGTGGATTTAGATATTCATAGCATAGTTGAAGGGCATAATCCTGTAACTGGAATGCCAATTTTAAATGAGCAAAAACTAGTTAAACTTAAAAAACTACTAAGAAATGCAGTAGTATACTCTCTTTCCACGTGGGAGGGGACTGATTATACCAAGCTTAAGAGGAACTGGTACAGGGAATATGATGAGTTAGATAAAAACGGAAATCCCGTAGTTGACCCCATAACTGGAAGTCCCAAAAGACATTTAGTATTTAAAGAGGAGTCAATCTTATCGTCTATGTTTGATGATGAGGTGAAAGCGTTTATACAGCTTGAGGTTGGATCAAATCGCAGAACGTTTAAAGATTTGGATGGTAAAACTAAACCACTAAGCGACCTAAAAATAGACGTTTTTCACTTAGAGAATTATCATGATCTTTCTGAAGATGCAAAAAGAGCTCTAAAGCTTGCCGTATGGGAGGGCGCATGGACTTATTTGTTTGCAAAAGAAATACAGGCTCATAGAGATCCAAGAAGTACTCTTAGCAGATATGGATTTGATGAGCTTAAAGATGTATATCTGGCTCTTAGAGACTCAGGTCTTATGTATGCTGACGAAGAAGAATGGATAAGAGAAAATACGGTAACAGGATCAAAAAGAGTATTTGGGGAAGAATTTCTTACCGCTTTAGGACAAGGCAATCTAGAAGGTTTCTGGCAGATGATATTAATGTTGGCCAAACAAGGTATCGTCTAGGGGTTTAAATAAACATTAATTAAGGTTTTCTTCTGAGAATAAGTTTTCCCAGTCTTCTTAGTCTTCCGGTTATGTCTTGACGTGAATTTTCTACTTGGATCGCGCTTGCCACTCCTCCTCCTGGCTGTTGATTTTGTCCAGTAGTTTGAGTCGTTGGGCCAGGACCAGCAGGTTGAGTGTTTGGAGTAGCGCCTTGACTATGGGTAGGTACAACTATCCCACTCGCACGCGTAGTATGTCCCTGTGGGGGGGGAGGTGGCGCTGCAGCTGTTCCACCAGTGCTAACTGGGGTTGTCGGGGCTTGTGGAGCAGTGCCTCCACCAGAAGGAGCTGGCCTTGGATTTGTTGGGTCTTGGTTTCTTCCACTTCCTCCGCCTTCTTCCTCATCACGTGATAAATAATCCATAACCCTTCGTAAGGTTCTACTCTTACCTAGATTAGTATCCATTCCTTTTTTTGCAATAAAACGTTTAGTATCTAAAACTGGATTCCTTAAAAGTCCTTTATAGGTTTTGGTGCCTTTTTGATCGACGTATTCTTTATATAACTTTGCTCTTGTGGTAGACATAAGCGCAATACCCATGCCTTGTGCTGCCTTTATGCTTTCTCCAGCTCCTGATAAATCAATACTGAACTTCTCTTTAAAGGATTTCTTTACTCCTTCTGCTACATGGGGAGCTGCTAGAACAAAACCAAGAGCAATTAATGGACCTAGCGTGTATATTCCCCCTGCAAAGTTACCGATAAGAGGAGGTACAAAAAATTCTGCTTTAGCAGTATCAGATATATCTACAAAAAGCTTTGCAAGTAGAAAAACTCCTACGGTTGCAGGGAATACTGCTAAGTTTCCAAGTAAGTCTTTTAACCATCCGGTAAAACCAAGAGAAGATGCTCCTGGTATTAAACCTCCCAATATCCAAAAAGGTGCAAAAATTATGTCAACAAGGATTCCTATATAGCATTTTAAAAGGAAAAGCCATAGCTTAAAAAGATTCCATAAAAGAAGGATTATTATTATAAAAAATGCAATCCCTCCAATAAGCCAGCTTACTAGATATCCAAGCACCCCACTTACTACGCCTGCAAAAATGTTACTCGCTAAGTCTCCCCATTGAAGCGTTATAAGCTTAAATGTCCCGTTTGCAACATTTGCAACGCCTTGAACTGTATTATTAGCTAAAGATCCAACAAAGTTTAAGCCGTTACAAACCAAATCGCCTGTGTTGCATTGAGCATAATTTGAATCCTCATTTGGTGGGCTTGATTGGCCAAAAGAAGAGTTAATTGTTTCTTGCACGCTACCTGATCCTTTTTGAGCTAAATTAAATAATCCACCCATTCCTTGGTCAGTATCTTGATTTCCATAAGAAAGGGTTTGATCAAAAAATCCTAAGGTATGGTTATTAAGCTGTGTTGTTGTTTTACTGATACTAATGTTGTTATTTGCTCTTCCTATAACATTTATAACAACATAAGTTGAAGCCCACATTAAATCAATTAAAAGTCCAGCGATGGCAAAAGAAAGAGTAACCATGATTATTCCAATAATAAGTTTTGGAATCTGGTTTTGAATTGTCATTACAGTTCTTGGATCTATTTTTGCTCTAAGCATTATCGCAACCCCAATAATTATGAAAACAAAAATAAACAAAAGATATGAGATATCTCTGAATACTGCCCAAACTCCAATCAATGGATTTATTGAATCAAATCCTACTCCCTGGCTTTGTGCATAAGTTGGTTTTGATATTCCAAAGTTTTGAGAAAGATAGGAAACATAATTTCCAGTATTTGCTGGTGGCGTATAGAGCATTGCAATGCCTCCTGTAAGAAGGCCAAGTGCTCCGCCTCCGTTATCTACAAATCCCAATTTTCCAGTTTTAGGATCAAACCCAAGACATTTTTGGTCTCTGTGGCTAAAGTTTACTCCTGCAAGCTGACAGGAAAACGCAGACATTACTTCAAAAACTACGTTTTGTGACCAAACGTTTAAATCTCTTGTTTGATAATTGGTTGTTGTGGGAATATTTCCTTGGGCAAAAACAGGAGCTTTAAACACCAGAAAGACTAGGAGAAATACGATAGCAAAAAGAATCCTTTGGACAGCTTTCATCTAAATATAGTTTGGATTATTTTAACTTTTATGTCAAGTTTGTTAAAACTAACAATTTGAAGTAAAATAGCCCTTATAAGTGCCCGTAGTTCAATGGATAGAACACCTGGTTGCGGTCCAGGCGGTTGAAGGTTCGATTCCTTTCGGGCACGCATTTGGAGGGTTCGTATAGTGGCCAATTACCCGTGTTTCGAAAACACGAGGGAGAAATCCCTACGCAGGTTCGAATCCTGCACCCTCCGCTATGATACTCGAATTTTCAGCAGGAGGAATTGTTTTTAAAAAAGAAAAAGGAAAAGTTTATATTCTTGTTTCTCAACATTCTGGTCACCATGGTTGGGTTTTTCCTAAAGGAAGAATTGGAGACCATGTAGAAAATGAGGATAAAAAAGAAACTGCATTAAGAGAAGTTAAAGAAGAAGTTGGGGTAGAGGGAAAAATATTAAAACCCTTAAAGCCTGTTACTTATTGGTATAAATGGGAAGGTAAGAGTATTAAAAAAACAGTTTACCATTTTTTAATGGAATATGTTTCCGGAGACATAAAAGATCACGACTGGGAAATGGAAAATGTTGAATGGTTACTCATTGAACAGGTTGCTGAAAAACTTAGTTACTCTTCAGATAAAAAAGTCTGGAAAGAAGCGCAAAAACTGATATAATAAATCGCCTAGGAGAGATCGCATAGTTGGTCTAGTGCGCGGGCTTGGAAAGCTCGTATGATCGAAAGATCATCGGGAGTTCGAATCTCCCTCTCTCCGCACTATTTTTTCTTATCTTCTTTTTCTAGTGGAAAGTTTGTAGCTAGCCAATCAGCACTTTTTTCCATAAATGTTGGCTTTACGTATTCTCTGTAAGGAAGATAGGGAGTTAAAGCTCTTAAAAGTTTTTCTTTATCTACGTTTTCAAGCGTTAAAACCAATTCTCCGGGCAGAAAACTTTCAGTTCTAATTCTTAAAGTTTCAATCCCATAAGCTTTTATAAAATAAAAATCATATAGCTCTTTCCAGAGGAAAAATCTATCTTCAATCATAATTCCCTCATTTGAAATCCTGTAGTGAAAATCCTTTGGGGCAACAGAAGCTAGGGCAAAAGATACAAAAAGTAAAGAAACAACAACTACCATTAAAAGATATTGGGCAAAAAGAAACAAAATTACTTCTACAAAAAGTGCTATTAAAATAGCTGTTAAATAAAACTGTTTTGATCTTTGCTTAAATGGTCTTCCTGGGGCGCTCCATTCTAAAACATGAGTATTCTCATGGTGTTCTGTATGATGAACTGGATGTTGTTTTTTGTCTTCTGGCATAATTTAACTTTAGAGGATTAAAAAAAATAAGTCAAATAAAATTGACTTTAAAAACTGGTAATTAGCCATAAGTTTAAGTATAATAGAATTTAAGGAGAGGTCGTATAGCGGACTAGTACGGTGCTCTTGAAAAGCACTGAGGTCGCAAGACTTCCGTGGGTTCGAATCCCACCCTCTCCGCAGATCGTGAAGGGAAAGAGTTAGTTTATATTATCAAGCTTTTCTGCAAGTTAGAATTTCTCTTCCGTTTCTCCAGTTGCATTTGTTCATTACAGACTAAAGCGTAGATATGGATATTATTGAGGTTTGAATTGTACATGTAAAGAGACGTTGAGGACTTGCGCTAGTCTTTTTAAGAACGAAAGAGAAGGGATAGTCCTTGCATTCTCAACACGAGAAATAACAGATTGTTTTGTATTCATCCGCTTAGCAATTTCAGCTTGTGTTAATCCTTTTTCAATTCGTGCCTTAATAAGTGCTCGGGCAATTTCATACTCAAGCCGAGTTTCCTCAACTGCTTCTTTAAACCCAGGTTTCTTAAATAAAGTTTTTTCAAATTCTTTCCAATCCATATCTTGACTCATAAGTATCTCCTCTAGATCCTTACAATATATAGCATTATTGCTATAATAGCAAGTCTCTATTTTGCTGTTCTCGATCGGTATTCTGCTAATCGATTTTCTGCAACTTGTATTTCTTTTAGTGGTGTTTTATCCTTTTTCTTCTTAAATCCATGCAATAAAACAAACGTTTTTCCTGTTGCAGCAATATATAACACACGGATACTATCACTTCCTAAAATACGTAGCTCCCACAAATTTGTACTGGTAAGCTTCTTAACATGGGGTAAGCCTAGGCGTATACCAAACTCAGCAAGCAAATTAATAGTATCGCGCACTTTTGATTGTGCTTTTACTTCTAGTTCGTCAATAAATTGTTGTACTGGATAATCACCACTTGGACTTCTGTACAAGGTTACTTTCCATTGCTTGTCCATAATCCATTATAGCAAGTCTAAAATTACATGAGCAAAGCCAATAATCGCTGCGTTTGTTACAGCATAAGCTTAAGGATAGTCTATAATCTGTATCTAGGGCGTCACTCGAAAATCATCCTACGTTGTCTACATCGTTAATTAATCTAAATAGGGTTTTCTTCAAAATTACTTTCACTAGGGGGTAATAGGCTTAGACTTTTAAGAAATATCCAACAACTACGCCAACAATGGTTGCAATAGAACCTATGATAAATAATTCAATTGCGCTTCTAAGGGGTTTGTGTTCAACAAGATGACCTTTTATATAACCAATAATAAAAAGCCCTACAAACGCTGAGATAATAGCAAGTGTTCTGGCAAGCGGCTGGTCAAAGATAAGTGTGGGGATTATAGAGAAAGCGCCTCCTATCAAATATGCAATAAACATAATAAGAGCGCCAATATAAAGATTATCAGTATGTTTTCCGGTTTTATCCATTTGATGTACTGCTTTTTCGCTTGAATATTGGCCTGCAGCCATTGACGATGCCTCAACCATAACCGCAACGAGCGCTGCCAAGACTATAATTTCCTTGTTACTTATTCCTATAGATATTCCAACAACAACTCCGGTTGTTGAGACTATTCCATCCTGAAGACCGAACATAAGAGAGCGGAGATAGTCTTCGTGTAGAAAGGTTTTAATATTTTTAAGCATAACTTTATTAATTTAGGTTAACTAATATTCTTCCAGATGAGATTATATCATTAATTCCTGTTTACATTTGAGAAAGAGTCGGTCTTATGCTACTCTTAAACAGAGGACTAGCAAAGCCGATATGGATAATAGAGTAAAATTTCTTCCAAACCAGCAAAAGAAGTTCATAGATAATGTTTATGCAAAAAGCAAGCTATCTACAAAAGAATTAGCCAAAATTGCAGTCGTACATCCACGAAGTTTTATCGACTGGAGAAAAGAAAAATTAACAATGACGCTTAAGGCAGCTAAGTTATTTTGTACAAAATTTAATTGTGTTTTGCCGGAAGAGAAAAAAATCCTTATCGGCAGATGGAAAAAGGCAAAAAAAGATGCAGGTATCATAGGTGGAAAGGCCAATTTTGATATTTACGGTAGTCCGGGAACAAAAGAGGGTAGAAGAAGAGGAGGCATCATCGCTATGGAAAATATGCGAAAAAAAGGCATAGTCCCCCTGATCAAAGAATACAAATTTCCTTATGTTTATAGTGAAGATTTAGCAGAATTTATGGGGATTATGCTTGGAGACGGGGGAATGACGAGATTGCAATGTAACATAACTCTTAATTCTCAGGCGGATAAAGATTACATAAGTTTTGTATCTAATTTGGCATATAGATTATTTAGTGAAAAGCCAAAACTTTTTAAGAAGAAAGATTGCAATGCTAGCGTTTTATATTATCATGGAATTTTGTTAATAAATTATCTATGTATGCTTGGATTGAAAGTAGGAAATAAGGTAAAACAACAAGTTGATGTGCCTAACTGGGTTAAAGAGTCTTCTCTATTCAAGATAGCCTGTTTGAGAGGACTTATGGATACAGATGGAGGAGTATTTATACATAGATATTTAGTAAAAGGGAAAAGATATGAGTATAAGAAAATTAGCTTTACAAATAGATCTATTCCTCTACTTATCTTTGTAATGGAAACATTAATATCGTTAGGATTTAATCCTAAATTAATAGATAAAGTAGAAAATAAGAAGGTTTGGCTGTATAATGAGAACGAAGTAGATAGGTACTTAACTATTGTAGGAAGTCATAATTTAAGACTATTGAAATTCGCTGGAGGGTGACTCAGCCGGTTACGAGACAGGTTTGCTAAACCTGCAGGGTGAATAACCCTGAGTGGGTTCGACTCCCACACCCTCCGCACTAAATTTGATATTCAAAGATTTCAAGAAGTAACTAGTAAGAAGGAAAGCCGTTATTTCCAAAAGGGTTTAACTTTATCAACCTGCAAAAGCTCTTTATCAAAACTTGCAAGGGAGCCTTTTAAAGACGAAGCTGCGATAATGCAATCTGCCATATCTAGATTTGTCTTTGAAAATATTATAATTGCTTTTTGCACATTTTCTGTTAGGGAAATATTCTTTCGGGAGGCTAAAAAGGCATATATCTCAAAAAGTTTTTTTCTGGGGAACTTATATTCGTAGATTAATATATACTCTAGTTCTGGAAAAACTACGTCTGGAATAAATATATTCTGCCCATCTTTTAAAAGTTTTTCAACAAGAGTTGCCTTTTGGGGAATATCATCGGTAAAAAAACGAACAAGAGCGTTTGTATCTATAATTATCCTCATAACTAGTTTATTAAGGCTGAATATTTGCCCAAGCCCCTTTTTTTCTAAATTTTTGCAAAACAGCTGTTTTAATTTTCTTTTTATATTCTATTTTGGATAATATTTTGTTTGTTTTAACAACCCCACGCATCTCATCTATAGAAGAAAGACGGCGGGCAATAATATTGTCATTTTTTACTTCAAAATAAATCTTATCGGAGGGTTTTATGTTGAAATAATCCCTAATAGGTTTAGGTATAGCAACTTGTCCTTTTTGGGTAATAGTAGAGAATCCATTCATAGTAATACCTACTATACTACGAAATACTTTATTTGTCAAGTAATTAACATAAATAAAAGTATTACTTATTAAAGCTAAATTAGATATTCAAAGATTTGTGCGGGGATATATTCGTAAGAACACATTTGATCAATACTTAAATGCTCAAAATATCTTCTCATTGGTCTTATTGAATTCCCATGGGCTGAGATAAAAATAACATCATCGGGCTTCCAAGTGGGAACAACTTCTTTTAGAAAATCCAAAACCCTAACTTCAACGTCTTTTATGCTTTCTCCATTTGGGGGAGCAACATCATAGCTTCTGTGCCAAAGTATATAATCTTTCGGATCTAATCTTGCTATTTCATCTTTATTAAATCCTGTTAAATCTCCATAGTCTCTCTCTCTAATTCTTGGGTCTGTGATTATTGCTACATTTGGATGAAAACCGTCTAAGACAATTTGTAAAGTCTGTTTTGAGCGTATTTGATCTGATTGGTAGGCTTTAGTAGGAGTTATATCTTTAAGTTTTTGCGCTATTTGTTTTACCTGTTCAATTCCTTTTTCATCTAAATTCACATCTCTAATCCCAGAAAAATCGTGATCTTTATTATCTTCCGTCTCTCCGTGTCTGAATATATATATTCTTGCCATACAAAATTAGTATATAGTATTTATTAAGTACTATCCATGGGAATTTTAGATTTTATTTTTCCAAAAAGATGTATAAATTGCAAAGCTTTGGGGGATTACATTTGTTCTAATTGTTTTCCTTTTCTTTCGTTTGATGTTAAAAGTTTGTGTTTAGTTTGCAAAAGACAAAGTTTTAACGGCTTAACGCACAAAAATTGCAGGGGTAAATACACGATTGACGGCTGTTTTAGCGCTTTGAAGTATAACTATATAGCCAGAAAGTTAATTTATAGTTTTAAAAATAAACCCTACCTTTTAGATTTACAAAATTTCCTATCAGAACTTTTTTATGAAAGTCTCATTCAAAATGAGGAGTTTATGAAGCTAATTCAAAAAGCCAAATGGGTTTTTGTTCCAATTCCTGTTTCAAAAGCTACATTTAGAAACAGGGGATATAACCAGGCACAAATTTTAGCAAAAAATTTAGGTAAAAAATTTAAAATTAGAGTTTTAGAAATTGATAAATTAGATAAAAGCATTTCTAATGTTTTTCTTATCGACGATTTCGTTAAAACAGGTCTAGTCTTAAAAAAGACAACGGAATTACTCAAGAAAAAAGGAATAGAAAAAACGTATGGATTAACTCTTGCAGGTTAGGCTTGACATAGTTTATAGTTT
>Ga0080064_1005004_pt1 | contig 16137 bp, 9 predicted proteins | sample Subgrocontami54m_FD_69260 | JGI IMG/M metagenome (GOLD analysis project Ga0080064, IMG submission 69260) | Subsurface groundwater microbial communities from S. Glens Falls, New York, USA - GMW46 contaminated, 5.4 m (SPADES assembly) (version 2) ...
GGCGCATTGCGGACACCAGTTCACAGCAGACTGTTTCTGATATGCCAATCCTTTTTCATATAACTTGAGAAAGAGCCACTGATTCCATCGGTAATATTCAGGGGTGCATGTGGCAATCTCCCTGTCCCAGTCATACGATATGCCAAGTCTTTTCAACTGCCTTTTCATATAGGCGATATTTTCGTATGTCCATTTAGCAGGATGTACACCGCGCTGTATAGCCGCATTCTCAGCAGGCATGCCAAAGGCATCCCAGCCCATAGGATGCAGGACATTGTAGCCGCGCATACTCAGAAATCTTGCCGCAACATCTCCAATGGAATAATTCCTCACATGGCCCATATGTATCTTGCCGGAAGGATACGGAAACATCTCCAGCACATAATACTTCTTTTTGGCCTTATCCTCTGTTACCTTAAAGACCTTATTCTCTTCCCATATCTTCTGCCATCTTTCTTCTATTTTTTTGTGGTCGTATTTCTCCTGCACCAATTGAACCCTTGCCCCCTTTTATTTTCTTCAGCCTTTGTCTTCTCTTAACACAGCGTTACCTTTTTTTCAAACAAAATAAGATATGAATGTCCTTGACAAAGAAAAACATTAAAGTATAATTTTTAGACAAAACATCATATAGGAGGAAAGCTTATGGTAAAAAAGAAAGAGATTAATATAGCTATTGTCGGGTTAGGCAAGGTTGGAAGCATGTTTTTAAAGAAGCTGCTTGAGAAAGAAAGACAGGGGATTAAGGTCATAGGCGTAGCAGAGCAGACCAAAGATGTGCCGGGGATAAAATTGGCTAAAGACAAAGGGATAAGAATATACGGCAGCCCTGATGAACTGGTATCTCTCGGCGAAGAGGTGGATGTAATATTTGACCTTACAGGCAATACTGATGCAAGAAAGGCCCTGAGAGGCGGTCTGGCAAGAACCGGAAACCAGCATACAGTCATTGCCCCGGAAGTGATAGCATTTCTCGTTTGGGATCTCATAGCGCAAGGCAGCGAAGAACTTCCGGAAAGCGGAGCAAAACGGGGCTATTAACAGCCTGTTAAATTATTTTGGCGCAGCACAAAACCTATTTTCTTTTTTGCAAGGCTTCGACTTGAGACTTCGAGGTGAGTTCAGTCAAACGCCCAGCCGAACGGCTGAAACCTTGCCCTGCATGTTTTGCTGAACCCAGCTTTTACATACCCTTGCCTTATCTTATTTTTTCTGTTATTATTCCCTCTTGTGAAGAGGTTAAAACCTAAAAACAGGTTAAAGCGGCTTGCTGTTATCATTAGCGCGTTTATTCTTATTACTACAGCGCTTCCATTCGGCGTCTATCTCTATTTTGCAAGCGCCTTGCCGCAGTTAAATTCACTGCATGAATACAATCCCAATATAATCACAAAGATATATTCCGGCGACGGCCAGGTTGTTGGCGAGTTTTACATAGAAAGACGGATTGTAGTTCCCTTCTCAAAAATCCCGCCCCGGCTTATAAGGGCATTTCTGGCTGCAGAGGATGCTCAATTTTACCAGCATAAGGGGGTAGACTACTGGAGCGTCCTGCGCGCCTTTTACAGGAACATCACGGCAGGCAAGATTGTGCAGGGTGGAAGCACTATTACACAGCAGGTGGCTAAATCATTTTTTCTTACCCCTGAAAGGAACATAGGAAGGAAGATAAAAGAGGCGCTGCTGGCCTACAGGATTGAAAAAAGCCTTTCAAAGGACGATATACTTCATCTCTATCTCAATCAGATATATCTGGGAAACGGTGCCTATGGCGTTCAGGCAGCGGCAGAGGCATATTTTGGCAAGGATGTGGGAATTCTTAACCTTGCCGAGGCAGCGCTTCTTGCAGGTCTTCCGAAGGCGCCGAGCAAATACTCTCCATACCATTATCCGGATGTGGCGAGGCAGCGGCAGGAGTATGTGCTGCGGAGGATGATTGAAGAGGGTTATATTACAAAGGATGAAGAAGAAAAGGCGCTTAGATATACGCTTAAACTGAAGCCAAAAGAGATAAGAAGCCTCTGGGTCGGACCGTATTTTACAGAGCATGTGCGCAGATATATAGATGAAAAGTACGGCGAAGACCTTCTCTATAGAGGCGGGCTTCAGGTGTATACAACGTTGAATGTAGAGTTTCAGGAGGCTGCAAACGAGGCAGTAGCCTTTGGATTAAAAGAGCATGACAAAAGGCGCGGCTACAGAGGGCCGGTAAAAAGATTAGCAAAAAAAGATGAAATGGATGCGTTTCTCACGGAAGTGATAACAGAATTAAACGGAAAACAGCTTGAAACAGGAAAGATATATGAAGGGCTTGTAACAGCCGTAGATACACAGGGGCAATATTTTTTAGTAAATATCGGCGCTCATAAAGCCCGGCTTGCATTTGAAGACGCAGCATGGGCAAAACTATACAATCCGACTGATGACCCTGATGGCGGGAAAAATCAAGATATTACCCGTGTTATAAGAATTGGCGATGTTATAAAGGTTAACATGGCGGGTAGAGCCCCTTCTGCAAACGTTGAACTTATATCTGTTACACTGGAACAGGAACCGCTCGCACAGGCGTCTCTGATTGCGGTGGAGCCTCAAACAGGCTATATAAGGGCAATGGTTGGAGGGGCGGATTTTACAAAAACCCAGTTTAACAGGGCTGTACAGGCAAAGCGGCAGCCGGGGAGCGCATTCAAGCCGATTATATACGCTGCCGCCCTGGATAAAGGCTACACGGCTGCGTCTGTAATCATAGACTCGCCCATTATCTTTGAGGAAACCGTAAAAGGCCCTGTAACAGGTGTTGATATGGAAACCGAATGGAAACCCAGAAACTTTGAGGAGAAATTCTACGGACCGACAACCTTCAGGCAAGCCCTGACACATTCCAGAAATGTCGTAACCATAAAGATTTTAAAGGACATTGGCGTGGGTTATGCAATTGAATATGCAAAAAAGCTCGGCATCCAGTCTCCATTGAATAACGACCTCTCCCTTGCCCTGGGATCATCCAGCCTGTCTCTTTTGGAGCTTACCAATGCCTATTCCACATTTGCAAATATGGGCAAGAGGGCAGAGCCAATCTTCATAACAAAGATTACAGATAAGGCAGGTAATATCCTTGAAGAAACTCCATCTCCAATCCTTCAAGATGTTTTAAGCCCGCAGACCGCTTTTATAATGACAAATCTTTTGCAGGGTGTTATACAAGAGGGAACAGGCCAGCGGGCAAAGGCGCTCGGAAGGCCTGCCGCAGGCAAGACCGGAACTACAAATAATCTGAACGATGCATGGTTTATAGGTTTTACCCCGAATATTCTTGCAGGCGTATGGATAGGTTATGATGATGAAAGACCGCTTGGCCACATGGAAACAGGGGCAAGGGCGGCTCTCCCAATATGGCTGGAATTCATGCAAAAGGCAGTAGCAGGAACTTCCCTTAAAAGTTTTTCTGTTCCTGAAGCCGTTGTATTTGCCAAAATAGATATGACGACAGGCAAGCCTGTAACTTTAGCGACAGAGAAGGCAATCTTTGAGGCGTTTAAAGAAGGAACAGCGCCAACGGATTCTGCAAATGCCGCCGGAGGCGCTGGCGCAGTTGACGGAAATACTCCCACTGAAAGGTTTTTTGAAATGGATAGAGGCTCAGCAACAGAGGGAAAACCCCCTGCTGATTCTTCTGAACATGAAAAAATGGATTAAATTATGTCCCAAAGGCTTATTGACTCATACAACCGTCCCATAGACTATCTGAGAATATCGGTTACAGACCGTTGCAATTTAAGGTGCATTTATTGCATGCCTTCTGAAGGCATAGCGCTCATGAATGCCGATAATATCCTGCGGTATGAAGAACTCATGAGGATTGCAGCCGTTGCAATAAAACACGGCATAACAAAGATAAGGATTACCGGCGGAGAACCGCTTGTCCGTAAAGGGATTGTAGAATTTATAGAAGAACTGGCAAAATTGAAAGGTATTATAGACTTAAGCCTTACAACAAACGGCGTCCTTCTTAAGGAGTTTGCGCTTTCGCTGAAAAGGGCAGGGCTTACAAGGGTAAATGTGAGTCTGGATTCTTTAAATAAAGAAAAGTTTCATAAAATAACCAGAGGAGATTTTCTTGAAAATGTCATGGATGGGCTTGAAGAGGCGGAAAGGGCAGGCTTAAGCCCGGTAAAGATAAATTGCGTGGTGATAAAAGGTTTCAATGATGACGAAATTCTGGATTTTGCCTTGCTCACAAAAAAGAAACCATTCCACATAAGATTTATAGAGTATATGCCGTTTGAGGCAGAGGCTGCATGGGATAGAGATAAATGCATTTCAGCATCGCAAATAATGGAGAAGATAAACAGCCTTCAAAACCTTATTCCGCTTGGAAACCCTGAAAAGAGGACAGGCCCTGCAAGGAGATATAAATTTATAGACGGCATCGGCGAGATAGGTTTTATAAACCCTGTATCAGACCACTTCTGCGGCTCATGCAACAGACTGAGGCTTACAGCAGACGGAAAGCTCAGAACATGCCTGTTTTCTGATGATGAGGTGGATATAAAAGCAGCTATCAGAAATAACTGTACTGACAGAGAAATAGAAGACCTTTTATTCAGGGCTGTAAAAGAAAAACCGGAAGGGCATCATATAAGCGACAATATCTTTAAAAAATGCAGTAGGACAATGAACTTTATAGGAGGATAGAAAATTCGCCGCTGCTCCTATCTCTATTTACCCACCCCTCTCTTTATCTCCTTTTAAAATAAAATCAACACCTTGTCAATGCAATTGAAATATGTTATTTAAACTCCACCATGTCAAATCTGGAAACAATACTATCAAGAGACAGCTATATACTCACTGTAGAAATAAGGCTTTTTTGGCTCGTAGCCCTGATATACGGGGTCTGTCTTATCTTATATCTCATCCACCTTGCCACCAAAAAGACCGGCCCCGGAAGGATGGGCACAAACATGCTCTGGCTTGGCGTAATCACCCATGCAGGCCTTATACTTTTAAGGACATTCGAAGGCCAGAGGGCGCCTTTTCAAACCCTTTATGAAAGCCTGTCATGGTTTGCATGGTCAACGTCCATTGCATACCTCTATGTAGAAAGACGATGGAAAGATATCTACCTGCCGGGGATTCTTGTAACAGCGCTCTCAATGGGGGCGTGTCTGTATTCCCTGCTAACGAGAAGCCCTGCTGTAGAACCGCTTTTGCCTCCGCTTCAGAGCTATTGGTTTGAGTGGCATGTGGCGCTTGCATTCTTATCCTATGCTGTCTTTGTCGTAAGCTGTTCAATAGAGATAGTCTACCTTACGATAAAACCTTCTGTAAAAAAAGGCCTGAGACCGGGATATGGCCTTAATACAAATAATCTTGAGACATTTCACAGACAGTCTTTCAGGCTTGCCTTATTTGGCTTTCCGCTTCTTACATTCGGCATATTTTCCGGCGCTGCATGGGCAAACGATGCATGGGGCAGATACTGGGGATGGGACCCAAAAGAGACATGGTCTCTCATCACATGGACGATATTTGCCATATACCTGCATTCCATGTCAATACCAAGATGGAATGGGATACCTGCCTCCACATTCAACATATTCGGCTTTATATGTATGCTTATGACATTTATAGGCGTAAACTGGCTTGCAAGGCTTCTGGGGATACCGAGTTTACATTTGTATGCGATGTAGATTTAACTCAAAAGTCAAAACGCAAAGGTCAAAACTATAACTCAAAACCTAAAAACTGATTTTAAAAAAAGTTTTGAGTTTTAAGTTGCAGTTTTGAGTTTTGACATTTGAGTTTTGAGTTTAATTTCTATTCCCATGTATAAATTTAGGAAGATAAAAAATATAAGCCTGCAGGACATCAGGGAGAACTGGCTTTACAGAAAGCTTGCATCCCTTAAGACCTCTTGCATATTTCTTGGCATTCTGATCGGGTTTTATATCATAGGTACCATCTTCCCGCAGGGCGCCCAGCTTGACGATTATATAAAATCAGGGGGCGGCTTTATATCCTTTGTTATTTTCTTTGACCTTCTGAATATATTTAATACACCTGGTTTTTTAATCGCCGCATCCCTTCTATTTATAAATCTGACAATCTGTGCCTTTGAAAGATTTTTGATACTCCGGAGCCAGAGGAAAACCGTATCAGAGGGATTGCAATTTAATCCGCAATTTACATTCCCGTTAGATATAAATCCAAAATTGGAGGACGCGGGAGAAATTGTAAAAGAGATATTTAAAAAAGAAATGGGATTTACAGAAAAGACATTCACATGCCCGGAAATAAATCCCCGATTGTTTCTATCGGGGATAAACATAATGGAAAAAGGATGGTCTTACAGATGGCTTACATGGGGTTACCATCTGGCTATCCTCTTTTGTTTCTTTGGTTTTTTTATGACATATATCTTTGCATTTGAAGACGGGATTACCCTCTATCCGGGCGAGGCTGCAACAATAAAACCTGCCGCAACAAACAGATGGAATAAAAGCTGGGGCAATAAACCGCAAGAACTTGATTTCAAACTTATGCTTGATGAATTCATAACAGAGTATAATCAATTTCCGAAATTAGATTATCCTGCTGATAAACTCTCAAGGCTCGCAATTGCCATGGGCTGGAAAGACCCTAAATATCTGCTGAAAGACGAATCCTATTTCCCAAAGGACTGGAAGAGCAGGCTTAAGGTAATAAAAGGAAAGCAGGTGGTTTTAGAAAAGACCATTGAGGTAAATGACCCTCTCTCATATCGGGGCATAACCTTTTATCAGGCCGCTTACAAGCAAATGCTGAAGATACAGATTGATGATAATCCCATATCGTTTGAGACAGAGACCGATCATGAGTTAATTATACCCGGCATAGACGGCATGCTTAAGTTTGGCGCAATAAGGACAGGGACGCTCTTTAAAAAAGACGGCGGAACAGAAAAAATAAAGACATTTACAGAGGTCGCGCTTATAAGAAAAGACAAGAGCGGAAAAACAGAAACAGAAAAACTCGGCAAGCTTGAACATGACGGAAGCCTGTATATAGACGATAAAAGGATTAGCCTCAAGGAATTTAAAGAGGCGTCTGTTCTGAGTTATCGTTACGACCCCGGCGTTCCGATACTATGGTGGTCAGGGGTTACTCTGCTGATTGCTATGGCATTAAGGGTATTCGGGGCATGGTACAGGATAATATACAGGCTTGAGGAAAAAGACGGCATGCCTCATCTGCTGCTTAAGATAAAAACAAGGGGGATTATGGCAGACGAGGAAAGGCTCGTAAATAGGTTGAAGCACTCGCTGGAAAAATGGGCAGAACCGATAGATTTAGATACGCCTGTTTGAAATCCCACCAACCCCCCTTAGACATAATGCCCGGCCAAAGGCGTAATTTTCAATAATCTCATCCGCTTCACAAAAGGGTCTTTTGCTCCCTTCCAATAGAGCTTGTGTCCGCCTCAAGACCTTTGACATCTTCAAGACTCGAAAGCCTGTCCTGAAATCTTTCGAGTCTTTTGCCGGCCTCGTCATATTTTGTCCGCGCATTATTCAAATGAGTGCCGACAACCTCAAAGTCCTTTGAAAATCTGTCAAAATCTCCTTTAAGCCTTTCAAGGCGCGACAATATCTCCTGCGCCTGCCCGCTTATCTCCATGCCTCTTAATCCAAGAAGTATTGTCTGTAGATAAACATAAAAGCTGTTTGGCGAAACCGGCACAACCTTCTTTGCAAATGCGTAGCCGGCTATGCCCTTTTCTTCGCCAAATGACTCGTCTTTTATAATGGTCTCGTAATATACATTCTCGGCAGGGATATACATCAGGGCAAAGCTGAATGTGCCTTCATCAGGCTGGATATACTGGTCTGCAATGGCGTCTATGTGTTTTTTTACATCCGATACAAATCTTTTTCTGTTGGATTTTCTTTCCTCATCTGTCGGACTCTCAAGAACCCTTTTAAAATTTTCCAGGGGAAATTTTGAATCTACAGGCACAAGGCCGTTGGCGAGTTGTATAACAGCATCCACCCTTGAGCCGTTTTTGAAAGTGTATTGAAGTTTGTAGTTTGTTGGCGGAAGTATCTGGCTAAGAAGGTCGCCCAAAAAAAGCTCGCCGAGTCCGCCGCGAAGTTTTGGCGACCTGAGTATCTCCTGCAAGCTCGCTATATCCTTGCCGACATCAAAGACCTGTTGTGTTGCCTTTGAAAGTTCTCCAAGGTCTTTTTTTACATCGCCAACAACCCTTGCCGCATTGTCCATCCTCTGACCCAACTGGCCTGTCGCATTCTGAAGCTGCTTGGTAACTGAATTTAACTGACTGTTTACCTGGGCAGTAACATTGGAGAGCTGCTGGTTAATGGTCTGGATATTGACAGCAAGGTTTTCTGAAAGCTGCTGGCGGAGATTTAATATCTCCTGCTGCATCAGGGAAAGGGCTGGGTCTGTCCGCTGCTTTCTGGAACTTAAGATATTCCAAAGTATGAGCAGTATCAGGACAGATAAAAGTATTGTGATAGTGATTTCCATATAAATACAGGCAATAGGCGAGAGGCAATGGGCAAAAACCTATTGCCCATTGCCTGTCCTTTCCATATACTCCCTTGCCTGATGCACAAATGCCTCCATCCGCGTCTTTGAGTTTGTATCTTCAAGCCCTTCATAAACCATATTGAGATATGGGATATTGCCATTTTCTTCCCGCACCCTTTTAAGCACCGCGTTCACAACCGTGCCCGGCATACATGTAAACGGCATTGCATTGACGATCCCATGCGCACCCTTTTGTATGTAGTCCATTGCCTTGCCGACGCTTAAAGCAGCCTCGCCTTCAAATGAATCATGGATATAAGGCATTGAGAGACTTAAGACCTCCTCTGTGGTCGGCTCATGGCCTTCTCTCAAATCTCCGTCAAGGATATTCAGGAATTTATGCTCATCCCGCCGCTGGAAAAAGTCATTTACAGCGGTCCTGATAAACAGGCCATAGTGCCCGCGCTCCCAGTTTCTCCTTTTGGCGCAGAAGTTAGTATAATAAATCCATTCGCCAATCGGAGGCAGCCTTACCTCTGCGCCAAGCGCCTCAAGTTGTTTTACAAGGTCTTCATTGCTGAACCTGTTGCTCCTCACATATATCTCGCCTACAACGCCGACAATCGGCTTATCTTTTTTCTCATGGACGGGTATGGCAAGGAATGCCTGCTTTGCCTCTGTCAGTTCCTTTGCCGGGAATCTCCTCTCCCTTACGGCGGCGCATATTTTATGTATGCTGTCCCAGTATACCTTTTCTGTTTCGCCGGAGATTTTTTCATAAGGCCTTGTCTCTCTTAGCCGTTTTTCAAGTATGTCTATGGCAACTATGCCCCACCATGCAAGCCTCGGAAAATTGCCGCCGACCATGCCCAACTCCTTGTAAAATGCCTCATCCTGGTCAGGCGCATAAACAGGCACATCCTTATACCCCATCTCGTCAAGTATCAGCCTGTGATAGCGGTTATACTGTCCGAACCTGCACGGCCCGTTGCCGGAAGGCATAAAAAACGCCGAACTTTCAGGGGCAAAGTCAGGTCTCTTTATAATCTTTATCATATCGCCGGTTGTTATGATGCTCGGATAGCATTCCCTGCCTGAACTATATCTTTTGCCCCATTTAAGCGTTTCATCATCCGGTTCAGGTATAATCTCTGCCTCAATGCCGCATGCCTCAAATGCCGCCTTCATTGCATACACAGCATCAGCCATATTCGGCAGATAAATCTTTTTCTTTAAGCCTGTCCTGTGAACCGCATTCTGTTTTTCCCGACCCCTGACCTCTGCCCCCTGACCCCTTTTTCTTATATTTCTCAGACTGTCAAGAAACGCCTCGCATCTTGTTATCGCGCCTGCATCAGCAGAATGCTCGTCTATCTCAAGTTGAAGAAATGGTTTCCCTTTTGCCGTGTCTTTAAAAAAGTGCGTGATAAACGAATCAGGACCGCAGCCAAAATTTGTAAGGTAGATTGCGTAGAGATTGGGATTTGCGTTTACAAGCCTTGCGGTTGCAAGGATCCTCTGCCCGGATTTCCAGTACATATCCGCGGCCATAGTATCATCTATTTCATCATCCACAGGGAGCATATCAAACGGTATAGCAAGGACACCCATATCCCTTAGCTTCTGCGGCAGTTCAAGGTTAATGCCATTATCCATCGTGTTATACGGCCTGCCTGCGATAACAAGGGTAATATCTTTTATATCCCTCAGAACCTCTCTGCCTCTTTCCTGCATCCTCCTGTAGAAATTTCTCTGGCCTTCCTCTGCAATCAGAAGGGCATTATCTATTTCTTTCTTTTTTCTGCCAAGCATGTCTCCAAATTCATAAAATTCTTTTTTCATGACCTTTTCAGGCTTGTTAAAATGAAAAACCGGTTTTAACACTTCAATGCCAATGCCCTTAAAATTAAAAGCGGACTCCGACAGATATGGCATTGTCTGGACATAAGGGCAATGATAAGTAAATGTGTGCCCCTTCTTTGCAGGCCTTAGGTTTACTATACTTGGAAGGAATATTTTTTTTGCGCCCTTATTTATCAAATCCTGAATGTGACCGTGGCTGATTTTTATGGGAAAACAAGTCTCTGCAACTACCCTCTCAACCCCTTCTTTGATAATCTCCCTGTTTGTGGGCGCTGAGAGGATAACCTTAAATCCAAGCTCATTAAAAAATGCCTTCCAGAACGGATACATCTCATACATATAGAGTATCCTCGGCAAACCGATTGCAGGCGCATCCTCAGGAAGGGTTTTGCCTTTGTATGATGAAAATAAAATCCTTTCCCTCTCCTTATAAAGGTCTGGCATTGACGAGTTTTTCTTTGACGCCATGCGCACATCATACTTTTCGCATCGGCTGCCGTAGTAGAGAGGCTCGTCCCCTTCAACAACAACCTTTTTTATATCGCATATATTGGAGCAGTCCCTGCACTCGAATGATGTAAGGGTATATTTTTTTTTGCTTAAGTCAAAACCCTTGAAGTTGGTCGGCTTATTTGGATCTTTTTCCTGCATTGCAAGCATTGCGGCGCCTATCGCGCCTGTAACATCGTGATTTTCAGGAACAGTTATCTTTTTGCCTGTAACCTTTTCAAATGCAGCAACAACAGCAAGGTTTGCCGCTGTGCCTCCCTGAAAAAATATATTGTCCCCAATCCTTCTGTCGCCGACAACCCTGTTAAGATAATTATGAACAATGGAATATGAAAGCCCTGCAACAAGCTCATCCTTGCCTGCGCCCTTCTGCTGATGGTGAATCATATCGCTTTCAATAAAAACCGTGCATCTCTCTCCCATTGATGCAGGGGCAGTGCAGCCTAATGCAAGACTACTGAATTCGCCCTTTATTGATATGCCGATCCTCTCTGCCTGCTCTTCAAGAAATGAACCTGTGCCTGCGGCGCATACCTTATTCATATCAAAATCAACAACAACGCCGTCTTTTAACGCGATATATTTTGAGTCCTGACCCCCTATCTCAAAGATTGTGTCCACTGTGGGATCAATTACCGCTGCCGCAGTTGCCTGGGCAGTAATCTCGTTTCTTATAACATCCGCGCCGACAAAATCGCCTGTAAGATACCTGCCTGAGCCTGTTGTGCCTACGCCAATGACTTCCACTTTATCTCCGCATTCTTCCCCCACTTCTTTAAGCCCCTGCCTTACCGCCTCTATTGGCCTGCCTGCGGTTGGAAGGTATCTTCTGGAAACCAGCTTCATATCTTTATCTATCAGGATTACATTTGTGCTTGTGGAGCCGACATCTATTCCGAGATAGACAGGAACCTTGGGTGGGACAGGCATCTTGCCTGTCTTCACAGGCTGGAAGCCTGTGCCACTATGGTTGGCATACTCCCAGTAACCTGTCTTATCGCTCTGCGACGGATGTTTTTCAGGCCGTGAAAGGCGGTCAAGCCCCTTTTCCTTTTTCCTGCCAAATTTTATATAATCCTCAAACTCTTTAAGCCCCTTGAATTGACCGATGCCCTTTCCTTTCTCCATCGCATTAAACACAGAACCAATAGCGCCCATTGAAGTGAAATATTTTGGTATGATAAATTCGTTGTCAGAAAGCTCAAGAACATCCTTAAATGCCTTTCTCACGCCCGGATTTGCGGCAACACCGCCCTGAAATGCCACAGGCCTCGTAAACTCCTTTCCCTTTCCGATAGCGCTTTTAAAGTTTCTCGCAACTGCATAGCAAAGCCCTGCGACAATGTCGTAGTCCGGTGTTGCAGCCTGTTGAAGGTGAATCATATCGCTCTTTGCGAACACGCTGCACCTGCCTGCAATCCTTGGAGGATTCTGCGACTTAAGGGCAAGTTCGCCGAATTCCTCAATCGTAAGATTTAGCCGTGTTGCCTGTTGGTCAAGAAAAGAGCCTGTTCCTGCAGCGCATACCGAATTCATCTGAAAGTCCTCAATCCTTATCCTGCCTGAAACGGCATCCGGAGAAAGAAGGATCAATTTGGCGTCCTCGCCGCCCATTTCTATCACTGTTCTTACCTCAGGATGGAAATATTCGGTGGCCTTTGACTGGGCAATGACCTCATTTACAAAACTTGCGCCGAGAAGAGGGGCAATGAGTTTTCCGCCTGAGCCTGTAATGGCCACCCCATTTATCCTCTGCATGGGAAACCTTGCCAGCACATCCGAAAGAACCGACAGGGTGGTCTCCATCGGCTGGCCCTTTGTCCTTGTATAATGTCCTTCAAGGATATTCCTGTTTTCATCAACAACTACTGTATTGACGCTGACAGAGCCTATATCAATGCCTATAAAAACAAATCCGTTGCTATTCAAGACACACCTCCGATTTATTAAAGCTCAAATGCCTGCCCTTGAAGGTTTTAATCAAGGGTCAAATCTCAAAACTCAAAAAGCAGGAAACTCTTTTCTCTTTCTGGTTTTGTTAAGGACATATTATCAATAATTTTTACCCGCTTGTCAACCTTCTTGGAAAGATTATCGGTTTGCTCTCCTGTTAGTTTTAGAGTATATTATACACATCGACATAAGTAAAACGCATACAGAGTGTCAGAACAAAGCAGACCAAGGCGCGACGAAAGCGAGGAGTGAGGCGTATTTTAAGCATACGCCGTAACGACGAGCCGAGGAGCAACGCAGGTATGCGAAGTTATGCACTCTGTATATTTCCAAAAGGTGTAATTACGGGCCAACATGGAACTTTTTGAGAAAAAGATTAAAACACAGGGCAATAAATCAGCGCCTCTTGCAGACAGGATGCGGCCAAGAAATATAGAAGAGGTTGTTGGCCAGAGGCATTTGCTGGGCGCTGGAAAGTTTGTAACAAGACTTATAGAAAAGAAAGGGCTTTTGTCTCTAATCCTCTGGGGGCCTCCTGGCGCCGGCAAGACAACCCTTGCCAATATTATTGCCAATGCAGTTGGTGTAAATTTTGCATCCTTTTCCGCTGTGCTTTCCGGGGTAAAAGATATAAGGGCGGTAATAGATGCGGCAAAGGATGAGTTAAGGCAGAGAAACCAAAGGACTATCCTTTTCGTGGATGAGATACACAGGTTTAATAAAGCCCAGCAGGACGCATTTCTTCATTATGTGGAAGACGGCACAATAACATTGATAGGCGCTACAACAGAAAACCCATCCTTTGAGGTCAATTCGCCTCTTTTATCCAGATGCAAGGTTCTGGTTCTTGAACAACTTACAGAAGAAGACATCAAGGTCATAATAAAAAGGGCTGTTGAAGATAAGGAAAGAGGTCTGGGAAATCTAAATATCTCTCCTGATGAAGATGCGATGAATTTTCTGGCTGAATACGCCCACGGCGATGCTCGCGCCGCGCTCAACGGATTAGAGGCGTCCGTTATGATAACCCAGCCTGATGAAGACAGCATCCGTAAAATTACACTGGAAGTAGCGCAGGAGGCAGTTCAGAAAATGGCCCTTTTATATGATAAGGGCGGCGAGGAACATTATAATATAATCTCTGCGTTCATAAAATCCATGCGGGGAAGCGACCCAGACGCAGCCGTTTACTGGCTTGCAAGGATGATAGAGGCAGGTGAGGATCCGCTGTTTATTGTTAGGAGAATGGTCATATTTGCGTCAGAGGATGTCGGCAACGCCGACCCGAATGCATTGTCTCTTGCCATTGCTGTAAAGGACGCGGTGGATTTTGTTGGCATGCCGGAAGGATGGATTCCGCTTGCCCATGGCGCAACATATCTTGCCTCAGCGCCAAAGAGCAATGCGTCATATATGGCATATCTTCTTGCCTTGGAAGATGTAAAGAAAAAGGGCGCCCTGCCGGTTCCCCTTCATATAAGGAATGCCCCAACAGGGCTTATGAAAAAACTTGGATACGGAAAGGGCTACAAGTATCCCCATAATTATGAGGGCGCAAAAGTAGAACAGGATTATCTGCCGGATGCCTTAAAGGGAAGGAAATATTATAAAAAGAAAGGATAAATCTGAGTTTTGGGTCAATAAATTAGATTTTACTCTTTTCAGATATCTATTGCCTGCTATATTGAACATATATATTATTTTGTCAAATTGGCAATATGTCATATATGAACATTCAATATATTCGGCTCTTGTTTCTGGTTCGTTCATATAATATTATCTCGATGCTTCAACTTCATTCTTGGCCCGTTCAACCATAAATTTCACACCCTCATTCATATTTACTGCTTCAAGCGTGATATAGGGATGCTTATTATGGAATACCCTGAATATCTCGTCGGCAAAGGCCTGCCCCGCTACCGGAACCTTGTCAAAATCAAATACAATAATCTTGAATTTTTCAAGACCCGCAAGAACCCTTCGCGCTTGTGAACGCGAGATATGCACACCGCCGATAGTGTAGAGCTTGACTTGTATCTTTGTTTTATCAAATCCGTGCTCGCTGTCTTTAGTCAGATTTGTATATTGCCTGAACAGTTCATTCAAATGGAGTTTAGATGAAGTATCTATATTGAATATGACTTGCGTTCCCCTTTTGATCTTTTTTGTTTTTTTGACAAAGACATCGGGTATTTCGTTATTGACGATAAGTTGATACCCAAAACTGTCCAATATGAACAAATCTCCTGCCTTTGAAGTAAAAAATATGCCTTCACCCGAATGAGATTTCGGCATGGTGGTCGTCTTGCCTTTCATAAGGTCTTGTATGGCTTCAAGCTCTGATTTCAAACTCCTTTTCTGCATGATATTTCTGAATACGCCGATGCCGGAATCATTTACAATAAACGAGAGCATCTTCTTTTGGATAGAAACTTCAACTCCGATACGGACTGATGTTGAGTGCTCAATGGCATTATTGAGCATTTCTGAGAAGGCGTATATAAAAATACTTCTCACATTTTCTGGAAGGCTCTTTAAGAGCGGAAAGGTTTGTTCAATCTGATCAAGCACCTTATGCTCTTCAAGAGAAATGTTTTTAAATGCCTTTCTATATCGTAGAGGAAAGATTTCTTTATGCCTTTGCGCGTATTCCGGCAACACATAAAAAGCATATCGGGTAGCGCCAAGTTTGATGAGTTTCCCAGTTCCGACAAGTTCTTTTATCAGACGATTCAAATACTGCCGGGAAACAGAAAACCGCTTTGACAGATCAGTCGCACCTATCTTTCCTTTTTGCTTTGCTATTTCCAGTATTTTTTCTTTGGTAATCATATTGTAAACCTATTGTCAACCAAAGTATATTTCATTGTAAACCTATTGTCAACCAAATCACAACTCCCACTCCTGCCATTCCCACAAAGGCGGGAATCCAAAAAACCTATAATTCTCCACTAAACGCCCTTTTCAAAACCGATTTTTTCAGTTCATCCAAATCAGCCAGTTTTTGCTTATAAATTGCTTCCAGCTTCTTGGTTTCGGTGGAAAGGGCTACAAGTATCCCCATAATTATGAGGGCGCAAAAGTAGAACAGGATTATCTGCCGGATGCCTTAAAAGGAAAGAAATATTATAAAAAGAAAGGATAAATCTGTTCTATAATATCGCGAATCTTCATTACAATTCTTTTATAAAAATCGGCTGTTGAATACCCGCCAGCTTGCTGGCGGGGTTTTACCTTGGGAGTTTACCCTACGTTTTTGGTTATCTGCTTGTTCGGCCG
>Ga0080064_1004609_pt2 | contig 16129 bp, 19 predicted proteins | sample Subgrocontami54m_FD_69260 | JGI IMG/M metagenome (GOLD analysis project Ga0080064, IMG submission 69260) | Subsurface groundwater microbial communities from S. Glens Falls, New York, USA - GMW46 contaminated, 5.4 m (SPADES assembly) (version 2) ...
GAGCCACCGCCGATAGTGTCCGCAAAACGCCGAGTAGCGGTACCCGTCCGGATGGACCGCCAAGTACTCCAGATGCAGCAACTCGAGCGTCACGCCCGGCCGGCGCAGCTCGGTGTGCATCCACACCCGATCGGGCTCCGGCCGCGCGACGGTCAGGGCCAGCTTCGGCCCATACAGCGTCCGCTCCAACGCGTCGTCGCTCAGCGCGAGGACCGCCTCCCAGGTGAGCGCGGTGGCCTTCGCCCGGGTGACCACCGAGGCGACGGCACCCGCACTGATCCCCAGACTCCGGGCCGTGTCCCGGTGACTCCGTCGTAACGTCCATTTCAACCGCAAAATCTCTCGAATGTGTCGCATGGGCAGTCGTTCCGTGGCCAATCGCACTCCTTGGGACTGATGTCGCCGAAGATGCGATGGTAGAACCCGATGCCCAGCGTCGCCCGGTGATCACGATGCGTGGAATCCGTGATCACGACCCGTGGAACGGGTGATCACGATGCCGTGGAATGCGTGATCACGATGGCGTGGAACAGGTGATCACGATGGCGTGGTGCGCGCACATGAACGGCCGTTGTGCCGAAACCTCAATGGCCGGTACGCCCCTCGCAAGCGAGCCGGGGGAAGATCAGATTCGGCGCGGGCGGCTGATGTCCGCGAACATCCGCGAGGCATTCCGAATCTTTGCCGAACGGATGAGCTTTGCGGAGTGCCTACATCTGCTATCCTGCCGGCACCCGCACATTGCGATTTTCGCGCGCCCGGTCTATTGAGGCGGGTGCGAGTGCGTCGAAAGCACCTCAGATTGGTTTCTCCTGAGCGACTCGTCGGTGGGTATAGCGGCGCCAAGCCAGGGCGTCAAACCACCGTACTTGTCGTTGATGACGATCGGGACATTCGCGAGATGTTCACGAGCGCCCTGCGCAGGGCCGGATTTGACGTACGCTTGGCTGTAGACGGCCTGACGGCACTGCAACAAATCGAGTATGTTCTGCCCGATGTTGTGGTGCTCGATCTCGACCTTCCTCTGATGAACGGCCTGGTAATTCACCAAGAACTTGAATCCAGTGAACGCACCCGCCATGTGCCCGTGGTCATCGTCACGGGCACTGAATGGGTCTCACCCTGTGCTGCGTATGCCACTCTTCGCAAGCCCATCTCACCCGAGGAACTTGTCAACGTCGTTCGACAGGCTGGCGTCACTCGAAGGCTTTAAGTAAGAGCAGCGGCATCTGGCCGCAGGTTGAATCAGTGTCAGCCTTAGGACTTGGGACGGTTCTGCTCGCTGAGGATGACGAGGCGGTCCGCACAGGAATAGCGCTTTTCTTGGAAACGTCGGCGCTCGCAAGGCCCGCACGCGGGCGGCGTTCGATGTCAGCGGCTCAGCGCAAACAGGTCAGTGCTCGGATGCGGAAGTACTGGTGGGCTGAACGCCGTGAGGCGAAGGGGAACATCGACTGCGCGCAAACCCAAAAAGACCGCAACCCGATAATCGGAGTGCAGTCGTTCTAGCTTGCTTTCTTGGTACTCTCCTCGGTCTTTGGCTCTGACCACGCGTGTTGGCAGGCGGAGCACAGGTAGTAGATCGCTTTCGCGGTGTCGAGCGCAATCTTGGCTTTGCTAAATCGACACTTCGGGCAGCGAATAGTGGCGGAAGACCCGACCAGGGGGTTCACGGGGCCTCGCTTTCAATTGTGTTCGGAGTCGAGACCGAGAGCATATTTCGGCGCGAGCACTTAGATCAAGAGGGATCGCCGGAATCCCGTGGACGCCTGAGGCAATTCTGGACGGCGGCGATGAGGGCGTCCGCGCTGACGGGCTTCCGGAGGACGCAGACGTATGCGGCAGGGTCAAGATCGCGGGTCTCCGTTCCACTCACGACCATGATCGGGATATGGCGCGTCTCGGCGTGCGATGCGAGTTCCCGCTGAACATCGCGTCCGCCGAGGCGTGGCAAAGCCAAGTCGAGTATCACAACGTCGGGCGGCTCCAGTTCGATCCGGTGCAGCGCGTCGAGGCCATCTTCAACCGAGACCACGCTATAGCCCTCTGCGGCTAATACGCTTCGGTAAAACGTGCGCAGACCGAGGTCGTCCCTCGTCCCGCGGGAGGGACAGGCGCTGCCCATTGCTCTCTCAGAAGCATCCGGGCGATGTCCGCTTCGCGCGTTCGCTCGCGGACGGCCTTCTCACGTTCCCTGTTGGCTTCCCGGCGAGCCTTTCCGGCTTCGCGAAGTGCCTCCTCCCGGTCCTTCTCGGCTTCGCGGATCGCTTCATGCCGGTCCTTTTCGCGCTCACGACGCGCTTCGTCTTGATCTTTCTCGCTCTCCCGCCACAACTCGTCGGCGTCGGCGGAGCAGGACCGACCGGATGGCAAGTAATCGGCCCGCATCAATCGGAAGCGCCGAATCGCTGGTGAATTGTGTTGACGCGAATTGATAATGTCCCCTCGCCAGCGAAATAGAAATGTCCCCTCTAAGCTGATGACCTCGAAGGGGGTCACGGTTGGGGAGGACAGGAATGAGCGGGCGGGAGTTGACGCGGGTGGAGGTGTTGAGCCGCGTGAAGGCGGGGACGCTGAGCCTGGGTTCGGCGGCGACCTTGATGGCCGTGAGCTATCGCCAGGCGAAGCGTCTGGCGCGGCGGTATAAGGCGGAAGGGGCGAAGGGACTGAAGCACCGGAGCGCGGGGGGCGCGTCGAATCATGCGCGGCCCCCGGCCGAGCGTGAGCGGGTATTGGCGCTCGTGCGGGAGAAGTACAGCGGGCCGATCGACGTGCGGTTCGGGCCGACGCTGGCCGCCGAGCATTTGGCCAGTGAAGACGGCGTGACGGTGCATCACGACACGTTGCGCCGGTGGATGCTGGCCGCCGGCCTGTGGAGTCGCGCCCGGAAACGGTCGCCCCATCGCGCGCGGCGGGAGCGCAAGGCGCATTTCGGCGAGCTGGTGCAGCTCGACGGCAGTTTCCACCTGTGGTACGAGGCCCGCGCCCCGCGCGGCTGCTTGATGAACCTAGTGGACGATGCGACCGGCCGGACGCTCGCGCGGCTGGGGGCCCAAGAAACGATCTGGGCGGCCGTCGATGTGCTGCGCCGATGGATCGAGGCGTATGGGGTGCCGCTGGCGCTCTATTACGGATTGGAAGAATGTCTATGTGCGAGAGGCGAATGCGGAGGAGCAGGCCACGGGGGCCGTGCCCCTGACGCAGTTTGGCCGCATGTGCGCGGCGTTGGGGATTCAGATCATCGCGGCGAGCTCGCCGCAGGCGAAGGGGCGCGTCGAGCGGAATCACGGCACGCATCAGGACCGCCTCGTGAAGAAGCTGCGCCGCCTCGGGATCGCCGACGATGCCGCGGCGAATGCGTTCCTGGAGACGACGTATCTGCCCGAGCACAACGCCCGCTTCGCCCAGGCGCCGGCGTCGGCCGAGGACTTTCATCGGCGGACGCCGAGTCGTGTGGCGCTCGATCGCGCGTTGCAGCTCGAGGACACGCGGGTGCTGTCCAACGACTGGGTGATTCGCTACGCCACGCGGTATTTGCAAGTGACGCGGCAAAGCGGCCACGCGCCCGCGCGCAGTACGGTACTGGTGCGCGAGAACGCCGCTGGCGCGATTGAGATTCGCTATCGGGGACGCCTGATGCACTGGAGCGAGATTCCGGCGCCGCCCGCGAAGGCGGCCAGTCTGCCACCGGCGGTCCGGCCACCCGGGGTTGCCACCACGCGCCGCGCCTGGCGGCCCAGCGCCGAGCACCCGTGGCGTCGCGATTACCTCGCGATCCAGCAGGGCGTGGCCGCGCTGGCGCGTGGTCAGCGATGAGCCGGAGCCTATGGACGCTGCCGGCCCCGTGGACGCGCAGACGCGCCCACCGCGCCTTGCAAAACGCGCGGACGCGTTTCGCACAGCGTCCACAGGCCATCATCAGGGGACATTTCTATTTCGTTAAGAACGGGGACATTTCTATTTCGCTTTGACACTTACAAAATTTGCCGCTTGACTCGGGGGGGGGGTACGTATAGGCTCCTTTACCCCAAACCGAAAAGGAGCGTGTCAATACGAACGGACCCGAAACAGCACGCTGATGGCCCGTGAATCCGAAGACATCATCAGCAGCGACGGTGAGGTATTCGAGCGTAATGCAGGTCGTGGACCCGCAGTCGCGTCAGATGGTCTCGACGACCCACGACGTTCCATTGGTCGGGCGCACGTCATGATTCGACTTCCTCGCACCGCATCGACGACGATCGATGAACCGCCAAACGTTGAACAGACAGGAGCGGGAACCATCCGATTTCACAATCAGGGACCGCTCGGTCCGCCCCTTGCCTTAATCGGTAAACATTTGACGATGCGACTCAATGACGGTCGCACGCTGGACTTCGTGCTGTGCGACAGCGGGAACATCGTCAACGTTCGCGTTAGGAACTGACGGCAGCACCAAGGATGAACCCGCGACTCCGGCACGTCCGTGTGCGCACTGCCCCGATTCAAATCCGCATCGCGCAATGGAGGCGTCCGTTTCCCAGCGCAGTCCATCGCGCTCGGCCTCCCGGGGTTGCTTGTCGCAGCCGGCCTCGTTCGATCCGCGATCCGCGTCGTGTAAAGGCATATGCGTCTCCGTCTCTCGATTGAACGTCGCTGTCCCCGGTGTGGCGACTTTGATGTGTCGAAGTCCAGTCCCTACCGTTACGTTTGCGGGAACTGCGGTCAATGTTTTGTGGGATTCCGGCTCGGATTCCTCCGCTTCGCGCTCTCGATACACCGTTGGTGATGAGACAGGTCGTAGAACGCGCACGGCGCGTGCTGGTCGTGGACGATGAAGAAGCCATCCGCGAGGTTGCCGAGGCAGTGTTACGTCACGTAGGGTATGGCGTCGCGGTCGCGTCGGATGGCCCCGAAGCACTGCGGATCGCGGAAGAGCGGGGTCCGTTCGACCTGTTTGTGATTGACATCGTGATGCCGCAGATGAGGGGCACTGAACTTGCCCGGCGGTTGCGACAGATCGACGCGAATGTGAAGGTCTTGTATTTGACCGGCTATCCCACCCTTTTCTTTAAGGACGGAAACGTGCTCCGGGAGGACGAAGCGTTTGTCGTAAAGCCCGTCTCGCTCAAGGGACTGCTTGAAGCCGTGTCCCTGATGCTGTTCGGGCACATCCACGGACCGGTGCCGGTAGGAGTTCCAAAACAACAGCAACGTGATGGCTACGGACGCCGCGACAGTCCACCTTCAAAGGTTACCGCGTCGGGAATCCTCAACTGCCCGAGCGCCCGTGTTCCAGCCACGGTTGCTCCTAAGAAACTACGCCGTCGAGTAACTCGCCGGTCTCGCGGCTAACCCGAGCGTGGCGGCGCGTTGCCGGAGCCGACGCAGGACACGCGTGCGCTGCTGAGCGTCGTAGGCGGCACCAGGATCACGGTAGGCCAGTTCTCCCTATAAAAGCGCGCGGAGACGGGTGGCGCGCGCACCACACTTGTTTTGATCCCCCTCCACCGCGCTAAGCCAGCGTCAGGAAACATTGTTCCGGAAACAGACCGAATTTTTCGGTCCTCTTTGGTAAAGACATTTCTCCAGGTCGTTCCAGATCGGCTTCGCCGTTGTCGAGGTCGCTCCACGATCTCTATCCGTTGCTCACGAAAGCCACACAGAAGAGCGTCACGAAGGGCGAACGAGTGAGCATCCGACGACCCGTGGACGACGCGGTGTTCTTGTGGGTGGGGAAGCGAAAGGCGCGAGGGCGCTCTTCTCAGCGCGCTCATTGCCGTCGCTGCAACCGCTCGGCAACGGTACCCTGAACGCACCGATCGGGATGCGTTCGAGCAGTTTCTCACTGACGCGCCCACCGTCAACAAGGACGTGTCGAGCAGCAACGGATACTGGGGGCGTTCGCGCTCTCGTGAAGCAGCGTGCCGTTCTTGAAGTACTGCACGCGTCCGCCGACCACGCCGACAATTGCGAGTACCGACAGTAGCCGGGACGTGAGCGACCCCCCTCGCTTCAACAATCTCCTGACGGCAATTCTTGGCTTTGGTGACTTGGCGAACTTTGCGCCTGGACGCGGCCCATCCTGTCCACGAGGATTTTGGCAGAGATCCGCAACGCCGGGTGAACGGGCCGTGAGTCTGATTCGGCAACGGCTGGCATTCAGCCGAATACATATTGAGGAGAAGCGCCACCCATGACCGATAGTCTCGATCCTCCCGAACCCGACAAGATTACCGATCTGTTCGATCGACTGGAACGGGCGAGCGGCGAATGCGAGGATGCACGGCACGGCAATTCTCACCGCCCATTGCCACTGTTCCGGCGAGTAAGAGCCCAGTTCCGAGCGGCCGCCGAGAGGCTCGGGCGACCTGGTGGCGGCGGGTGCGCGTCAAGCAACTCAGACCGATATTGGGCATCTCGTGTGCGATTACCAGCACATGTGCGTCTTCACGCATCTATTTTGGCCTTCGTCATCGCCTTCGCCTGGACAAAACGTTTGCACCCGGAAGACCTTCTTCTCATGACACTTTGCCTCTGCCCTCCAATCAGAAGAACCGGCCAAGGAGGGCAAGGCCCGGGTGTTCGAAGCCTTTTCGGGCGCCGAGGAACACGTCGGTCCAGAGCCGGTGAGGGAGACGATCATGCCAAAGAGTTCCCGATCGTTGACGAACGCGACAGCATTACAGGCACTCGACGATGCCTTGGAGGCGCTTGAGCACGTCGAGCACGCCCTTGACGTGCTGGTCTCCATGTTGAGCGCCCACGATGAGGCGGACATCAGCACAGAGGATGACCGCAGTCGAGTTCCGCGTCCTGTTTAGGGTCGCGTTCGGGGATGGGTGAACCCCCTCGCCTTCAGGCGACGCCTTCAGGAGGCTTGCGATACGATGCGCCCCGTGCGCGACTATCGCCGAGCCGCCCATACGGTGTACGCGCTGCACTACCACTTCGTGTTCATCACGAAGTATCGCAAGCCGGTGCTGCGGGGGGACATCGGGACCGAGGTGCGGGATTTAATTCGGGAGATTTGTCGGACGCTCGACGTGGAGATCGTGCAAGGGCACGTCCGTCCTGAGCATGTCCATCTGCTGCTGAGCGTCCCGCCGCACCTGGCGCCGAGCCGGGTCATGCAGGCGGTCAAGGGCAAGACGTCCCACCATCTCCTGATGGACCGACGGACGCTGCGGTCGGAGTTCTGGGGCCGGCACCTGTGAGCTCGCGGCTACTTCGTGTGCACCAGCGGGAACGTCACGGACGAAGTGATTGCGGAATATATCAAGCTCCAGGGTGCCGAGCCCCAGGACGACGATCGCTTTCGAGTCAGCGAGGACTGAGCCTGCATGGCGCGGCGATGGCGGGCCTTCAGTCGACTTCAGTCGACCGTAGAATCCCTCGCCTTCAGGCGAGGGTCGTTCAAGTGATACGAGCACGCGGGGAGCACCGCACCGGTCGGACGCCGTGAACTTCCTGAAGGCCAAGCGTGATGGTGCCATTGCCGCGGTAGACGACGGCGCCGTGCCCCTGGGCGTCGATCATCGGCAGTTCGACGTGCCCCTACTCCGACGAACGTGGGGAAGGGCGCCCCGCGGAAGGTCCGCGGGCGCGGGCACCGGCTTCCGTCGACGGCGAGACCGGCGCCGAACGAACCCGCCACCGTCCTGTCCCGGCCCGGGTTCACAGTAATCCGGTGGAAATACTATCCGACAAGACAATCCCGACGCTGTGACAGCTTGGGTCACAAGCGGAATATAGTATATCATGTCATCAGATGATATGAATTGTCGCGCGGCGGATCACGGGCTTGAGTTCCTGCTGGGGTTCAACGGGCGTATTCACCATCTGGAGAAGGGCTATTGGCTCAAATTCGAGATCACGCGGGTTGAGGCAACGGCGGAGCGACCGCATGGCCTGTCTTATTCGTTTACCTTGCACGCCCCGGGCGGCACTAGGCTGGTCGGATTCGACAACGCGCACGACGTGGCGTCCAGAGGCTCTCGATTCAAGCGGCGCGGCAAAGCCAGCGATCACTGGCATCGGACCGATAAGGACCCAGGCAGGCCATATGTGTTCAAGGACGCCGAGACTTTGATCGACCAGTTCTTCGACGAGGTGGATCGGGTGCTGGGCCAACGCGGAGTGAGTCTGTGGGTTATTAGGGATGAAGAATCAGAGAGGTCGAAATGAAGAGGGCAAAGGTTCGGAGCCTGCAGTCGCTGCGGGAAGAGATGAAAGCGGTCGCACGCGGCGAGCGACCGGCTCCGCCTGATGCAAGCAAACCGAGCTTCAACTCCGTCGAAGCGGTCGTCCGCCTGCTGACGCCGGATAACCGACGACTGCTCGCCCTGATCCGCGATCGCAAACCGCAGTCTGTGGCGGAATTGGTCGAGATAACAGGGCGAGCGCAACCAAACCTAACCAGAACACTCGCGAAGCTGGAGGCTGCCGGTTTCATCAAGATGAAAACGGTAGGCCGTCGGAAGGCGCCCAGCGTGGCCGTAAAGAGAATAGTCGTCGAGATCGATCCATACTCCGATCACGACCGGCTCCGCGTCGCCTGAGATCGTGCACGAATACGATCGCATCGCCGACTAGTACGCATCGGATCGCAACCTCGTGACGGGAATCCCGCAAGTGACCGCACTCGCTTGTTCGCTTGATCCGGGCGCGTCAGTGCTCGACATCGATGCGGCACAGGAATCCCGGTGACGCGTGCCCTGCTCGCCGCAGACCACACGTGTCACCGCGCCCGCGGCGTTCAGCTTCGCGAGCACGTCGACGAAGCTCGGCGACCGGGATTCAGGTCAGGACTGTAGGGCGGCAGATACCAGAGCGTGGCCTCCGCACGCGCGATCGCGCCGCGCACGCCGGCCACCTTGTGCGCGCCCAGGTTGTCGGCGATGACGATGTCACCGGGGTGCAGCGTCGTGACAAGACTCTGTTCGATGTAGGCGAGAAAGCTCGCGCCGTCAATCGCGCCATCGAAGACGCCTGGTGCGGTCAGGCCAGTGACCCGGAGCGCGGCGAGAAACGTACTCGTCTGCCACCGCGCGCACGGGGCGTGGTCATGGACGCGCTCGCTGCGCAGGGCACGACCGTACCGTCGGAGCAGATTGGTGGTGACGCCGGTCTCGTCGAGAAAGACGAGGCACATCGGATCCCAGGTCGGTGCCCCGGCGTGCCACGCGACGCGCGCGGCCGCGACGTCAGGCCGATCGTGTTCGGACGGCCGCACCGTTTAATGGAATGGTCTGCCCCTCCTCTCGCACAATGGCCACCGTCGGCCATCATGGAGGAGCAGCAATGACGACAGTCCCAACATCATCGGCCTCGATCTTGGCAAGAATTGGTTTCACCTCATCGGATTGGATGACCGAGGCGCCACGGTGCTACGCCGGAAAGTGAATCGCGTGCAGCTGGCCGAGTATGCGGCGACGGCGCCGCGATGCGTCGTGGCGACGGAGTCGTGTCCTGGCTCGCAGTACTGGGGTCGCATCTTCACCCAGGCCGGCCACGAGGTCCGGATCCTGCCGGCGCAGTTTGTGAAACCGTATCTGAAGGCGAACAAGAACGACTTCAACGACGCCGAGGCGATCGCCGAGGCGGGCGGTCGTGCAAGCATGCGGTGTGTGCCGCTCAAGACGAACGAGCAGCTCGAGCTGCAGGCCCTCCACCGCGTGCGCCGGCGCTTCGTCATCGAGCGGACGGCGGTCATCAATCAGATGAGGGCGCTGCTCCTCGAGCACGGGATCGTGATTCCGCTCGGCCGCGCACTCTTTGCCCGCCGGCTTCCCACGATCTTTGAAGACGCCGAGAATGGATTGTCACCACGGCTGGTCGTCTTGCTGCATCGGCTTCGCCAGCGGTGGCTCGCGATAGACGTCGAGATTGACCAAGCGACACGCGACCTGACCGAATGGGCAGAACAATCAGACTTATGTCGTCGTGCCACGACGGTCCCAGGCATCGGCCCGATGATCTCAACGGCAGTCGTCGCCGCGGTCGGCGATGGTCGAATGTTTGCCCGCGGGCGGGACATGGCCGCGTGGCTCGGCCTCGTCCCGAGCCAATACTCCACCGGCGGAAAACCGACGCTGGGTCGGATCAGCAAACGTGGAAACACCTACCTGCGGCAGCTCTTTATCCAAGGGGCCCACACCCTGTACCTGAACATGAAGCGCGATCGCTCATATCTCGGCGAATGGCTTCGACAGGTCGAAGCGCGGAGCCACCGGAACGTCGCGATCGTCGCGCTCGCCAACAAAATGGTCCGGATCTGCTGGAAGGTGCTCACGAGCGAGCAGCTGTATCAGCCATATCCATCCCGCGTCGCATAGAACCAAACACGTGTCTTCGAATTGCGAGGGTGTCTCGATGTGATGGCCCAACCGTCGACCGGCGCATCGCCAGCCTGATTAAAAATGCGGTTGATCGTGACCGACCGTTTTATGAGGATCGGTGCGCGCGGATTCCATCAAGGCCAGGAGCCGCTGGCTCCACCAGTAGGCCGAATACATTGACGCAAACGGCTTCACCATCGCTCGATCTCGACCCTTGCAACGGAGGGGCAGACCATACATTTTTTGACGGTCACATCCAGGTCCTTCACCGCCCGCCAGATCGTCGCGATGCTCGCCGGTGTGCCGAGCGCGTCCTTCAGCTCCGCGAGCGTGCGATCCGGTTGCTCCGCGATCAGCGCGGCCAAGGTCTGGAGGTGCGGCGCCAGCATGGGACGACGGCCATGCCGCTGGGCCCGCGGCGCCACTTCGCCGGTTTCGCGCCGGCGCTGCTTCAAGAGGCGCACCCACGACCCACTCACGCGGTACTTCACCGCGACGTCCGCGGCCTTCATCCCCGCATCACTGTCGAGCAGCGCCCGTTCTCGCAGATCCATCGAATAGGCCCGCATCGGTCCTCCTGCATCGGTGCACGCAGAAGTACCACGACCGGCCCGGTCAGTACAAGAGCTATTTGAAAAGCGCTTTAACGAATGGCTTTTCAAAGAAGCTGGAGAACCTGAAGGCGGCGGTCGCCGTGTTTATGGCATGGTACAACTTCTGTCGCGTGCATCAGACGTTGCGGGTCACGCCTGCGATGCACGCCTGCGATGCAGGCTGGACTTACCGACCACGTTTGGACGATTGGCGAGCTTTTGGCTGCTTGATGCGGCCAAGGGTTGCCTTCGCCATCCTTGGACGTTTGATGTCGGCCATCACAACGTCGGCGTCTACGCCATACAGCGACGGCTGCTCAGCCGCCTTCGGTACAGCCTTCGGCGCTCGCTTGTAGGTGACGCTCGTTCGCTGGCCCACTGGCGCATCGATTCTCCTACCCGAGAGAAGATCCGCGATCGTCAGGATTTGCAATCTCGGATGCGTGCCACCAAACCACTTATAGAAGCCCGCCGACGCGGCTTCTGCCCGCATGGCCTTCGTCGGTTCGTCCAGCGTCAACAACACGCCGATGGCGGCCTTCTCGCGCTCTACGACGCCACGTAGATCCCGGACGAACGGAGCATGGAGTTTTCCAGCCTTAACCGACAATATGATCTGACGCGTGGCGCCCTCGCCCTCGTGGAAATACACCCTACCATCGATGCCTTTGTCGGCGCCCTTCTTGCCGTCAGTTGGACGGGCACCCACCAAACCCAGCGCCCACCATTGAAATTGATAGGGGTCTGATGATGCGAGTACGGCTGCGTCCTGAATCGAGACTGGCTCTCCGATAACCTGGTAGGTCTTGCTGACGTTTTCGCCGTACGCATCGCGCAATCTATGCCGAATCAGACCAATTGCAAGATGCGTGACGTCGATACCAATCCAGCGGCGATTCAATTTTTGCGCAGCGGCGATTGTCGTCCCACAGCCGCAGAACGGATCCAGCACCACGTCATTTTCATTACTGCTAGCCCGAAGGATGCGTTCGAGTAGTGCCTCAGGCTTTTGGGTTGGGTAGCCAAGACGCTCCTGGGAACTCGCGTGAATTGGTGGAAGATCAGTCCATACGTCAGATACGAGGACGCCTGGACTCTCGTCTAAATAGATCTTCCTTCTGAGTCGTGCGTCCTCCTTCGCCGGGAAGAATAAGCGACCCTGCGCGTCGAGTTGACGCATCATTTCAAGCGACACTGCCCACCCGTTCGCATGCGGTCTGTACAATCGGCCATTTCGTGCGCGGTAGTCGTACGTCAAGTTGGGTCGAGGATTGGGACTCCTGAGATCAACGCGACGGAAGAGCCGGCCATCAGGGTCGGTGTGAACGAAATGCTCTTGGATGTACTGGGAACTATATGGCGTGAACGTTTGGTTCCAACTTGAATCACTAGACTTCGCGTAGCTCAATATCGTGTCATGCACGGCAGGCAAGCGGCGAGACGAATCACCGTGCGCACTAGTTCGCTTCCAAACAACTTCATTCAGGAAATACTGAGGCCCCATCACGGCGTCGAGCAGCAACTTGAGATAGTGACTGGCGGTCGGATCGCAGTGTAAGTAGATACTGCCCGTGGGCTTCAGCACGCGGCGCAGCTCGACAAGCCTCGGGGCCATCATCGCGAGGTACGCGAGCATGTCGGAGTCGCCGAGGAAGGTACGAAACGCCTGCATTGCCTGCGAGACGCGCCCGCCTGCCTCTAACTACGTCCTGGTAGGCCCGAGCCGCGTTCTCGTCCCACGTCCACGTATCCTCAAACGCCTTGATTTGCGCGGCCGCCTTCGTGCCATGCTCGGTGAACAGGACGTTGTACGAAGCGTTGGAATTAAACGGCGGATCAAGGTAGACGAGGTCAACGGATGCGTCTTCAACGTGTCGCCGCAGCACGTCTAAGTTGTCGCCGTAGTACAGGCGGTTCACGTGTGGCGTTTCGGCATATGCCCGATCCGGCTGTACCCTGATCCGCTCGGCTGAACGCGGAACGCCAGATCTTGGGCCTACAGAACGCCGTCGGCCGCGCCGATAGCGTGTGCCGCCGCCCCGTCGAGGCTGCCGTTTCAGCAACACGGCATTAGCCCGCTACCGGGGGCCGGGCCCTCATCCAATTGGCGCTGGTCCCTCAAGAAGGTCGTTTCGTCGTGGACCTAGCGCAGCACGAGCAGGGAAGAGCGTTGCGCGTCGTGCCGGATTCCGGAGCCGCGGAGATCATCATCTTCGACCGAGGCTTATCGCTACCCATGGTAATGATGCCGACCAGCGATACGTACGACCTGGCCGCCGCAGGCGGCGCCCGTATCGTCCACGCGATGCGCATCCGCGAGCTTCGGGTTGGCTCGCACAAGCTGCGCGATCAACTCGCGGTCGTCGTGGCCAGGCCCGAGCCCGATGCACCGGACGCCGATGGCCTGCTGCCGCTCCATCTGTTCGAACGCGTCGCGTTCTGGGGCCGACAGCGAGTGCTGCTGGTATGGCCCCGCTAGTTTGAGTGCCACCGATTCTACCGGTGGAGTCGTTTGCTGACCATTGGACGTTCCTCCTCGGGACGCGCACACAAGCATTGTGCGCGACACCGCATGGGTGGCCTTCGTCCGCACCGCGGAGTTTCAGGTGGCCTGATTCGACCTGCCGCCCGACGATCCGGCCTAACATGGAGCTGACGAAGCTCGCGACCGTTGTCGTGGAACCAGTCTTGCACGCACGCACGCACGCACGCACGCACGCACGCACCTCTCAGCGCGCGCTGTAAGACCCGGAAGTTTCGAGTGTCGCAGCGAATGCGAAGAGACAAACCGCGCGTTGCCGACCGCGTAACCGAGTGCGTCAAGGATACCGAATCGGCTGACGGCTCGTCCTTCCCACCTTCACGTTTTTTCACGTTATCGCCTGGCTCTCGTGGTGCAGCATGCAGGCCCTCGCCCGCCTCAGGGTCCGCGCTCGCGCAGGTAATCACATGGCGGTCAGGCTGGAGGCAGCTCGATTGAGAGGTTCATCGATGACATCCGCTGATGTCCTCCAGGCCAAAACGGAACTGCTCGTTCAGATGAATTTGAGCGGGTCGATGCCCACCGACTCCGGATCAACTGCTTCGACGACTGCGCGTGGATGTTCGCCGCGGCTGTCCCGTTCCCAGGTGTTCGCGAGGAACGGCTCCTCAAGCAGATCGCCCTTCGCCTCGGCGAGGATTTTGACCTGTGGCCGGAACGGATCGGACGGATGTTCCGTGGTCACGACCGCGAGCTCGCCGGTGCTCAGGCGCACGAGGTTCCCCACAGGAAAGAGTCCCATCAGGTTCACAAACCGTTTGAGCAGCACCTGATTGAACGCGGGATTTCCCTGTTCCCCCATAATCGCGCGAATGCGCGCCGTCGCGAGGCCATTCCTGTACGGCCGGTTGCTGCGCAGGGCGTCGAAGACGTCGGCGAGGCTGACGATCATCGTGCAGAGATTGAGCTTTCGGCTGCCAATGTTCTCCGGGTACCCACTAAGATCCTGTCTGAGGTGATGCTCGAACGCGACGATGGGCGCCAGCGCCGGCATTTCAGGGGTCCGCCGCAGGATGTGGGCGCCATCGACGACGTGCCGCTTCATGATCTCGAACTCTTCTTTGTTCAACTTGTCCGGCTTGTTGAGGATTTCGAGTGGGGTGTGCACTTTGCCGATGTCGTGCATCAGCGCGGCGAAGCCGAACTCGCGTAGCAGCGCGCCGTCGATGTTGAGCGAGCGGGCCTGCGCCATGGACAGCGCCGAGACGTTCACCATGTGCGTGAACGTATAGTTGTCGTACTTCTTCACTGCCGTGAGTGCCACGAGCGACGTGCTGTCTTGCATGACGAGGCGAGACAGACTGTCAACGATCTTACGCGCCGCGCTCGGATCAGGCTTCTCGCCGGCTTTGGCGGCCTGCCAGAGCATCTCGGCCGTTTCGACCGCCGTATCGTAGACACGGCGCGCGATAGCGATGCCCGCTTCCTGGTCCGTCACCTCTTCGACGACAATCTTGCTCAAGGCGATGTGGCGCACGCCGGCTGCGGTCAGCCGATCGATGACCGGAGCACTGGCATCCCTCTCGCCCATCGTCGTGAGGAACGCACGAACCTCCTCACGGGTCACACCGCGTCTGAACGTGAGCTTCTCAATATCGCGGAGGCGGACGCCACGCGCCAGTTCGGTGAGGGTTGGCGACGTATTCTCCAGCCGAATCGTATCGACCACGATATCGTCGTCGATGAAGGCGATGACGACGGTGGGGGCGTCCTGAAGCGGGCCAAGCACGGCGGTTGTCAACGCGTCAATCCCGCGCTGCACGAGTGGGTGCGCGGACGAGTACAGTTCGACCGAGCGCAGGCCGACGGCTACACGCCGGACGAGTTCTCGGGCACGCTCTTCGTTCATCGCTATATCGTAAGCTGTATCCGTTGCGCGACGATTTTCCGCAACATCCGATCGCCTGTCCGTGCCGCGTTCTCGAGCCCCTGTACGGCCTCTGAGCTACCGATCCGACTAAGCGCTCTGACGCCGGCGTCCTTCAGCGCTCTGAGCTTCCGACGACGGAAGAACCGGCGCCGGCGCCCGATCAGCGCCACGATGGTCGGGACTCCTTGATCGGTGCCCACCATGCCCATTGCCGCAAGGCTTTCCAGCACGATGTCATGATCCTTGCCCAACGCGTCACTCTCGTCGATGATGCGCACGAGAATCGGGACCACACGCGGGTCACGGTCGGCGACGAGAGCCTCGACGACCGCACGACGGAGCTCGCCCGTGGCCGTTCGCAGCACCGTATGAATCGCCCGCGCGGCCGACGGATGGTCGATATTGCAGAGCGCGGAGACGACGGCGCGGGCGACGCGCGGCTCCGCCCTCCGCAGGAGGGGTTGCAGCAGCGGCACCGCGTCTGGCGACGCGATGCGGCCCAGAAGCCGCGCCCCGTTGCGCTGCACGAACCACTGGGCATCGGTGACGAGGGACTCCAGACGGGCCACCGCTGGCGCGCCGAACCCGACAATGAGTGCTGCCGCCCGCTCCGACCCAAGAGTGTCGTGCTCGAGCATCACGAGGGGCTTGAGCGCCTCGATACACGCTGGGCCGATGGTCGTTAGGACATCGGACATCGATTGCCAGCTGCGCTTGTCGACTTCGCCGATCAGTGCCGCGGTTTCGCGCATCGCCCCCGATTCGCCCAGCCGCTCGAGCGCCTGCCGGCAGGCGTCGCGGCCGA
>Ga0080064_1005010_pt1 | contig 16115 bp, 16 predicted proteins | sample Subgrocontami54m_FD_69260 | JGI IMG/M metagenome (GOLD analysis project Ga0080064, IMG submission 69260) | Subsurface groundwater microbial communities from S. Glens Falls, New York, USA - GMW46 contaminated, 5.4 m (SPADES assembly) (version 2) ...
AACGCTCCCGCGAGGCCTTCTCCACCGAAAAGGAGCAGACCCTATAGCCCTCCATTCAAATCTCAACCTCAACTCGATCACTCGAACTGCGTCTTCTCCCGCCGCGGCCGATGTGGCCGGCAAGTGGGGCGGAAAGCTGGCTGGCCCGCAAGGCCACATCCAGTTGGAGGAGGGGCGGTTTGACGGCAAGGAATTGGCCTACGCGTTCTCGCTCAGCCAGGGGCAGTTCAAGATCAAGCTTAGCTTAGAGGGGGAATCGCTGAAAGGCAATTTCACGACGCCGGACGGATCATTAGGGACAATGACGGCTACCCGGCCCGCGAGCGCGCCCGAGATTACAGGAATTTGGAACGTTTCGGCCACTCTCGCCGATGGCAGCCAGCACACTTTGAAGCTCAATTTGAAAAAGGAGGAAGGGGCGTTGAAGGGTCACTTCATTCTGCCGGAGGGGCAGACAATTCCGGTCACTGACCTCAAGCTGGAAGGGAACGAGTTGAGCTTTAAGACCTCGTCGGACAACTCGGCCTTCCAGGTGAAGCTGGTTGTGGCCGGCGCTTCCATGAAGGGCGGCTACACGGCGGGCAATGGGTCCAAGGGGACGGTGGAAGCCTCGCGGTAGGACAGGCATCCTTGCCTGTCCCTTCGATGCCCAGTTAAGTGACCGGGCCGGGGTTGAACGGGGCCAGTGTGTTGTGCAGGCCCCAGTGATCGGCCCATGTCTTCTTGGTGCCGCTGGCCACCTCCAGCATCAACCGGAAGATTTCCCATCCGGTGGATTCGATTGTGCCCTCGCCGGTGGCGATCTTTCCGGCATCGACATCAATCAAATCGTGCCAGCGCTCGGCTAGTGCCGTGCGCGAGGACACCTTGATCACCGGAACCATGGCCAGCCCGTAGGGCGAGCCTTCTCCGGTTGTGAAGATGTGCAGGTTCATATGCGAGGCCAGCTGCAGGGTGCCGCAGATGAAGTCGCTCGCCGGAGTGGCTGCGAAAATGAGCCCTCGGGAGGAGAGCCGGTCGCCGGGCGCGGCCACCGACATCAGCGCCGAGGTCCCCGCCTTGGCCACCGAACCGAGCGCTTTTTCCACTACGTTGGACAGCCCGCCCCGCTTGTTGCCGGGAGTGGGATTGGCGCTCCGGTCCGCCGAGCCCCGCGCCAGATAGTCGTCGTACCAGCGCATTTCGCGGATCAGGTCTCTTGCCACCTCCACGCTCGCCGCACGCGGCGTCAGCAGATGGATGGCGTCCCGGACCTCGGTGACTTCGGAGAACATGACGGACGCCCCGGCGCGGACCAGCAGGTCGGCCGCGAAGCCGACGGCGGGGTTGCAGGTGACTCCGGAAAAGGCATCCGAGCCGCCGCATTGGAGGCCAACGATCAGTTCGGAGGCGGGGCAGGTTTGGCGCGACCGGCGGTTCAACTCTTCCAGGCGCTTCTCGGCCAGCCGCATGATGGTGGCGACGATGTCGCCAAAGCCGCGGTGTTCGAAGTCCTGAAGCCGCACGACATAGGGGTCGGCTTCCAGCACGCGGAACAGGCCCGCTCCGGCGGGGATCAGGTGGTGATCCGGCAGCAGCCGCGCTGGTTGGAGCTTTTCGCAGCCAAGGCTCACGATGAGCGGCGCGGAGCCGAGGTTGGGGTGGAGGCTGATGTTGCGCAGCGTGCGGATCGGAATTTCCGCGCCCGGCGCGTCGATGGCGACCCCACAGCCGTAGGTATGAGTCACGGCGGTGACATCATCCACGCCCGGGAAGCGTGGAAGAATTTCGGCCTTGATGCGGCGCACCGCGTAGTCCACCGTGGGCGCCACGCATTGCACGGTGGTGGCAATGCCGAGAATATTGCGCGTGCCGGTGGAGCCGTCCGCGTTCCGGTACCCCTGGAAGGTGTATCCATCGAGCGGCGGCAGCGGCGGCGGTGTAGCGGTGGCCAGCGGCAACTCATCGAGCGAGGGGGCGGTGGGCAGCGTAAGCAGTTCCTCGCGGACCCAGGAGTGTTGCGCGATATCGCGCCGCGCGTGTCCGATCACCTGGCCGTAGCGAATGACGGGCTCACCGGAGGCAATGGGACTCAGCGCTACTTTGTGCGATTGCGGGATGTGCTCGGCCAGCGTGAGCCCGTCCGGACTGACAATAATGGCGACGTTATCGGCCGGGTGTACCTGAACGTAAAGAGGCGGCATCATTCGGCAACGAAGTCAAGCTCCGTGGTGATCTGGATGGCGGCGCGCAGCGAGCGGTAAACCGGGCACCGGTCGGCGTAGAAGCCGTGGACGCGCTCGGCGGTCTCGCGATGCTCCTCGGCGGCCTTTAGGCGAAACACAACGTGAATGCGGCGGATCACCAATACTTTTTCCTCCAGCTCCACTTCGCCAACCGTTTCGGCGGACAGTCTGTCCTGCGATGCCGGGATTTGACGCGCCTCCAGCGCGCCTCCAAAGGTGCCGGCCAGTCAACCGGCCGCCGCGGCGACAACGTAGTCGAGCGTTGTGGCGTGCGGCTCGAAAACATCCGCCGGGACCTTGTAGTGTTCCGCGACGGCGCCATGCACGCCGAACAGAACCGGCTCGCTCTCCGACGGGAGATAAGCGCGCCGCAGCGGTCCTTTCACCCGTTCGATTCGGACATGGGATTTGTAAACAACGTCGCTCATAGGCTTACAGCAATTCTACAATAAGAGAACGTGTCCAGGATTCGATTTGAAATTCAGGCCGAATGCCCAGCCACCGGCGCGCGCGCCGGCCTGCTCCATACGCCGCACGGAATGGTGGAAACGCCGGTGTTCATGCCGGTCGGAACCCAGGCCACCGTCAAGGGTCTGACCCAGCGTCAGTTGGCCGAGGATCTGGACGCGCGGATCATCCTCGGCAACACCTACCATCTGTACCTGCGGCCCGGCCCCGACACGGTCAAGATGCTGGGCGGCTTGCACAAGTTCATGAACTGGGACCGGGCTATCCTCACCGATTCGGGAGGCTTCCAGGCGTTCAGCTTGAGCAAGCTCACCAAGGTGAACGACCAGGGCGTCGTGTTTCATTCGCACCTCAACGGGGACCGCCACCTGTTCACACCGGCCTCCACTGTCGATGTGCAGCGCGCGCTGGGCAGCGACATCATGATGGTGCTCGATGAGTGCCTGGCATACCCAAGTGGTCAAGCTGCGGCGCGGAAATCGATGGAGCGGACGCTGCGCTGGGCCGCCGAATCGTTCGCGCACCTGGAAACTGTGTCCGGTGGCCGGGGTGGGCTCTTTCCCATTGTCCAAGGGTCCATGTATGCGGACTTGCGCCGCGAGTGCGCCCGCCGGTTGGTGGAACTGGAAGCGGACGGCTATGCCATTGGCGGATTGTCGGTGGGCGAGCCCCGCGAGTTGAGCATGGAGATGGTGGAGTCCAGCGTGCCGGAGCTGCCGCGCGCCAGTCCCCGCTATGTCATGGGTGTGGGTACGCCAGAGGAGTTGCCCGAATACGTCGCTCGCGGGACGGACATGATGGATTGCGTCATGCCATCCCGCAACGCCCGGAACGGCTGCCTGTTCACCAGTGGCGGAAAGCTGATCATCAAGCATGCGCGCTATAAGGAGGACGGCCGGCCGGTGGATCCGGAATGCGGGTGCGTGACCTGCCGCGGGTACTCGCGAGCCTACCTGCGGCATTTGTTCCAGGCTGGTGAAATGCTTTATTGCACCCTCGCCACCATCCACAACTTGCGGCGGTACCTTGACATCATGCGCCAAATCAGGCAGTCTATACTCCTTGGGAGCTATCCTATCTATTTAGAGGCGGCGCGTTCGCTGCCGGTGGAACTGGACTAGACGGTTGCCCCTGCAGGGCAGTGATCGGGACATCCCACAGTTGGTTGAACTCGATAGGGAAGTACTGTCTGAAGTACAGTAGGGAAGGGAAAGAGGAAATCGTGCAGTGAGTTTTCTGCTGTTACAGACCGCTCCGTCCGGTGGGCAGTTGTTGAGTTTTCTGCCGCTGCTGCTGATATTTGGTATCTTTTATTTTCTGTTGTTCCTTCCCATGCAGAAGCAAAAGAAGTCGCAGCAGAAGATGTTGACCAATCTGAAGAACGGGGATATGGTGACCACTACTGGCGGCATCATCGGGTCGATTGTGGCAATTCATGAGGACGATACCCTCGTGTTGAGGGTGAAGCCGGACAATGTGAAGCTGACCGTGGCCCGGAGCGCCGTGGCGGGGCTCGTTTCCGAAGAAAACAAGAAGTAGGAAAATAATGAATCTGAAATTCAAAGGCATCCTGATTCTGCTGGTGACGCTGGCCTGCGTTTACTACATCATCGGAATCCCCAAGTCGAAGGACGAGTTGAAGGCGAATCTGGAGAAGAACGTCCGGCTCGGATTGGACTTGAAAGGTGGCAGCAACCTGGTGGTGCAGATTCAGGTGCAGGATGCCTTCAAGGCCGAGGCGGACCGGCTCATCGAGCGCATGAAGGATGAAATGGCCAAGTCCGTGATCAGCTACGGGTCCATCGAGCGCAACGATCCATCCACGCTGGAGGCCGCCGACAAGATTGAGATCAGCATCAAGGGAATTCCTCTGGACAAGACCTCCGCTTTGCGGACTATGGCGGGCGAGATCGCCTCGCAGTGGGTTTTGACGACTGTGAATTCCTCTGACTACAGGCTCAACATCAAGGCTTCCGAAGCGCTCCAATTGCGGCGCGACACTGTCGAGCGGGCCGTCCAGACCATCGAGAAACGCATCAACGGCTTGGGTCTCACCGAGTCCAGTGTGCAGCAGCGCGGGCGTACCGACGCCGAAAGCGAAGTCATGATTCAGATGCCGGGCGTGGATGATCCGGCCCGCATTAAGCAGATTCTGCAAACTTCCGCGATGCTGGAGCTGACCGAAGTGAAGGACGGCCCGTTTGGAAGCATCGATCAGGTGATGAGCAAGCATGGCGGCGTCCTGCCTCTGAACACCAAGATCGTTAAGGGCTCCAATCGCACCGGCGAGCCGGGCGAATCCTACTATCTGTTGAATCGGACGCCGGTGGTGACCGGCCGTGATCTGCGCAATGCGCGGCCCTCGCGGGACCAGTTTGGAAAGTTTGAAACCTCCTTCACCCTCTCCCAGGAGGCCTCCAAACGCTTCGGCCGGTATACCGAATCGAACATTGGGAACCGCATGGCCATCGTGCTCGACAATCAGGTGCGCACGGCCCCCACCATCCAAAGCCGGATTGAGGACAGCGGTGTCATCACGGGCGCATCCAGTGAACAGGACGCTGCCGATCTGGCCTTGATCCTTCGCGCCGGTTCATTGCCGGCCGGAGTTGTCTATTTGCAGGAGACCACCGTCGGACCCTCGCTCGGGGCCGACTCGATTCAGCAGGGCATTGTTGCCGGCGCTGCCGGGATGGCCGCGGTCGTTCTCGTGATGCTGCTCTACTACAAGAAAAGCGGCATCAACGCGACGCTCGCCCTGATTCTGAACGCCGTCATCCTGATCGCCGTCTTGTCCTATTTCGAAGCCGTATTGACGCTGCCCGGCATTGCCGGTGTCATCTTGACCGTTGGTATCGCCGTGGACAGCAATGTGTTGATTTTTGAAAGAATCCGCGAAGAGTTGCGCGGAGGCAAGTCGGTGGCGGCGGCCGTGGATGCCGGGTTTAGCCGGGCGTTTTTGACGCTGATCGATACCCACGTGACCACCGTAGTCAGTTGCGCGTTTTTGTTCATCTTCGGCTCCGGGCCGGTGAAGGGGTTTGCCGTGACCCTCACCATCGGCTTGATCTCCAACATGTTCACGGCCGTTTTCGTTTCCAGGACGCTTTTTGACTATTCCTTGGACCGTGACCCGCAGATGACAAGTTTGAGTATTTGATGAAATTGTGATACGGTTTTGAGACCAGAACGGGAACAACCCAGAACGGGAACAATATGGATACCTCCGGTGTCTAACCAAATGAGTCGCCGGGCCGCCCATTGCTTTACATGGAATTTTTTAGAGATACAAATTACGATTTTTTAGGCAAGAAGACCTTCTTCATTGGTCTGTCGTTGATTCTGACCGCCGCGGGCCTGGTCAGTCTCGTGATGAAGGGCGGTCCAAGATACGGAATCGACTTCAAGGGCGGCACGATGACCTACGTCAAGTTCGCCAACCCGACTCATGAGGACCAGGTGCGAAAAGCGCTTTCCGGCAAGATTCCGGGCGAGGTTTCAGTGCAGCCGGTCGTCGGCTCCAACGAGGTCATGATCGGCACCGAGCTGAAGTCTGAAAAGGAGCTGGACAAGGCCAGCCAGGTGATGAAGGAAACCCTGGCCGCCACCTTCGGAACACCTGGCGGCAAGCCCGATTTTCACGCCATGGGCCAGGACGCGCTGGTGGAGAAGCTTCAGTATCCGTTTCAAAAGGCCGGTGTTGCCCTTTCCTCCGATGGGCTGCGCGCGCTGGCCAAGGCCATTCTTACCTACCGCGACACTCCGCCCCGTTCCGGTCTCATCCGAAGTTTCGACGATTTGAAGGCGGTTTCTGGCGTTACCCCCGCGATGATCCAGGCCATGAAGCAGGAGTTGTCGCTGAGCTCCTACGCTGTCCGGAACTTTGAGCTCGTCGGCCCCAAGATTGGCGGTGAATTGCGGTCCCAGGCGGTGATGGCCACCTTGTTTGCCTTGGGCGGAATGCTCGTCTACATCGCGTTCCGGTTTGAGTGGATCTACGGGGTCGCGGCGGTGCTGGCCGTGTTCCACGACACCATCATTACCATTGGACTTTTTTCGATCTTTAACAAAGAGATCAACCTGACGGTGATTGCGGCCCTGCTCACCCTGGTTGGTTATTCCATGAATGACACGATTGTCGTGTTTGACCGGATCCGTGAAAATTTGAAACTGAAGCGTAAGGAATCGTTCCCGCAACTCGTCAATGCCAGTATCAACGAGACATTGAGCCGGACAGTCATGGCCAGTGGTTTGACATTTTTGACCGCGATGTCGCTGTGGACGTTTGGTGGACAGGTCTTGAACGGGTTTGCCTTTGCGCTGGTTGTAGGTATTATTGTTGGTACTTATTCGTCGATTTTTATTGCGAGTCCGATTCTCATCGCTTGGTACAACCGCACCGAGGCTCGGAAACACTCGCGCCGGTCAGTTTCCGCCGCGCCGGCGCCGGCCAAGTCTGCTTCAGCCAGATCAGTAGTGGAAAACGCAGCTCCGGCGCGGCCGGGGAAAAAGGACAAGTCGAAAGCGGCCCGGTAAGGATTTCCGGCGGGCCATGGGAGGGATGACAACATGTTTGAACAGAGCCTGATTGATGACCACATCGGGAAAACTAGAAAATTCTCCACGGTGCTCATCTCCACACTGATTCAGATTGGTCTGATTATTGTGGCGGTGATCATCCCCATGGTCTACTTTGAAACGCTCCCAGGCGTTCAGTTGACCAGCTTCTTGGTGCCTCCTCCTCCTCCTCCCCCTCCTCCTCCTCCCGCCGCCGCTCCTATTAAAGTTGTGAAAGTGATTCCGCGGCAGTTTGATGCGGGCCGCCTCATGGCGCCCAAGTCCATCCCGAAGGAGATCGCGGTGATCAAGGAAGACGAGCTGCCGCCGCCGGTCTCTGGCGCCGTCGGTGTCGTCGGCGGCGTGCCGGGCGGAGTTCCCGGCGGATCCATGGGTGGCGTGATTGGCGGAATCATCGGCTCGGTGCCGAGCGCGGCGCCTCCTCCCCCGCCTCCGGTGAAAGAGGCTCCCAAGCCTGTGACTCCGCAACGAATCCGGGTGGGCGGCAACGTCCAGGCTGCGCGTCTGGTGCGCCAGCCGAAACCCGCTTATCCGCCGCTGGCGCGGCAGGCGCGCATTCAAGGCGTCGTCCGGTTTACTGCTGTCATTGGCAAGGACGGCGCCATCGCAAATCTTCAGCTGATCAGCGGCCATCCGCTGCTGGTCCAATCCGCGACCGACGCGGTGAAGCAATGGGTTTACCAGCCGACTCTCTTAAACGGGGAGCCGGTTGAGGTAATAACGCAGATTGACGTAAACTTCACTTTGACCCAGTAAGGCGTTTCCGCGTCACACCGGTCAATAGACTAAATCAACTCGCAGGAGAGAAACAAAATGCTATTACAATTGCAGGGAATCGCCTTCCTGATGCTCCAGGAAGGCGGCGGGGTTGCCTTCGACCCGATGTCGATGTGGAACCAGATGGGCTGGATGGCGCGAGCCGTTGTCGTCGTCATGTTCATCATGTCCGCTTACTCGATCGGAATCATGATTGACCGCATGATCGCCTTCAACGGCGCTCGAACACAGTCCAGGCTGTTTGCACCGGCTGTGGCCGGCGCGCTGCGCGAAGGCAAGTTGGATGAGGCCATCAAAATTGCGGATCGTTACAAGAAGAGCCACTTGGCTAAGGTTGTTGTGGCCGGGTTGCAGGAATTCAAGGCGCATCAGATCAGCACCGAGATTCCCGGTGAGGTAGTCGAAGCCAGCCGCCGTGCGCTGGAGCGCGCCGAAGCCATCGTGCACGCCGAACTCAAGCGCGGCATCAGCGCCCTGGCCACCATCGGTTCTTCCGCTCCGTTCGTGGGACTGTTCGGAACGGTCGTCGGTATCATCAACGCGTTCAAGGGGATTTCCACTGAGAAGTCCACTGGTCTTGGCGCGGTGGCCGGCGGTATTTCCGAAGCTCTCGTCGCCACCGCCATCGGTCTGTTTGTGGCGATCCCGGCCGTGTGGATGTATAACTACTTCACCACGCGGTTGGAAGCCTTGGACGTGGAAATGGGCAATTCCAGCTCCGAGCTGATTGACTACTTCCTGAAGCGTGCCGGTACCAAGGCCGCCAAACAATAGGCTAGCGATAGCTTTCCAGCGAGTTGACTCTGGAAGGGCGGGAGCGGGGGCACCGGCTCCCGCCCCGACAGAGGTTCTGCTAGTGGGGGAAAGTGAGGATAAGGAAATGAAAAAGCAAAAAGCGCCGGCTCCGATTGGAGATATCAATGTGACGCCGATGGTGGATGTGATGTTGGTCATGTTGATCATCTTCATGGTGATCACGCCGATGTTATCCAAGGGTGTCAGCGTCGACATGGTGAGGACGAAGAACCCGATTGTGATGCAGGCCGCCGACAAGGAAGACGCCGTGCTCGTGGCTGTGACGCGCGACGGCAAGGTGTATCTTGGCTCCACGCAGATGGCAAGCGACGCGTTGCCCGCTAAGGTAAAGGACATGTTGACCAACCGTTTGGACAAGATGTGCTTCTTGAAGAGCGACCAACGGGCGCGATACGAACGGGTTGTGGAAGTGATCGACAATCTGCGCGCGGCCGGAGTGGATCAGTTAGGACTGCTGACGGAAAGTCAGGAGAAGAAGGGCGAGGACACGCCCGTCGCAAGGTAGCACCGGAAGAAGAGTTCAAGGGTAAAGGAGAATTATCTATGGCGATGTCAACTGGCGGCAAAAGTGGTCCGGCTTCTGAAATCAACGTGACCCCGCTCATCGACGTGTTGTTGGTTCTGTTGATCATTTTCATGGTGATCACCCCGCTCACCCCGAAAGGCTTGGAAGCCTTGGTGCCGCTGCCGGCGCCCCCGAATCAAAAGGCGGACCAATCCGACGTTCGCACGGTGGTGATTTCCATCAACCGCGACAAAACGATGCTGATCAATACCGAACCGGCCACCGAAGAGACCTTGGGGCCGCGTTTGGAGGAGATTTTCAAAACCCGCGCCGAGCGCGTGGTGTTCGTCAAGGGTGATCCTGAGTTGGAGTTCCAATACGTAGCCAAGGCGATTGACATCGCCAAAGGCGCCGGTATTGACAAGGTGGGACTGATGACCGCCAAAATGGAACAGGGCCAGTAAAGTTCTGATTTGAGGAGAGCGTGATGGGACGGAAAACTGTAATTTCGCTAACGGCGGCCGCTTTGTTGTCCATGGCCGCCACCGGATGCACTCAACTGAAAGCGCGGGATCAGCTCAACAAGGGAGTGCACGCCTTCAAGTTGGCTAAGTACGCCGAGGCGGTGGAACACTTCAAGGTTGCCACTGATCTGGACCCCACTTTTCCCACGGCCCGGCTCTATCTGGCCACCGCCTACATGAGCCAGTACATTCCCGGCGCCGACTCGCCGGACAACGTTCAGATGGCGAAGAACGCCTTTGACCAATTTTCCAAGGTTCTCACCCAGGATGACAAGAATGTAGTCGCCATTGCTTCGATCGCCTCCATGTACTTCCACCAGAAGAAGTGGGCCGAAGCCGAACAATGGTACACCAGATTGGTCGCCGCCGATCCCAAAAACAAGGAAGGCTTGTACACGATGGGCGTGATCGCCTGGACCAAGAGCTTTCAGAAGCGGATGGAAGCGCGCGCCAAAATGGGCATGAAACCGGAGGACCCTGGCCCGCTCAAGGACAAGAAAGTCCGCGCGGAGTTGAGCGGCGAATTGGTTCCAGTGATCAGTGCGGGAATCCAGCACCTGGACGATGCCTTGAAGATCGATCGCGAGTATGCTGATGCGATGGCCTATTTGAACCTTTTGTATCGCGAGCGGGCCGATCTCCAGGAGACCTCGGAACTCTACAAGCAGGACACCGACACTGCCGATAACTGGGTCCAAAAGACGATGGAGACCAAAAAGATCATCGCTGCTAAGAACGCGAAAGCAACTCCGGGCGGCATCATCCAGGACGCCAAGTAGCCGCCTTGGCCCGGCTACCGGGCGACAATCTCGACGGTCAACCCTTGCGCCTTCCCGCTATAACGAAGCTGGCGTTGCGGTCCGGTCATGTCAACTGTGAACCGGCCTTCCGCAACCGGCGATCCCTGCCCTGTCAAAAGCTCTGAGCCGGATTGCCCTTCCAGCCCCGTTAACTGCAACCGTTCGCCATTTCCGGCCGATTGGTACACGAAGCAACCCTTCCAGCTCCGCCAGGCCGCCTCTTGACCAAGCACCAGATCCTTGGCCTGGAATGTTCCGCTCATCCGCCATTTCGGTGAAGGGGCCGTCCCGGAACCAGCCAAGTCGGCTTCCAGATCCAGCCGGCCTTCCCGCCAGTGTGCGTCTCGTACCCAAACCCGGCCTTCAAATACTGGTTCCCGGCCGCTCAGCACAAACAACAGATTTCCCTTGAGCGTTCCCTCCCCGGCGCTGGCCGAGATGTCCAGAATCTCGACGCGGTCCCCGTCCCAATACAGCCGGCCCCGGAATCCCTCCAGCACCTGGTTGGATATTTTCAACGTGCCAATTTGCAGGCTTGCCTCCAGGCTCCGGCCCCGGAGCCAGGCCGGTACAATGACGGTTCGCCGCAGGGTGCGATCCAGAAATCCCTGCCGCCGTAGCAGCGCCGGCTCCAACTCATCAGACAGTTCCTGAGCGCTTGCTTCCGCTATGGTGATCTGCAGCTTGTGGGGGCGGAACGGCGAGCCCTGGTTGGAGTAGTGAGCGGTCACATCCATTGCCCCGAGCTTGGCGTCAATCCGGCTGTACTCCTGCACGCCCGCCCGCAGCCGCACGGCCGCCCCTTCCACCTTGAGCGGGTTCTTCAGTCCATCCATCCGGCAGCTCGTCTCATGAAGCGCCGCCTCTCCGGCCCAAGAGCCCTCCTGGTCGGCTCCCGCTCGATAACGCAGATCCCCGCTCCAACTGCCCTGCTGGCAATCGCCCAACAGGCCGGGCAGAACGGCCCCCGTAATGGGTTTCCAGGCAGCCTGCAGCGTCTCAATCGCCATCCCGGCCGTGTGCAGGTGGACATCCATGGCTCCCGTTCCGGCGTTGTAAACCGATTCCAGCCTCACACTGTCCCGCTCATTGAGCCGGATCAGGGTGGGACGCAATTCTGTTCGCGCGCCGCTGATCAGCAGCGTCGCCTCCTCTATGCTGGCAATTCCCAGACCCGCCAGCGTGATCGTGGATCCGCTCAACCGCAACTGCCCTTGCACTCCCGCCGAGGTTGAATAGCCGAGCACGCCCGAGATTGCTCCCTCGATCGGCAGATCCTTGGGAAAGGCCGCGTCCATTTCCATCGCCAGCGAGCGCACGGAGGCATAGGGCACCTCCTCCATGGTCAGCAAGGCGGCCCACCGCATCCGGCCGGAAAACTCCAAGGCCCTCACCCGGACCGACCATGGCAACTTGGTTTTCCCCGATGCGAACGTCTCCAGATGCGCAGTCTGCTCAGGCAAATTCAAATTCCCGCGGTAGTCCAGCCCCCACGCTCCCCGCGTCGGAATCAGCCATCCGGACCGTTCAATCTCGTCCAGTTCCATGTGCCCGGTGATGGAAATATTGGACAGCGGCCCCTGCAACCTCGCCCGCGAAGCCACAAAGCCGCCTAACCCGCTGCCGCGCCCCCGCGCCAGCGTCAGGATCTCGGCGACGGAGGAGCGTTGTATGGCCAGGTTCAGGTCCAGGCTCGCCTCACCCGAGACCGGCCGCCGCAGCCACCCGCGCCCGCTGAGTTCACCAAAGGCACGCGTCGGCCGGTCGGTTCTTGCCGGTTCCCCCGTGAACCGAAGGTCGATCTGATCCGGATTGGACTCGGATGCCTCCACTCGCAGATCCGTATCCGCCAGGTAGAGGACAGACTTCACGTCCGCAGTCTTCAGGTTGATCCGGCCTCCTTGCATCTCAATGGCGGGAATGGCTCCGCCTGAACCGGGATTTTTCAGTACATGGTCCAGCAGACGCTGCACGTTCCATCCGGCGCCGGTCTGCATTAGGTTGACGCTCGGTTCCATCAGGCGGATGGACGCCATCTCCAGCCGTCCCAGCAGCAAGGCGCCAATCCCGGCATCCATCCTCAGGCTGGCCACGTAGGCGAACGGTTCCACACCGAATTTCGGGTCCTCATGGATCACCACTTCGGAAGCTTCAAAGCCGGGGCGGGGAAGCAATCGAACCCGCACCTTGCCCTTGATCTCTACCTTCCGTCCCAACGTCTGTTGGAGTCGCGCCTGCAAGCCTTGAGAGAATCGATCGGCCGCCCAGAACGGCAACAGAAGAGCAGCCAGCAAGCCCCCCGCAGCCAGGGCCGCCAGTACTCGGATGCTCCTTTTCATTGCCCGCGGGCCGCCTGCCGCAACTCCTCGTAGTCGGCCGGAACGTCCACATCGCGCAGGATGCCCGCATCCACCACATCGCAGTACCGCGCCGACGGGTAGTGCGGGCGCAGCGCCTCGCGCGCCTGCCCTTGCGGCGCCAGCGCCAATAGCTCTTCCAGGATGTCTTTGCCGCACACCACCGGATGGCCTCGCCTGCCTTCATGCCGGGGGATCACCAGCGCGGCTGGCGGTTGCGTCAAAAACGCGGATGCGAGTCTTCCCACTGTCTCCATTTTCACCGCCGGATAGTCCACAGGCAGAAAAAGGACGCCCTCCACGCCCCGGTCCAGCAAGGCCCGCAGCCCGCATTGCAGCGAACTCAACTGTCCTTGCTCCGGGTGAGGGTTGACCACCATCATCACCTCCCCCGCGCGCCGCATATGCTTCCGGATCGCGGCGGCGTCGTGGCCCACAACCACCGCGACAGGGGCGCAATAGGCCAGCAGTTTTCCGGCCAGCGAGTCCACTACGGTTTCGCCTCCCCAGTCCAGCAGCGCTTTGGCCGATCCCATCCGCGAGGAGGCGCCACCGGCCAGTATCAAACCTCCCAGGCTCACTTCAGTGCGTTCCGGTGTACCGGATTCTGATAAATGGACTTGGATACCGTGCGCCAACCCGAGTCCGGATTCCGCCGTACCGCAATCATCTCCGCCACCACCGACACCGCGATCTCCTCCGGGCTGATCGCGCCGATGTCCAGGCCCATCGGCGCGTGCAGACGGTCAAAGGCCTCCCTTGGAATCCCGGCCTTCTCCAGCTCCTTCATCACGCCAAGCACCTTGCGCTTGCTTCCGATCATCGAGATGTAGCGCGCCGGAGTCTCCATGGCCAACTGCAGCACCCGCATGTCGTCCTTGTGCCCGCGCGTCACGATGATGACGTACCCCGATCCGGTGATGGTCAGCTTGCCGAAGATCTCCTCGTATTCCCCGGCGTAAACATGATCGGCGTCCGGGAACCTCTCCCGGTTCGCAAACGCTTCCCGGTCATCCACCACCGTGACCGCGAATCCAGCCAGCGCCGCCACCTGCGCCAGGCTCTTGGATACATGGCCGGCGCCAAAGATAAATGCGCTCGGCTGCGGCACGATGGGTTCCACAAACACGTTCAATTGGCCTCCACAGATCAGCCCATTGTCGTAGGCCGCATCCTGGCTCAGGTTGAAGGTCAAATGCTTGGGCTGCTCGCTTTCGATCACCTCGCGCGCCGCATTCCAAACCTCCGCCTCCACGCAGCCGCCTCCAATGGTTCCCGTCATCGACCCGTCTTCCCTTACCAGCAGCTTCGCGCTTTCGTAGCTGGGAATCGAGCCGTTCACCTGCACGATCGTCGCCATGGCGCACTTCTGCCCCAGGCCTCGCAAGCGGACGACCTCATCGTATATGTCCATCCAAAGCAATTATACCCTGTGCTATCATCACCATCTACTCGTGAGTTCCACTTTTCCCTTTGCTTTCATTTTTGACCTGGATGGCGTCGTCATTCATTCCACTCCCATGCACAACCTCGCCTGGGAGACCTATCTGGAACCCTACGGCATTCCCCGGGAACAGGTGCAGACCCGCATGCACGGGCTGCGCAACGACGAGATTGTGCGCGGCTTCTTTGGAACAGAACTGGATCCGGCCCAGGTGCTGGCCCACGGTGCCGCCAAGGAGGCCCTGTTCCGGAAAATGATGGCCCCGCAACTGGACCAGCACATTGTTCCGGGCGTGCGCCGCTTTCTGGAACTCCACGCCAAGGCTCCCATTGGCCTCGCCTCTAACGCCGAGCGAGCCAACATCGATTTTGTGCTCGATGGGGTAGGCATTCGCCACTACTTCCAGGCCGTCGTCGATGGCCATCAGGCCAAGCGCCCCAAACCTTTTCCCGACATCTACCGCATGGCTGCGGATCTGCTGGGCCGACACAGCCGCGACTGCGTGATTTTTGAGGATTCCCCGGCCGGCGTTCAGGCCGCCCGTGATTCCGGCGCCCACGTAGTCGGATTGACCACCACGCTGGCCGAGTTGACGGGCGTGGACCTGATCATTGATAATTTTGACGACCCGCGCCTGCAGACATGGCTGTGGCAACTCGAACCAAGCCGGTAACTCGGGACAGTCCCGCTGCTGGTGAGAAATGAGGGCTAGCATCCCGCTCTATCTTTGGGCCTTGCCCGCGATGTTGGCAGCCATGATCGTTTGGCTTCGTCGCGAAAAGCGGTTGACCGGGCAGCGGAGAGGGTTGCGTTCGCTCTATCGTCTATCGGAAGAGATTTTCGCAATCCCGTCCTCGGAGGGCATTCAACGCCACCTCGAATTGAGCCTTCCGCGCGTCGCTCCCGTAAAGGCCGTGACCATGTATCTGCACAACAGGCTCAATGAGACGCTGGACCCGGCCTCGTCTGACTCGCCCGAGCGCAGTATTCCCATTCAATCCACGCCAGGCAATCCCGGTGCCGGCGTCGCCGCTTGTTTCCAGGACCGCACGCTCCTGGCCGTCTCCGATATTCGCAGCAGCCCTTGGTTGCCCGGCCGCGATCTCGATACCAACCAGGTTTTGTTCATACCCATGCTCGCGCGAGGCGAACCCTTTGGAGTTCTGGAAATCGGCCTCAATGCCAAAATGCGATCGTTTCAGGTGGACTATCAGGCCGCTGCCCAGCACTTGGGAAACCAGATCGGATTGGCGCTCCAACTGCTCGAACAGCAGAGCGTTCGCGAGCAGTTGTTCCGCAGTGAAAAACTGGCCGCCGCAGCCAATCTCATCTCTGGTGTGGCCTCTGAGCTGCGCGTGCCGCTCGAGGTGATCGCCGGTAGGGCCAAACAGCTTTCGCTCAAGGAGGGCGCAAGCCCGGAGTTGGAAGCGATCGTGCAGCAATCCGAAAAGGCATCGGACCTGCTCTCCCACCTGGTCTCCTTTAGTAACCGCGGCGCTGCCCCTACCACCGCGCAACCACCGAGCGCACGCCTGACGCCTCACCCACCCCGCCCCCCTCCCCACCCAAGCCCCGCCGTACGGCCTGCAGACGGCCCTCCAGATCGCGAGCCCCCGGCTCC
>Ga0080064_1005012_pt1 | contig 16107 bp, 14 predicted proteins | sample Subgrocontami54m_FD_69260 | JGI IMG/M metagenome (GOLD analysis project Ga0080064, IMG submission 69260) | Subsurface groundwater microbial communities from S. Glens Falls, New York, USA - GMW46 contaminated, 5.4 m (SPADES assembly) (version 2) ...
CAAAACCGCCCCCGCCTGATGAGGTCCATGCCCATCCCGATCCGTCCCCGAACCCCGCGCCCCCAGCACCTCCGGCCGAACCGTCCGAATCCCCCCCCCCAGGTCGCCCAGAGCCACATCGTGCCCCTGCCACTTCTGAAATGTCTCTTCCGGTGTCTTCGAATAACCGAAGTCCGCCACCCGCGAAAACCGCTGCTCCACGCCGTAATACCGATCCGACGCCAGCAGTTCCAACGTCCGCAGCACTCCCAGCACATCGAACAAATTGCTGCCAAGTTTGTTCTGCCCGCCTTCGCCGCGGGTCAGCGTCATCAGCACAGTCGAAACGCCCTTCCCGCGCGACTCCAGCGTCAGCATGCCGCCGTCTTCGTCATCCGGATGCGCCGTTACCTGCATCAGCCGCGCCGTCGTCTGCAACCGCCGCAGCATCAGCTTCAGCCCCGCCGCCCCCGTCTCCTGCGGCAGCGGCTCGTAATAAAGATCGCTCTTGCCGCTGGTGCTGGTTTCGGGCGTCGACTGGGAGTTCAGCGGCTGCAACATGATCAGAACCGCAAGCAGCGCGCCCATCACACTATGCCAGTGTGGGGCGGACACTCCTGTCCGCCGGCTGCGTGCAGACCCGTCCCAGAACTTGTTCAAGATTTCAACCATTCCCATGTGAGCTTGTCCATAGTTCGTGTGTGGGGCGGACACTCCTGTCCGCCTCTTTTCGTCGGCGTCTCCCGCGAAGGCGTGACCCAGCCCCGGAGAGCCTGCCCTGAGCGAAGTCGAAGGGGGCGATCCAGTTTAGCCCAGCACTTCAGCGCTGGGTAAGCTTATCTGAATTGACCAAGTCCCGGAGGGACGACCCAGGACGTCCTCGTCCACGATGAAACCAGCGAACGACCAACGACCAGCGACCAGCGCCTAACCCACCAGCCCCGCCGACGACCCCACCCACTCCATATTCTTGTTGTGATCCACGCCCATCATCAGCCCGCGTCCCATGCGCACGATGATCAGCACCGGCGCCAGCTCCTTCAGCCAGATGTACATGATCCGCAACTCCGCCTTGGTAGCCCCATGCGGCGTCTCAATCACCGGCGCGAAATTCAGCCGCTCCTGCAGAATGTACTGGCTACGTTTCTCCCCCGGAATCGCCTCGATATCCTTCCGCGAAGGCGCAATCACCACGCCCAATCCCGCAAACGAATACAGCGGCTTGAGCACAAAATTTTCCAGATCATCCGGCACCGACGGTAACTGATCCAGAAACCACGTCCGCGGCACGCTGGCATGTTTCAGATAAGGAATCGAATACTTGCTGATGCGGAAATACCAGTTCGGATGCCCCGCCCACTCCACGTCCAGATCATCGCGAAAATCGAACGGCAACTCGACGCCCTTGCGCTCCAGTTCATCCACAATCGCCCGGTTGTAGATGCGATGAATGGGAATCCGTTTGCCACTCGCGTCATAAAACAGCCGGCGCCCTTCTTTCCGAATCTTCGTGATGCAAACCGTCCGAACTCCCAGCAGCTTCTCAGTCAGCAGAAAATCCGGCAGCGTCTTCTGCTCCTCCGGATGCACTTCCATGAGCACCACGTTCTCCGGATCGTGCCCCGCCACAATCGCATCCCGCAGCAGCCTCGTGCACGACGCCGCGTTCAGTCCACTGAGGTGGTAGCGCAAATCCCCGTCCAGCCCGAACACATCAAGATAGGTTTGCGAAAGCACCGGCTGATACGCATACAGGGAAGGGAAGGCCTGTAACTCGACCAGCTTCGGCTGCAATTCGCCCGACGCATCCCGCACCAGCCCGAAATCCACCTGAACAAACATCGGATGCGCCGCTTCATTCGGCACCCGAAACCGCTCCGGAATCGACGCCTCCGACCGCGCCAAGTAATCTGGATTCTCCACCAACTGCCGGATCAGCGCCTTCCCATCCTCTCCCATTCGCTCGACCAGCGCCGCCGGGAAAAAGCACGGCGTCTCCGAAACGCGAAATGGCACCTCCATCCCGCACCGCGCCGCTAGCTCGCGCGTGAACCGCTCATGTTTTTCAGGAGTGAACCCCGCGTTGAACGCGTCCCGATAGAAGGGAATCATGGTGAGTCTGTGTAGGGACGGGTCTCTGACCCGTCCGCCGAGCGAAGCTCGGCACTGGTTGTAGCCAAATGCTAAGTGCTAAATGCCAAGTGCTGCTTCTTACGCTTCAATCAAAAACTGCCCGCCCCGCATGATCTGCTCACCGTCCACCCAAATATCAAACTTCCGCCCCACCACATCAATGTGCGTGGACGAATACCACTCCGCCCCCGTATGCGCCCCATACGGATTCCCAAACGCAATATGCACGCCCGGATACTTTTCATCCTGCAAAATCTGCCCAATCACATCTTTCAACTCAATGTTCGTGCCAATCGCTAATTCCCCCACGCGATCGCTGTTCTCATCGGTATGCGTGTAAGCCCAAAAATCGTTTTGCAACTCGCGATTCGAAGAGTGCGCCTCCACTACTCGATTCTCCTTAACCTGAATCGTCAGCGGATACTCCTTCAAATCGCCAAACTTCGCGCACAGATAATCCCCCACCACGCCATCAATGACGAACGTCCCATTCACCTCACCCGGCGTCGTGAACACCTCGCCACCCGGCAGGTTCCCCCACTTCTCCGTGCTGATGATCCCGCTCGTCTTGATCCACCGGTAGCCCGGATTCAGATCCGCCGTCAAATCCGTCCCCGCCGCCGTCTTCGCTCGGATCTGTTTCGCAACCCGCACGCGATCCGCCACTTTCGCGCTCAGCCGGTCCACCTTCAGGAAATCCGCCCGCATCCCCTCCAGCATGATCTGCCGGTTGATGTTCACCATGTGCGCATGCCGGATTTTCCGCCGGTTTACCACATCCGTCATCTGCATGCGCGACTTCAATTCGTTGGTCTGCGCCTGCACCGCAAAGATGCTGACTTGGCTCGTCTCGAGATCTTCGACAATCGGCAGCGGAAAATCTGTCAGCGGACGCGTCGCCACATCTTCCAGCACCCACGTGCTATAGCGGCAGCCCACGGCTTCCAGTTCGCGCACCAGCGCCGCCGCAATCTCCAGCGTCACCTCATCGGTGATGACGGTCACCTTCTCCGCCGGCTGTACCCGTAGGCACACCTGCACGGCATTCCGCGCTCCCGGTGTCAGCTCCGGATCAAATGGCAGTTTGTTCAGTTGTCGTTTGGATTGTGTCTCAGCGGTCTTCATCCACTCATCAGACGGCCCTGGCTGCGGGGACATCGCTCACTGCCTCGCCCAGGCCTACCTCGGTCTCCTCAATGATGTAGTCCACCACGGCTTTCATGTCGCCGGTCTCGCGGTACACCTTCAATTGCCGGTCCGCGCCCGTTCCCATCTTCATGATCTCGCGCACGTACTCTACTTCCTGCCGCGAATCCAGTTCGTCGAGCACGTCATCCACGAATTCCAGGTACTCTTCGATCAGTTCGCGCTCCGGAACTTCCGTCTGTTTGCCGAAGTCAATCAGCTTCCCATCGATCCCATAGCGCGCCGCCCGCCACTTGTTCTCCATCAGCAGCGACCGCCGGTACAGCCGGAATCCCTGGTTGGCCGAGTACAGTTTGTACAGCTTGGCGACCGTCGCCTGGATCAGCGCCGCCAGCGCAATCGTTTCTTCCACCCGCATCGGGATATCGCACACCCGGAACTCCAGCGTGTTAAAAAACGGATGCGGCCGGATGTCCCACCAGATTTTTTTCGCGTTATCGATGCAGTTGGTCTTGATCAGCAGCTTCACGAAGTTTTCGTACTCGCCCCAACTCGGGAAATAGTCGGGCATGTTCGTCCGCGGAAACTTGTCGAACACCTTGCAGCGGTACGATTTCAGCCCCGTATCCATCCCTAGCCAGAACGGCGAATTCGACGACAACGCCAGCAGGTGCGGCACGAAATAGCGCGCGTGATTCATCAGGTGGATCGCCGTCTCTCGATCCTCGACGCCCACGTGCACATGCAACCCAAAGATCAGGTTCGCCCGCGCCACCAGTTGCAGGTCCTCGACAATATTCTTGTAGCGCTCGTCCGGAGTAACTTCCTGCAAGCGCCAGTCCGCAAACGGATGCGTCGCCGCCGACGCCAGCCGCAGCCCATTTTCGCGCGACAGACGGATCATGTCGCGCCGCAGCTTCTTCAACTCACACTTGGCGTCCTTGATGTTCTTGCAAACCGACGTCCCTACTTCCACTACCGACTGGTGCATCTCTGCCTTTACCCGCTCTTGCAGGATGAGTCTGCCCTTCGCGATGATCTCGGCATGAATGTGCGACCGCAAATCCCGAGTCTCGGGATCGACTGTCTGATACTCCTCTTCTATGCCAAGCGTGAAAGATGGTTTCATTGCGATACCACACAGCCAGGTGGAGGACACACTGGCCAAAGTCCTAATAGTATAGCAGCGGATGATAGTAGCGCCGGCGCCTCGCCGGCTGTCGGGTGGGCGCCCCGCCCACCCAAATGCGTCCTGAGGAGCACCGAGGTGTCTCAGATCTGCTGTGTTTCTCCTGTGTCCTCTGTGCCCCCTGTGGTGGAGAAGTTCTACTCCTTCGCAGAGGCTTTCTTCCGCGGCTTCGGCGTCCGGATCTCCACCCACTTCGGCCCGCTCAGAAACGACGCCCAGCGCATCTCCTCACACGGCTTCTCGTCGCTCAAAGCCTTTTTCACCGCCAGTTCCGCCACCGCATTCACGATCCACTCAAAATTCTCCTGCCCCACCGACGTCACTTCCGCATCCGGCGCCGGATTCATAAAGTCGATCGCGTACGGCACCCCATCCTCGACCGCAAACTCCACCGTGTTCAAGTCATACCCGAGCGCCCGGCAAAGGGTCAGCGCATCTTTCTCGACGCGCTCCTTCAGCGCCGCCGACGGCGCCGGATTCCCCTTCACATACCGCTCGTGATGCGGCGCCTTCGGGTCGTAGCGCATGATGTGTACTTTTTCCTGCCCGACCACGTAACAGCGGAAATAATCGTCAAACTCCACACCGTGTTGCAGCGTCATGCACAGGTCGCCCGTCTGGTTGTAGAAGTGAAAGAACTCCTCCGGAGAATGCACCTTATATACGTGCTTCCACCCGCCTCCCGCATAAGGCTTCAAAAATGCCGGAAAGCCGACGTATTCGAAAATCTCGTCCCAATTCAGCGGAAACATCAGGTTACGCATGGACTGATCCGTCGTATCCGGCGGATGCTTCTGATGCGGCAGGATCACGGTAGCCGGAATCGCCACCCCCATCTTGTGTGCGAGCGCGTAATTGAAAAACTTGTCGTCCGCCGTCCACCAGAACGGATTGTTAATGACAATCGTCCCCTGCAACACCGCGTTCTTCAGATAGGCCCGATAGAACGGAATATCCTGCGAAATCCGGTCAATGATCACCGAGTATTTCTTCGGCTCATCCATCCGGATCCCGCCGATTTTCACAAACTCCGCCTCAACCCCATCCACCTTCATGGAGTTGATTTTCTCCACCAACGCCGGCGGAAACGTATTCTCCATCCCAAAAATGATTCCGATTTTTTTCACAGCAAACTCTCCTTAACCCGCATCATCCCTTAACTTTTGTCATCCTGAGCGGAGTAGAAGGACCCCTACTTGACCTAATTCCTCACGACTTCCCGCACCATTCTCGGCGAACAGCGAACCGCGAACGGCCAACGACCAGCGACCAGCGACTAAAAATACTTTCCCGCCATCCGCTGCCACAACGGCCAATCATGCTTGCTGTTATCACCCCAGATGTCCAGCCAATGCGGAGTCCCCTTCGCGTGCATGATCCCCGCCATCTTCACGTTCGCATCCAGACACATGTCCCAATCGGACGTCCCGAGCACGATCTTCATCTGCCGGTAGCGGCTCAAAAACCACTCGTCGCTCATATTCGGCAGATAATCCGAAGGATTATTGAAGTAGCAGTTATCGTCGTAGTACCCATCCAAAAAACTCTTGATGTCAAACGACCCGCTCATAATCACGCACGCCGAAACCAAGTCCGGATGCCGCAGCGAAAAATTCAGCGCATGATACCCGCCAAAACTGCATCCCGTGACCCCAATCTGCGGAGCCCAATTCTTCCACTTCAAGAACGGCACAAACTCGTTCACCACGTAACGCTCATACTGCACATGCCGCCAGATCCGCGCTCCCGGATGCGCGCTCTTGTTGTACCAACTCTCACCGTCCACGCTGTCGACGCAGAACACCTGCAACTGTCCCGCATCTATCTTCGGCGCCAGCGCCCGGATCATGCCCGCATCTTCGTATTCGAAAAAGCGCCCCATGGAACTAGGGAAGACGAGCAGCGGCTGCCCCGCATGCCCAAAGACCAGCGCTTCCATGTCCCGTTGTAATTCGTGGCTGTAATTCTTGAGATGTTCGCGATTCATGCGCCCGAGGATTGTATCCGAAGAGCGCCCCCCGGATCACCTGGTGAGGCCCAGCATGTGTGGCGCGGGCGCCCCCGCCCGCGAAACGCTCGAAGCACAACCGGCCAACGTACAATCGTTCTTCGTCGATCTCCTAACGGTGATTCCGATGCCCAGCTCAACCTACCTCGCCCTATGGGAATTCCAAGTCAAGCCCGAATCCATCTCCGCTTTCGAAGAAACCTACGGCCCCGACGGAGCTTGGGCCCAGCTCTTCCGCCAGAGCCCCGACTATCTCGGCACTGAACTCCTCCGCGATCTCAACCACCCCGGCCGCTACCTAACGCTAGATCGCTGGACTTCCCACGAAGCGCTCGGCCGCTTCAAGAAGGACCACTATGCCGACTACAGCGCACTCGACCAGCAATGCGAGAGCCTGACCGAGAGGGAAGCCTTTCTCGATGACTTCGAGAGCGTCGCTCCTTAGCCTGAGACCCCAGACCCAACAACTGAGACCTGTCACCTCTGACCTACAATGTTCCTCATGCGCGCCATGCTGCTGGAGAAAACCGGCCTGGCGGAAGAATCTCCGCTGGTATTCCGGGATCTCGCGACTCCGACTCCCGCCTCCGGCCAACTCCGCGTCAAAGTCCACGCCTGCGGCCTCTGCCACACCGACCTGCACACCGTCGAAGGCGACCTCCCGCCCCACAAGCGCCCCGTCATTCCCGGACACCAGATCGTCGGCGTAATCGACGCGCGAGGCCCCAACGTCACCACTCACAAAGAAGGCGACCGCGTCGGAATCTCCTGGCTCCACTCCACCGACGGCGCCTGCGAATACTGCCGCCGCGGACAAGAGAACCTCTGCCTCAACGCCCGCTTCACCGGCTACGACGCCGACGGCGGCTACGCCGAATACACCATCGTCCCCGCCGACTTCTGCCATCCCATCCCGACCGTCTTCGACGACGAACACGCCGCCCCGCTTCTCTGCGCCGGCATCATCGGATACCGTTCCTACCGCATCGCCGGAATCCGCCCCGGCGAAAACCTCGGCCTCTACGGTTTCGGCGCGTCAGCGCACCTCGTCATCCAGCTAGCGCGACACCAGAAGTGCAACGTCTGTGTCTTCACGAGAAGCGAAGCCCATCGCGCCCACGCCCGCGAACTCGGCGCCGTCTGGACCGGCCGCGCCGAAGACACGCCTCCCGAACCGCTGCATGCTGCCATCATCTTCGCGCCCGCCGGAAGCCTGGTCCGCGAAGCTCTCCGTGTCCTGCGCAAGGCCGGCACGCTCGCGCTGGCCGGAATCACCATGTCCCAAATCCCCGCGCTCGACTACGCGCTCCTCTATCACGAGAAGATCGTCCGCAGCGTCGCCAACGCGACTAGGCAAGATGCCCGCGAATTCCTGCAACTAGCCGCCGAAGTTCCCCTGCAAACCGAGATCCAGGTTTTCGATCTCGCGCAAGCGAACCAAGCCCTGCAAAAATTGAAGAAGAGTAAAATCCGCGGCGCCGGCGTTTTGCGAATTGCATGATCGTGTAGGGCGGGCACTCCTGCCCGCCGCCCTTGGAATTTGGGTGGAGCAGGGCTTCAGAGGGTCCGTGAGAACTCGAATTTCTGAGTTACGGTGGATCGGAGCAAGCGATTCTTAGCCGCGAAGCGGCGTCAGAATGCAGCCCACGGCGTAAGCCGTGGGTGCCAATGGGAAATGAGGAAGCCCCAACGGGGCGAAAGAAGAGTTCTCACGCACACACTGAAGCGCTGCTCCAAGGACATTCTTTTCACCGAGGCTTCAGCCCCTGAGGACCTGCTTCATTGCTGCCACGACAGCCGCAACCCCGCAATCCCAACAAGCACAATTGCGATGCTCACCAATCGCAGCCAGTGCGCCGATTCGCCGAACAGCAGCATGCCCATCAAAGCCGTTCCGATCGCGCCGATGCCAGTCCAAACCGCATACGCGGTGCCAATCGGTATGCGCTCGACGGCCGCGCTCAGGAACCAGAAGCTGGTGAAACCGGCGGCATACATCAGCACGGTGGGGAAGAGGCGGCTCATCCCTTCGGAATACTTCATCGAAGTTGCCCACACAATCTCGAACACGCCGGCGATGAACAGATAGATCCAAGAAGACATTGCGCAAGCTCCTGGGACGTCGTTGCTAGAGGATACGATTGTTTGGGAAAATCGTTCGCGGTTTCCTGGTCGTGACGGAAATCGGGAGGGCACGACTTCAGTCGTGCCGAATGAAGCAGATTTGAAGGGCCGCGCCTTCAGAGCCTGCCCTGAGCGGAGTCGAAGGGCGCGCCGTCCGCCCTGGATTTTGGGTGGAGCAGGGCTTCAGCCCTGCATTGAAGCACCCCAATTTGACCGGCTTTAGCCGCTGAGGGCCGTCAATCCGCCAACCGAATCGTCACCAGCTGATCAAACGCTTGCCTGACGCCCGGCCGCATCAGGTAAGCAAGCGCCGACCCACTGAATCCCCGCAACAAGCTCGCCGACACCACGTCCCCCACCGTCAGCGCCTCATCGACAGCCAACGTGAACGCCCCCGTCAGCCCGATCGTGAACAGGATTGCAAAGAAGGCGATCCCTGCCCGACGAGCGTCCTCTTCCAGGGTCCACAAGCCCATTCCGAGCGCCGCCGACATGAATGCGAGGACCAGGAACAAGAGGCCGTCAATTTGAGGGCGCGGATAAGCATAGCCAGTAGACAGGACTCCGACCACGCCGCACCAAAGTCCGACGGCAGCGAATGCCACGAACAGCACCGCCAACACGAAAACTCCAATGGGGCGTTTCACGGCTCAATACTGGCAGACACCAGAGTCGGTTGGGATGTTTCCTAATGTCATCGAAACTTAAGGTGGGAGACAGGCGGGACTGGGGCAGCAGGAGTGGGTTCGAGTTTACTCGGGCTGGATCGGGAGTAAAGAACTTTGGACGAACGCAGGAGCGAAGCCCAAACAGTTGAAAAATAAGGCCCACCCGGACCAAAAGTGCAACTATTCGGCGGGCAGGATCGTCTAAGATTAGTGTTACCGGGGTAAGGGCAGGCGTGTCAGAAACGCAGTTTACACTACAAGTCTAGGTGGCTCGTGGCAAGGCACTTGCTAGGAAATACTTGGAGCGTTTCGGGTCTTCATGTATGCTTTGCCGTTGTCCTTTTCCAAGTGAACTTCCCCACATTGAACACGACGGCCAGGCGGCAAGGTTCCGCGCCTCCTGTCACGTTCGACTTCAACCAGAGCGAACGCGGAGTTCTCGATAATGCTACAAGTCGTACTTGATTCAGCCGGATTGGACGCCAAAACCTGCGCAGGCCTGCTCGGGATTAGCCCCACTGTGTTCGCGGAGTGGTCGGCGGGCCAGCGGCCTATTCCGGAATCTGTGCTGCCGCTTCTCTCAGCCGTGTTCAGCGTGCCGCCCTCCGTCCTACGTTCGCCCAAGGCGGCCAAGGGTATCAAGGAAGAAGATGTGACACCGGCCATTTGGTTCAAATTTCGTGGGCCGGAACTCGTTAATGCCGATCGAGAATGTGTGCTCCTGATTCGTCAGCTTGGCCACTACCTAAACGAATTAGAGGCGGTAACGCGCAATCGCTCCCTGCAGTGGAAAACGCTGTTTGAGTCCATTCGTAACTCAACTGATTTGCAGGCAGCTCCTCGCGAACAAGGCCGTTCTGCTGCTCGGATGTTCAGGGAGGGAACTAGCCTTGGCCATGGCCAGAAAGGTAGCGGCGAAGTGTTGCGGGGCTTGTTGCGTTCTTTGGGAGCACTGGTGTTCGAAACTCCCTTGAAGGAATCGCGCTTAGAGGGCTGCAGTTTTTCAGTCGGTGCTCAGGCCGCGTCCCGCCCATGCGTGTTCGCCAATACACACCACGTCAATTGGTTTAGACGGAACATGGTATTGATGCACGAGGTTGGTCACGCCATATTCGAGTCAGCATACGTGGGCGCGTCATTGGACTTTCTAGGCCGGGAAGACACAACAGAGCCGTTAGAGATGCGGGCTCAAGCATTCGCGCAAGAGTCTCTGGTGCCGAAGTCAGTCCTTGTTCACGTCGCCCAGACTAACGGGATTAAGTGGACAAACCTTTCAGGGCGCTCATTGGCGAAGCTCGTTGCTGACACACATGTTGAGCAACGTACTGTCGTCAATGCCGGTGTGGAAGCGGGCCTGATAGCGCCGGAAACGGCTGAGGAGATGAAGCGCGTTGACATTAGCCAAGAACTGCATGAGTCGTCTCCACACGCGCTTTCAACGGAAGAGTATTTGGAGCTGATTGGCTCAACCAACGCGCAGGAATGGATTGGGAAGAGGACGACTACCTTGAGCCCAAGGTCCCTAAGGTTGCCAGTCGGGTACGTCACCTCGGTCGTTGATGCCTATCGCAGCTGCCAGATAAGCTCCGGAAAGGCAGCAGAATATCTCATGATTGATGCTTCTGAGTTTGTCCAACGGTTCGGGGATATTTACGCGGGAGTTGAAGAGTAAGCGCACACGGGCATGCCAAACCCTGCCCTACTCCTGTGCGACTCGGACACCCTCGTCCAGTTTTTCCTTGCCAATGAAATTCGGCCATTCAAGCAATTAAAGGATAGCTATGGTATTCAGTCAGCGATCGTCCAAGAAGTAGATTTAGAATTGCGATGGCTGGGAAAACACAAAGATAGGTTCGTTCCTCAGCTAGACAAGGCGTTGAAGTCGAGTGTTCTCCGCGTTCTTGACCCCGCTTACTTTCAATCTCTCCTAAGCACCGCATCTGTGGGCGCATCGTGGGCAGGGTTCCAGAGCCTAGGCGCGCAATACGAGGGATACGTCGGTCCCGGCGAAGCATACACCTTCGCCGCCGCCGTGACCCTGAGCCTGCCTGCACTCAGCAATGACTTTAGCGCTATAAAAACTCTGGAAGCTAACCTGCTCACATTGCCCACACCTGTCCTGCGTGGCTTTGATTTGCTCGCATTCTGCTACCAGAGCGGTTGTCTGGACCTGAAAGCCTGCGACGGAGTCAGGAGCGAGCTATTGAAAAGCGGCGAGGGCATGCCTAAAGCGTTCATGAATGCGTCATTCCAAGATGGTCTTAAGAATTTCTTGCCCCGCCTTCAGAACGCGACTGGGGGTGTGGCTATCGCGGCTGCGGCGGCAACGTATTCCACGGCACTCTACATCTCGAAAATATAGAAAAGCGGATGGCCGGGGTGCTTCACACATCCGTGCCCATTTCTCCACTAGCCCCGCCCCCTCCTTTGCGCTAAGCTCACCCTGAATGTCCCGCCGTAATCTGTTCCCGCTCAGCGTCCTCGTTCTCCTGACACTTCTCCTACCCGCCTGCGGGGGCGGCACCAGCAGCATTGAACCACCACCACCACCTCCGACTCTCGCGCTAGCGACCGTCGTAAGCGGCCTCACCACTCCACTCGATCTCCAACGTCCGCCCAGCGACAACCGCTTCTTCGTCGTAGAGCAGCGCGGCACCATCCGCATCATCGAGAACGGAGCCCTGCAAGCGGGAAACTTTCTCGACATCCAAAGCCTGACGAACTTCGACGGCGCGGAGCAAGGCCTGCTGGGTCTGGCGTTCCATCCCAACTACAGCACGAACCGTCTCTTCTACGTGAATTACACGACCGACAGCGGTGGACGACACACGGTCATCGCCGAGTTCCAGACTCTGCCCGGGAACCCCAACCAGGCCGATCCCGCCAGCGAGCGCATTCTTCTGACCGTGTCCCAGCCCTTCACGAACCACAAAGGTGGCCAGCTCGCGTTCGGCCCCGATCGTCTCCTTTATCTCAGCCTGGGCGACGGCGGCAGCGGAGGCGACCCGCTCAACAACGGCCAGAACCTCGGCGTCCTGCTCGGCAAGATCCTTCGCATCGGCGTCGATCCTCCCTTTTCTCCCGGCCTCCAGTACGCCATCCCGCCCGACAATCCGTTTGTAGGCGGCGCCGGACTGCCGGAGATCTGGGCCTACGGCCTGCGCAACCCCTGGCGATTTTCGTTTGAACGCGGCGGCACTCGCCTGTTCTGCGGCGACGTCGGACAAGACAACTTTGAAGAAGTCGATCTCATCACCAAGGGCGGCAACTTCGGCTGGCGCGTGATGGAAGGCGCGCATTGTTTCAATCCCTCCAGCGGATGCGACATGACCAACAAAGTTTCGCCGATCGCCGAGTACAGCCACAGCGAAGGGATCGCCGTGATCGGCGGCTACGTTTACAAAGGCAGCATCTCCGGTCTCGCCAACGCCTACATCTTCGGCGACCTGACCGGCAAAATCTGGCGCCTGACCGAATCCCCCGCCAACACCTGGACCCGCACCCAGCTGCTCTCGACCAGCCGCACCATCAGCTCGTTTGGACAGGACTCCGCCGGCGAAGTGTACGTAGTGGACTACAGCGGCAGCGTACTGAAGCTGGCAAAGATGTAGATGTAGGGACGGGTCTCTGACCCGTCCAGCCGAGCGAAGCTCGGCAGCTGCTTGCTTTACCAACGAAGACTGCGGCCCTTCGGGCCTGGACGGGTCAGAGACCCGTCCCTACGCAGACACAGACCTCCACAACCACGGATACTGATTCGCCTCAGAGACCAGTCCCGCGCGGACGGGGTTGTTGCAGATGTACTCGATTTTCTGGTCGAGACCCTCATCTGATCGCAACAAATGGTCGAAAGACTCCTGTTGCCACACTGCACCCTTGCGTCCGAGCAGTTTGTTGATCGCGCAGGCCGAGGATCCCTTGATGGCATGCATAATTTCGGGGAGACACCAACACCAGCCGTCCGGACGGCGAAGAGGACTGAGGATTAGATGTGCATGGTCGGGCATCACAACCGCGGTGAAAAGTTCGTACTTGCTACCGTTGTGAGCAAGACAGCAATTGAGAACGATCTCCCGCGCCGCAGGCGGCAGATACCAGCGGCGGGCGGTGGCAAATGTGATGAACAATGCTCGGTCATCTTTTTGGATGTGAGGGAGCCGTCGCCGATAGCGGTACTTCGGTTCTACGATCATTGAGTCGAGCATAGAGAGGTTGTTTGCAGCCGGAAAGGTCAGCGGTCACTCTAGGTTTGTGATGAATGTGAACTTTGTGGGACCGGGTCTCTGACCCGGTGAGGCCCGCAGGGCCGCAGCTTTCTCGTGCAGGATAACAGCCCGCTGAGCGTCGCTCGGCTGGACGGGTCAGAGACCCGTCCCTACACAAGACATCCTTTTCCTTTCAACAACTTAGCCCCGCTAAATCCCCTAAATCCCCACTCAATCCCCATTTTCCCCGTTTCCCTGCCTTTTGCGTGGCCAAGTCGCTATCCTTCAATAAGATCACCCTGACGAACTCCACGTATCGAAACTTCCAGGTTTCACCGTGGAAAAGCTGTATTCACCGCGCTCCCAATGGAGAGCCTGGGAAAGTTCTAAACTTCGCAGCACCGAGGAAAGCGAGAGCAGAATGCACAAGCCGATCAAGTATGTCGAGAAGGCCGTCACCGTCGCCGCTACTGGCGTGTGGGCCATCTTTGAACGTTTGAACCGCGTTGCTCCCAATCCGTCGCCGACCCCGAAGTGGTCGGAGAAGCCGCTGCTCAAGTCGTGGGAAAAGACCAAGCCGCCGCTCGGCTGGCCGCGCACGACGGACTCGCTTTGTCCCAAGTGCGTGCCCGAAATTCGCCAGCAGATCCTCGACGGCAAACTCCCGGTTGATGTCCTGATGAACGAAAAAGTCGGCGAGATCAAGGCCCAGATCGTCGAGCGCGACGGCAAAATCTGGATGGTCAAAGATTGTCCCAAGCACGGGCATTTCGAAGACCTGATGTCCATCGACACCGAATTCTCGCAACATCTCGAAGAAGTTTTTCCCGGCCGCGACATTGCCGCGCACAACGACGAGAAACTGCATCACCACGGATCTTCCACTGTGAAGTACGGCCGCGGCTCGGTGCTCACCGTTGACCTGACCAACCGCTGCAACATGATGTGCGATCCCTGCTTCATGGACGCCAACCAGGTCGGCTACGTCCACGAGCTCACCTGGGAAGAAATCAAGACCGTGCTCGACAACGCCATCACCATCAAGCCGCGCCGGCAGATGTCGGTGCAGTTCTCCGGCGGCGAGCCCACGTTGTCGCCGTACTTCCTCGACGCCGTCCGCTACGCGCGCAAAGTCGGATACAACAGCGTGCAGGCCGCAACCAACGGCATTGAGTTCGCGAAGAGTTTCGAATTTGCGCAGCAAGCCGCTGAAGCCGGCATGCGTTACGCCTACTTGCAGTTTGACGGCATCGGCAACGCAGCCAACGCGCATCGCGCCGTCGGCAACCTGTTCGACGTTAAACTGAAAGCCATCGACAACCTGCATCGCGCGGTCGAGCACGCGCGCACGTCACGCGAGGTCGGCGTGATCGCCGACGGCGTCGACATGACCGCTCGATCGCTGACCGACACGCTCGAACGGCACGGGGTGAAGATCGTCGAGGCGCGCGGGCGCCCGTTCGATCCTGCACATCACGAGGCGATCGGGCACGTCGAGAGCGAGCATCCGCCGAACACGGTCGTCGACGAGCATCAGCGGGGGTATCTGCTGCACGATCGGTTACTGCGCCCCGCCCTGGTGACCGTCGGCAAGCCGCCGGCGACCTCGGGAGAACGCTAATACGGAGGGAATGAACACATGGCTAAAGTGATTGGAATAGATCTCGGGACGACCAACTCCTGCGTCGCCATCATGGAAGGCGGCGACCCGGTCGTCATTACCAACGCCGAGGGCAGCCGCATCACCCCGTCCGTGGTCGCCGTCACCGAAGGGGGCGAGCGTCTGGTCGGACAGATCGCACGCCGTCAGGCGATCACGAATCCGGAGAACACCATCTTCGCCGTCAAGCGCCTCATCGGTCGTCGCTACGACGACCCCGAGGTCCAGAAGGCGATGCAGATCTCGCCCTACAAGATCGTGAAGGGCGAGAACGGCAGCGACGCGTGGGTGGAGATCCGCGACAAGAAGTACAGCCCGGCGGAGATCTCCGCGTTCATCCTGCAGAAGATGAAGCAGACCGCCGAGGACCATCTCGGCGAGAAGGTCACCGAGGCGGTGATCACCGTTCCCGCCTATTTCAACGACAGCCAGCGCCAGGCGACCAAGGACGCGGGCCGCATCGCCGGCTTGAACGTGCTGCGCATCATCAACGAGCCGACGGCGGCGTCGCTCGCGTACGGCCTCGACAAGAAGAAAGAGGAGAAGATCGCGGTCTTCGATCTCGGTGGCGGCACGTTCGACATCTCGATCCTCGAGATCGGCGACGGCGTCTTCGAGGTGAAGGCGACGCACGGCGACACCTTCCTCGGCGGCGAGGACTTCGATCAGCGCATCATCGACTACCTGGCCGACGAGTTCCGCAAGGACCAGGGTATCGATCTTCGCAAGGACCGCATGGCGCTCCAGCGCCTGAAGGAAGCGGCGGAGAAAGCGAAGATGGAGCTCTCGACGGCGATGGAGACCGACATCAATCTCCCGTTCGTCACCGCCGATCAGAGCGGGCCGAAGCATCTCAACATCAAGCTCAGCCGCTCCAAGCTCGAGGTGCTGGTCGCCGAGCTCCTCGACCGCCTCGACGGGCCGTGCCTCACCGCCCTCAAGGATGCGGGACTTCCCGCGAAGGATATCGACGAGGTCATCCTCGTCGGCGGCAT